>Ga0209755_10009687_pt1 | contig 10176 bp, 6 predicted proteins | sample TergutCo191P1_FD_187301 | JGI IMG/M metagenome (GOLD analysis project Ga0209755, IMG submission 187301) | Cornitermes sp. P1 segment gut microbial communities from Petit-Saut dam, French Guiana - Co191P1 (SPAdes) (version 2) | ecosystem: Host-associated > Arthropoda: Insects > Digestive system >...
ACTTGCGGCGTCTTTTATACTCGCGATTATTCTCCTTCCTTTCATCGTTTCATCATACAGTGAATCCATTGCAATCGCAAAGGCGCGATATGGGGCAGCGTCAGTCGCTTTGGGCACATCAAAAGAATTTGTCATACTACAAGTAATTCTGCCTGCCACAAGAAGAAGCGCAGCAACTGCAATCACTGCCGCTTTTGGTCGCGCAATGGGCGAAACGATGGCTGTAATGATGGTAATTGGCAATTCCCCAATTTTCCCCAGGCTCTTTGGCAGAGGGCTGACCATTCCCGGTTTGACTGCCTTAGAGTTTGGAAGTGCGGAGCTTGGTAGTATGCACCTGTCCGCAATTTATGCCGCGAACGTGATTTTGCTGGTTTTGATTTGTTTGATTTTTACTGCAACATATTTCCTGAAAAAAGGACTTTTAAAAGAGCATGAGAAGATATAAAAACATCTTATTTAAAATAGCTGTAATTTTTTGCGGCCTATGTGTTTCTGCTGTAATAGCTTTCATATTTGGCTATGTGTTTTTCATGGGCATTGGAAGCATTAATTTGGAATTCCTTACAGACAGGCCCAGAGGTATTCCTTTAGGTACACAGGGCGGAATTTTTCCTGCTATTGTTGGCACTATGTATTTAGGCGCGCTTTCCGGTCTTATTTCGGGAATAATTGCCACAGCAACATCACTCTTCTTAGTATTTTACTGTCGCAACAAATATCTTAAAGGACTGATAAATTCATCTATTCATTTTCTTTCCGGAATCCCATCAATTTTGTTCGGTGTGGTAGGTTATTCAATTTTAATCCGCTACATGGGCATTCCGCGCTCCTTGCTAGTCGCCGGAATAACAATTTCAGTTATGATTTTGCCTTTTATCACAATAAGGATAATAAAGATTTTTAAAGAAGATGTTTTAGATATGATAAATGCATCATTATCTCTTGGGCTTCCTAAATGGTATATTATCCGAAAACTGATTTTGCCTAACTATTGCATTAACATTCTCGCTTCTATCACTCTTGGCATGGCCTTTGGCGCTGGTGCAGCGGCACCGGTTATACATACAGGAGCCGTGATTTTTGCCGATGTGCCCCGAAGTCTGACACAGCCTTTTATGGCACTTTCTTACCATCTTTATTTGCTTATTAACGAAGGTATATCAATTGAAAATGCCTATGGTTCTGCACTTGTTTTGATGTTATTATTGTTGGGCATGAATATCATTTGCAGGATTCTTGAACATTTGAGGGAAGGAGCTGACTGGCGATTTGGAAAAGGGAAACGATAGTATTATTTCAATCAAAAATTTGGATGTCTATTTTTCAAGTAAGCAGATTTTAAAGAGCATTTCATGTGAAATACCCGAAAAGAAAATCACCGTCATAATCGGACAGTCAGGTTGTGGTAAGTCTACATTTCTAAAGAGTATCAACAGAATTGTAGAGGAAGAAGGTGGTCGTCTTTCCGGAGGGCTTTGTGTATCGAGAAAAAATGTTCTTGAAATGCAAAAGGAGGCTCTTAGAAAACAGGTCGGTCTCGTCTTTCAAACTCCGGTGATTTTTCCTTTTAGTGTCAAGAAAAATATGCTCTATCCGCTAAATTATCACTACAATCTCACAAGCGCTGAAAAGACAGAAAAGATTATCCACTATCTAAAGCTTGTCGGTCTTTATGAGGAGGTTTTAGCGGATATAAATATGTCTGCCACTAAGCTTTCAGGTGGGCAGAAACAACGCCTGTCCATTGCTCGTTGCCTGTGTACTGAGCCTGATATCCTCATGCTTGATGAACCATGTTCGGCTCTCGATATTGGAAATACTATTTTAATTGAAAGTTTATTACACAGTCTCAAGGAGTCTTTTACCATTGTAGTCGTAACTCATAATCTGGCACAGGCAAAGCGAATTGCTGATTATGTACTATTTATGGATAATGGCGAGCTCATAGAGGCAAATGACAATTCTATTTTCTCCGCTCCGCAAAACAAGCTGACAAGTGATTATTTTAAGTATATTAATGAGATGTAAAAAGCTACACAAAAATATATAAAGCAAGCACCATGCTCAAATCATAATTCGCATGGTGCTTGTTTTTATTTGCCTAATGTTTATTTTATCGCCAGAAACTTATGCGGTCTTCTTCCGGAATGTACATACCATCGCCTTCGACGATTCCGAATACTTCATAAAACTCATCAAGCTGAGATAGTATAAAGTTCGTTCTCAGTGTCGCCGGAAGGTGAGGTGAGGTCAACATTATAAATTGTGCGACCTCCGGACTCATACGTGTAGCCCAGATTCTTGACCAGGACTTCATGACAAGTGCAAGATCTGCATCTTCCATTCCTGCAGCTACTGTCAGGGCAACCTCCATTGCTCCTAAATCTGTAACAGCCTCGTTGACAGTGAGCTCACCGCTTATATTCATACCCACAAATTCAGTAGCACTCAAAATTTCTATAACTCTCGCATTACGCTCGGCAAAGGCCGCGACATCTGCTTCAGTCCACCAGTTTGTCATTGTTCCATATTTGTCAAATTGTGAGCCCATAGGGTCAAATGCATGAACAAATTCATGTGCAATTACTGCACCTATTGCTCCAAGGTTTTGCTCTCTTGTACTATTTACACTATAAAACGGATACTGCAAAATTCCTGCGGGAATTATTATTGCGTTTTCCATAGGATTATAAAATGCATTGACTGTGTATGTCGGTAAACTTCCCCAGATGCTTAGGTTAGCCGGCCCTCTTAGCACATCCAGCCACATCTCATTGTTTAGCCTTGCTACGCTTGTTGCAAATTCAATCAAGTTTCCACCCTCTGATTGGGGACGAATCTCAAATGGCATTTCACGCACAGGCTCATCGGGAAATGCTATAAAGGCTGTTACTGCATCAAGCTTTTCTATTGATGCCGCTCTGGTTTCGGCACTCATCCATGTCAGCTCTGCAATCATTTCTCTCATAACAGCTCTGATTTCTTCAGTCATTTCTGTTACATCACGCTTAACTTCAGGTGAGCTGAATCTTTGGTAATACGCTCTTGAGAATGTACGCCACATGACAGATGTCACAAGCTGTTGCGCACGGTCTTCGATGGTTAGCTCTCCACCAACAGCCTGACCAAGTAAAATTGAAATCAATTCGTCCGTAAGACCTGAAAACGCATCATCTAAAAACGGCACTAATGATGAAAATACGTGTAACAGTGCAACATCTCTCAATACCTCCAGGTTTTCTTCTACGTAGAGGCTGTTTATAAATGCTATGTAGTCCAAATCAGCGCTGTACACTGTCATTTCCTGTGCCAATGCAAAAAGAGCTTCGTTAAAGGAGAGGCTTTGTGTGACACTTGTAGCTTCCAAAACCTCATCCCAGGTAACCTTTGTAAGTAGTATTTGTATATCTGCAAAAGCTTCAGCCGGAAGCATTCTCGCGGCACGCTGCTGTTCGATTGCAAAAACTGCCGCAGCTCTCTCGTCTATGTTTTCTTCCTCACCTATTGCACTTAGCATATTGGCAAGCATATTTATGTACGCCGCATGAACCGGTGCAAGGGCAGGGTCGTCTGCATATAGTTCTCTTGAACCCAGCGAAAGTGAGCTCGCCGTTACAAATGCCGCCCATCTGGTTGCATCAACTCTTGCATCTCTTGAAAATTCCATTGAATAAAACGGTACCAGATTAAAATATGCAGAATATCTCCTTGCAACTTCCAAAAGCTCGTCTATTGAGTCTGCATTTCTGATTGCATCGAAATATGGTTCCAGCAGGCTTATGGAAGCTATTCTTGTTTCATTGTCCATGAACATGTTATAGAGCTCACGGACTTTCCATTCAGCCGAACCCGGGGTAAGGTTTTGATTGTTTAAAATTTCTGACAGAATTATCTCTTGCTGGCTTCTGACTATATTAGAAACGTCATTAAAGGAGCCGGCCATAAGGCTACCTGGGTGAAACACTCCCGTTGCAAGAAATTGCCTATTTGTATATGCAAAGAAGTTATCTCTCAAACTCACCTGTTGTAGTGCATATGGTGTACCGGGTGCAATCACCAGCGCCAGTGCCGCTGCACCGACAAATTGTGTAGCTTCCGCTAATGTGAGCTGCGGTCTTTCGATTAGCTGTACATCCACCATAGTTAGGTCTAAGAGTACTGATGCTGATGGTACTGCCCATGTTGGAATTGAAAGACCTGTAACTTCCTCAACCATTGACCCGTCAAAAGCTATTATATTGTTTATCAGCACAGCGGCTTCTGCTCCTGAAACTATTGCATCAGGAAAAAATCTGCCTGCGCTATTTCCAACCATGTATCCATTTGCATTTACAGCCATAATTGCAGCCGCAAATGGGTGATCGGCCGGCACATCTGCAAAACTGGGTGCATCCGAAACTTCTTGCAGTCCGAATGCACTGCTAACCAGAGCCGCAAATTGACCTCTGGTTATTAAATCAGTCTCTTGCACTGCAATCGCGCTTTGCGGTGCACTTTCCGTTGCCGCCATAGCCGTAGGCGGCGTGACAAGCAGTGCCAGCACCAGTAGCAGCATACTTAAACTTTTAATTATCTTTTTCATCTTTACCTCCAAAAAATTATCTGGGAAATTATATCACATCCTATCATCTTTTTATATACTTTGTTTTATATCTGACAAAGTTGTCGTTTTTGTCAAACAATTTTCCTATCTACTGCAATGCGAATAGCGTCAGGAAGATTTGTTACGCAAAGCTTGTCGTAAATAATATTTATTACCATTTTCACAGTACTCAGTGAAATATTTTGACTTACCGCTATCTCCGAACGCGAAAGTCCATGGGATATATCTCTGAGAATTAACGCTTCCCGTTCTGTGAGTTTAATTTTTTCATTAATATTATTTTCTGCGTTATATTGGGCAATCATATGCGCCTGTCTCTTGGCATAGGCAGATGATTTTCGATTTATATCCTCAAGCCAAGGCTTTGGAATTGCGCATACTTCCTCCCTTAGCGCGGCTGCTGTTAGGGTGCGCATATCCTTTGAGTATTGGGTGAACATCACAATAAGGTCACTTGGCTTTGCAAGCTCATATGCCTCTGTGAGGGCAGTTATGGCTTCGTTGCGCCGCTTTAGCTTATAATATGCCAATGCTTCCAGTAATTTGAGTTCTATTTTTCCAAAAAGTATTGTTTGCTTCATTTCCCCTTCAATAAATGCAAGGAGTGTGCTGTACTTCCCCGTTTTGCAATGATAACGCACTTTTATCCTATTTGCATAGTTTTCAATAAATGATGGATGTGCATATTGGGAAAAGTCTTCTTTCAGCCATTGTGCAATTTGTTCTGACTGTCCTAAAGTAAGCAGATAAAATCCGCGTGCAATATCATATAGCGTATATCTATCTCCGTGGTCTTTGTCGCTGAGCATTGATTCCATTGTTTGCAGCTTTTCGGTTGCTGCCTGCAAGTCCCCGTTAAAAAATGCAATCTGCATCAGATAGACAAGCGCTCTGCTAAATGTGACATATTGATCGTGCGCTTGCGCTTTATCAACGGATTTTTTAAGGTGCTGTTCGGCTTCGTCAAATTCACCTCGAAAAAAGCACAATTCTCCTCTGGCGAGATCATCAAAGCCTATAAAAAAGCCTTTCCCGCGCTTGGAAACTTCCGGAATCAGCTTAGATATTTCATGTATATATTCCTCTTGAGCTCCCGGCCTTTTTGTTCCAACCAATGATGCCCAGGCGCATATGGGCACGAGCTTATATGTGCCAATAGGCTCAAACGGATTTTTGTCATAGCACTCGCACATTTTCTTGTGATAGACGTTAAAGTCATATTTGTCGGTGTATGTACACATAAACATAGACAAGAAAACCCATTGGCAATAAATAGCTGTGAGGGCAAGATTTTTCTCAGGTGATTCCGGTTTGCTTTCGTAGTGTTCGGCATATTCGCGTATAAGTGCAATTGTATCTTCATCAAATTTGCCTATATTAATCCTGACTTTGATATGCATACCCGGAAAAATTGGATTTCCAAATTTCACCTCATTCGGTGCATTTTCAAACATATCCAGCACATATTGCGACATATCATGAGGCATTTGCACATTCCAAGTTCTAACCTTTCGGGCAATGGCATCATAGTCTTCGCTCTTTTCATAGTAAGAAAATGCATCCATATGATATCCGTTTGCATCACACCACTTCCCTGCTGCTTTGCAGGTTTTGCTTCTTTCTTCTGCAGTTAGCACATGTTGATTTTGCCGCAGATAGTCTAAAAAGAGATGATGAATCATATAAGTATCCAAGCTTAAATCATAGCGAATATATGCGTTGAGTGATTCCATTTCTTTTATAAGACTTTCATCCATGGCCAGCTCTTTAATAAGGCTCGCAGCTAAGTGCTCAACAAGAGATAGGCGAAGGAGAAATCTCCATAACTTTTCAGAAACATCCTCTGCAAGTTCTGCTTCAATAAGCCTAAATATATTTGCCTTCATCGCCTCCAGCGCTAGGCGTTCATATTTCGTTTCTTTACTCAAAGAGCGCCCAATCAGGTTAATTGCAAATGCCCACCCCTGTGTATCTTCTAGAATATCCCGTATTTTTAGCGTTGTGACATTGAGGTTAAGCTGTTGAAAATATTCTGCAACTTCTTTTTCGGTAAAGCACAGCGCTTCTTCACTAATTGTGAAAATCCGCTCATTCAGTATCATTCCAATCATGTTAATTTCCGGCATTGTGCGTGAAATTATGATTAGAGTAACATTCGGCGGCATTACGCGTACTGCCTTTTTGAAAAAGCGCAGTACTTCCGGATTGTTTAGTTGATGAAAATCATCAAATACCCTGATATACTTTCCTGATTTCTTTGCAACTTCGCGCATCTCTTCAACGTACTCGGCAAATGCTTCATCAGTGTATGGAAATCCCAGTTTTAACAGGCGCACACCAATTTCAGGCCATAACAATGAAATCATGCCCGTGTAACTCTCCCAAAAACGAGTCGGCGTATTATCGCGTTCAGAAATTTGAACCCATGTTGACTGCGCCTTAGTATTTTGCAGAAATCTGTATACCGCCCGTGTTTTTCCATAACCTGCCCCCGCACATACAACGACTATAGGAAAATCCACCGCTGCTTCAAACAGCTTTCCTACACGTGGACGTTCTATGTGTGTGCCGGCCATACTATGCCCATTTGTACTTATGGCAAAGTGCTTTTCCATTTCATCACCCAATCTAAATTATGAGAAAATCTTATCATTATAATCACCTAATCTAGTGATTGGTTTAAAATATTTTATCAATCGATTGATAGGTTGTCAAGCAATTGTTTTTATGCTATGCTGTTAAATATTATCATCTACCTGAACAAATTACCGACCATATACACACTATACAACACCCTTGGAGGCAATTAATGATCGAGCTCTCGTCTACAAAAGAAAAAATTTTTGATGTATTTGTTGAAATGACCAGCACATTGGGCTACGAAAATGTAACAACTCGTGACATTGCAAAGCAAATCGGCATTAATGCCGCATCGATTTACTATCACTTTGAGAGCAAAGAAAAGATACTTGAGTTTGCCTACGATTATTATTTACAGCATCAATTTGACAACCGCATTCCTGTTGAAAGAGCAAAAAAATACCTTGAGACTGCCACTGCAGACGAGATTATTCCTCTTCTGCGTTATTCTTTTGTCTCTGCAGACCAGAAAAAATATGTCCGGATGGTTCTTATCACAAAGATTATCTACATGAGAATATTTCAAGACCCAATTGCCAACAAAATATTCACTGATGTCAACAGCGATAATGCCAACTATGTACTCGCTATTTTGCAGCATGGTGTCGACGTGGGGCGAGTGTCTCCGGATTTTGACTTGACAACCTTTTCCGATCTTCTGGTTGGTGCGATTTCTATGATGGGCATACAAGCATTTGCCGATACTGACTATTCTGTCGGGCAACTTGAACGTGAAAATCACATCTGCGCAATGCTTGCAAAGCTTCTGTCAACTGCCTTAACCTGATATCGCAATTTACCTTTTTCTTGTGTTCATAAGTAATCTCACGTATAATGTAGCGATGAGATTTGACTTTTAAAGGAGCATACTATTTTGAATTTACGCAATATTGCGATTATTGCCCATGTTGACCATGGCAAAACAACACTTGTCGATGAGATGCTTGCACAGGCCGGAGCTTTTCGCGAAAACCAAAATGTTGCCGAGCGTGTAATGGATTCCGGTGACCTTGAACGCGAAAGAGGCATAACCATACTTGCAAAAAACACCGCAATTCGATACAAAGATACAAAAATAAATATCGTTGACACTCCGGGGCACGCTGATTTTTCCGGTGAAGTAGAACGAATATTAAAGATGGTTTCGGGCGTCCTACTCCTGGTTGATGCCGCCGAAGGACCCATGCCACAGACCCGCTTCGTGCTTAGCCGCGCATTAGAGCTTGGACATAAGGTTATTGTGGTTGTAAACAAAATTGATCGCCCTGATGCGAGGATTTATGAAGTCATAGATGAAGTGTTGGAGCTTCTTATGGATTTAGACGCTACTGATGAGCAGCTTGACTCCCCCACCGTATTTTGCTCAGGCCGTCAAGGTACTGCCTCTCTTGCTCCGGAGGATGCCGGAAGCAATTTGCTACCTCTTTTCGATATCATTTTAAGCTATATTCCTGAGCCTGATGTCATTCACGATGGACCTACTCAGCTATTGGTCAGTTCGATAGATTATAATGAATATGTTGGCAGAATAGGCATTGGACGTGTTGAGCGCGGCTGCATTCGTGCCGGTCAGGAAATAATGGTGTGCAATCAGTCCAGCGGCGAGGCTCCATATAAATCAAAAATCGTAAATCTCTACGAGATTGAGGACTTGCGCCGAGTGCCCGCCGAAAAGGCTGATGCAGGCGCTATTGTATGTTTTTCAGGCATTGAAAATGTAAATATCGGTGATACTATATGTGATCTTGATTGCGTGGAAGCTCTGCCCTTCGCAAATATTTCTGAGCCCACGGTTGAGATGACTTTTTCTGTAAATGATTCACCTTTCGCCGGACGAGAGGGCAAATTTGTTACAAGCCGAAATATCAGAGATCGCCTGCATAGCGAGCTTTTGCGTGATGTTTCGCTGCGTGTTTCCGATACCGATTCGACCGAGAGTTGGAATGTTTCAGGCCGCGGAGAGATGCACCTGTCGATTTTGATGGAGACTATGCGACGTGAGGGCTATGAGTTTCAGGTTTCAACTCCGCGCGTGCTATACAAGACCATCGACGGTGTTCTGCATGAACCGCTTGAATGCCTGATTTGTGATGTCCCGGAAGCTGCGGTTGGCGCTGTTATGGCTAAGATGGGTCTACGAAAGGGCGAGCTTAGGCATATGGCTCCAATAGGCAGTCGAATGAGACTTGAGTTTATCGTGCCGTCGAGAGGTCTGTTCGGCTACCGCAGTGAATTTTTGACTGATACACGCGGCGAGGGCGTTATGTCTTCCGTACTTGAGGGCTATGCTCCTTTTAAGGGTGAGGTTACCCGCCGTGTCAATGGTTCGATGGTTGCTTTTGAGTCCGGAGAAGCTGTAACATATGGTCTGCACAGTGCACAAGAGCGCGGCGTTTTATTTATATCTCCCGGCACACCTGTCTATGCAGGGCAGATTGTCGGACAAAATGCCAAGGCTGAGGATATGACAGTAAATGTCTGCAAACGCAAGCAACTTACCAATTTCCGCGCATCCGGCAGTGATGATGCACTGAGGCTTACACCTCCGGTAGTTATGAGCATGGAACAGGCTCTTGAGTTTTTAGCCGATGATGAGCTATTGGAGATTACGCCAAAGAGTTTGCGCCTGCGTAAGCGTGATCTTAATCATGAGCTCCGAATGAAAAAGCGCAAGCAGGTGTAGCTATAAAAATGTCTGACACTTTTAGCTGCACAAATGTCTCACACTTTCTATTGCGTTTGATATATATGTAAAGTATAATTAATTGGTTTAACATTTTTGCACATAGTTGCAGACTATTGGTGTATCGTGAAAGGAATGGTCATTTTTTATGAAAAAAATTTTTGTGAGGGTAATAGTGCTTATTGTCATATCCGTTTTGACTTTGAGCTTTGCCGCGGCGGTCACTCCATCTCCGGCGCTTCCTTTT
>Ga0209755_10009688_pt1 | contig 10173 bp, 6 predicted proteins | sample TergutCo191P1_FD_187301 | JGI IMG/M metagenome (GOLD analysis project Ga0209755, IMG submission 187301) | Cornitermes sp. P1 segment gut microbial communities from Petit-Saut dam, French Guiana - Co191P1 (SPAdes) (version 2) | ecosystem: Host-associated > Arthropoda: Insects > Digestive system >...
AGGTGTATTATTATTTGTTTGGTACGTCTAGTTCTGTGGCGGCGAGTGTGACGGGTTATGGTGCTGTGGATTCTAATGTAACTGTGAATGCGTTATCTGTTCCTGGTTATACTGTTGTAGGTTCTGGCTCTATAACTAAAATGTTAGATATTACAAATAACGTGTTTATATTCTATTACACCCGTAATCCTGGTCCTATGTTAAATTATTCTTTAACATATGATGGCAATGGTCACACAGGTGGTAATGCACCTGTAGATAATTATAGTCCGTATGTAGAGGGCAGTTTAGTGACAGTGGCCAGTAAGGGTAGTTTAGTTAAAGATAATTCTGTTTTCATTGGTTGGGCTTTAAGTCCTACTTCAAATGTGATTATCTACATGGAGGGTTCACTTTTTAATATTTACAGCGATACCGTTTTGTATGCTGTATGGGAACCGGCTCCTGATACGTACACAGTTATTTATCGGCCTGGTACTCATGGTATTTTTGGAGAGCAAGTGACTACCGCTCTTCATTATGGTGATCTAACTCCTGTGGCACCTCCAGTGCCAGCAGAAGGTGGCTGGCGATTTACCGGTTGGCTGCCAACACCTAGCGTAACAGTAACGGGTGATGCTATATATGTGGCTCAATGGGAACAAATAACCAGTGATCCTGATCCAGAAACGTTTGTTGTACGTTTTGTAGACTGGAATGATGTCGTTCTAAAAGAGGAACATGTTGAATATGGTAAATCTGCCACAGCACCTACAAATCCCTCTCGATCTGGATATACTTTTACAGGTTGGGCTCCTGCCTTTAACAATATAGTCTCTAACCTTACCGTCAAAGCACAATACACACAAAACACGCCTCCTACTACAACAAGTAAACCTACTGCTCCCCCTTCATCTACAACAAAACCATCGTCGTCTCCACCTATCGCTACACCTAGATATGATCCTGGCATTACTACTACTCCTCCTCCTGAACCTCCTACGGTTGAGGCTACTTGGGCGCTTGTAAATTTGGTTCTTGGTGTATTTGGGATTATTTTAATGGTTCTTGTAGTTGTTTGTGCGTTCTTGCAAAAAAGACGCAAGCAAACGCATAAGGAAACACCTGTAGAGCGTAAGTCTGTTGCAAGTCAAGGTGCAAAATATGGCAATGATACACAAAATGTTACTGTAACAAAAAAACAGAAAACAATTAACAACTTGTGTTTGCTTACAGCCGTTATCTTAGGTATCGTAAGTATTGTAGTCTTCTTTTTAACTGAAGACCTAAGCCTCAAAATGGGTTTGGTGGACGGGTGGACTATTGTACATGCTATACTTTTCATAGTGGAAATCATTGTTGTATTCTTTTACATAAGCATACGAAAAACCTCTAACAAACAAAAAACACAACAAAATTCCAACAACTCATACACCTCCCATATATCTTAAAATTCAATAACATGTTTGTAGCAGTTAAACGTGAATACACCAAAAATAAATAAAGAAATCAATGTGTTTGGCGGTGTTTGTGTTGGCGTCAAGCAAAATTGTTATCTCTAACAATCTTGTTTGACTATGTGTTGGAGAGTATTGTTATGTCAAAAAACTATACCTATGATAGCGCAGGTGTAAATCGTAAGCAGAGAGTGGAGTCAAAGAAGCATCTTGATATTTTACAGGAGACTTTTGCTCAAAGTGTTTTTGGTTCCGTTTTAAAACTGCCTTATGGAAATATTTTCCCTGCAGGGCAAAACTGTTATCTTGATCTTGTCATTGAGGGTGTAGGTACTAAGGTTTTAATTGCACAATTAGTCCAAAAATATGATACCATAGGTATAGACGCTGTTGCTATGGCAGTAAATGATGTTATCCGTTCGGGCGCAAAACCGCTTGCAATTGCAGATAACATTCATGCCCAAGAAAGCAATCCTGACCTAGTTAAAAACTGGTTAACAGGTGTTGCAAAAGGCGCAGTAGAGTCCGGGTGTCCTGTAACTGGCGGCGAAATTGGTGATGTGGCTGAAATAATTAATGGTCTAACTCAAAACGTGGGATTTGACTTGGTCATAGCATCCGTTGGTGCTGTAGATAAGAATGATATAATTACCGGTGAAAACATTAAGTCCGGTGATCCCATTATTGGACTTGCTAGTAGTGGTGTGCATAGTAACGGACTTTCTCTTGTTCGTAAAATTCTGTTTAAACAATGGGGTGGAAAATATGAACCCCATGACATCCCTGAAGGCTTAACACGTGAAGTGGGCATAGAAGTTTTAGAGCCTACTGTGATTTATGTTAAACCTCTTCTAGAGTTGGCCTCTAAAATAAAAGTTAAAGCCGCTGTACACATTACAGGTGATGCTTACACTAAATTTAACAATCTCACACGTGCTTCACCGGGTATTGGTTTTAATTTTGATCATTTTCATCCACAGCCAATTTTTGCTCTAATACAGAAAACCGCTGCAGAATTAGGTTACTGCATCTCAGATGAAGAAATGTTTAAAACTTTTAACATGGGCTGGGGCTTTGGCGTTATTGTAGACCCCGATAATTTTGATGAAGCGCTGCATATTTTTGATCGCGCAGGTGTTGAATCGGATGTTATTGGAAAAGTTACCGATAAACAGGCAGTTAAAGTTTTTCATAACGGTAAACAGATGATTTTAAACTAACTTTTTTTTCTTTTTATGAAAGTGTTTAAATTTTTGATTTCTTACTTAGAGCTCATGAAATACATTGCTAAAGTTGATGTAAGCCTAAAATCAGGGCATATAAACTCTGAAGGCGAAACTATTGAGCACTTGTTAAAAGAGCTTGGTTATCAAGTTGAAAAAACAGACGTAAGCAAAGTATACACAATTCTTCTTCAAGCCCCCTCGGCAGTTGAAGCAAAAGTGAAAGCTCAGGAAATAAGCGAACGGCTGCTTGCAAACCCAGCTAAAGACAATTACATTATAAATGTAGTAGAAGCAGTGGATCAATAATGTCCTCTAATCTTTATATGCAAAGTGCCAAGGTAGATAATGTTTTGGAAGTAGCCTTAGCCAGAGCTACACCTGTTGAGCTTGTTGAAATTAGCAACAAGTTGGCTTTAGGTTTAAGTCTTGATGAAATGAAAACGGTGCAAGCCTATTTTAAAAGCGAAAACCGTAATCCCTCTGATGTGGAACTTCAAACAATTAGTCAAACATGGTCTGAACATTGCTGCCATAAAACCTTCAAAGGCAATATATTGTTTGACGGAAAAGAAATTAACAGCCTTTTTAAAACCTATATAGCTAAGGTAACTAAAGAAATTAATGCCCCATGGTGTTTTAACGTTTTTGAAGACAATGCGGGCATTGTCAAATTTGACAAAGGCTTTGGCATAGCAGCAAAAGTTGAAACTCATAATCATCCCTCAGCTGTAGACCCCTTCGGCGGTGCAGCAAACGGAATTGGCGGTGTAGTCCGTGATATTCTTGGAGTATGGGCTGACCCCATTGCATGTACAGGTGTTTCCTGTTTTGGACCGTTAAATTTTGATTATAACAAACTTTTCTTAGGCGTTAAACATCCCCGTTATCTTTACAGAAACATTGCCGCAGGCCTTAGTTTCTATAGTAACAATCTTGGCGTTCCCATAGTTAACGGTGCAACCTGTTTTGATGAGTCTTATACCGGCAATGTCGTGGCCTGTTGCGGTTGTTTTGGTCTTCTGCCTTTGGATAAATACTTAAAAAATGCTAAAGCAGGTGACTATATTGTTATGGCCGGTGGTAAAACTGGTCGTGATGGTATTCACGGAGTCACTTTTGCATCAGCAGAGTTAACTAAAAAATCTGAAGAAACTAGTAATCCTGCGGTACAAACCTCTGACCCCATTGCAGAAGAAAAACTTAAACGTGCAATCATTATCATTCGCGATCTACAGTTAGCCTCTGCAATAACTGATCTAGGCGGAGGCGGTTTATCCTCTGCTGTAGGTGAGACAGCTGAACGTTATCACTGTGGCGCAACAGTTGAGCTCTCCAAAGTTCCCGTAAAATACTCTGGTCTCGCACCATGGGAAATTTACATTTCTGAATCTCAAGAACGTCAATTATTTGCAGTTCCACCTGAACATTTAGACGCCGCACTTGCTGTTTTCAAACAAGAAGAAGTCGAGGCAACTGCAATTGGACAGTTAACTAGCGAACGCCGATTAAAAATCAAATACCAAACAGTTACAGTTGCAGATGTGGACATGACTTTCCTATTTAACATCATTGCCTCCACAAAACAGGCCACTCTTTCTCCTCCTATGCTAACCGAACCCGAATTAGCTGAACCTGCAGATCTTACAAACACTCTTATCCAACTGCTTGGGATGCCAAATATTGCAAGCAAGGAAAGCGTGGCTCAAACATATGATTATGAAGTTAAAGGCAATACAGTTCTAAAACCTTTTCAAGGTAAATACGCAGGTCCAAACGATGCGGCAGTTCTAAAACCCCTTCACAATTCTTGGAAGGGCCTAGCAATTTCCTGCGGTATTAACCCTAACTATGGCAAAATTGATCCATACTGGATGGCTGCCTCCTCTATAGATGAGGCCATTCGAAACAACATAGCCGTAGGTGGACGCCGAATTGCATTGCTTGACAATTTTATTTGGGGCAACCCTGAAAAACCCGAACGCTTAGGCTCTTTAGTACGCGCATGTCAGGCCTGCTATGACATAGCAAAAGCTTACAGAACACCCTTCATCTCAGGCAAAGATAGCCTCTACAACGAGTCTCCCATGGGTCCTGTTACACCCACTTTAATAATTACAGCCCTAGGTATTGTCCCTGACATACGCTCAACAATTTCAATGAATCTTAAAACCCCTGAGAACCTACTTTACCTACTAGGCAATACTTATCCTGAATTAGGCGGCTCAGAATACTATAAACTCAACGGACACATTGGACTAAGTGTACCCAAACTACAACCCCATAGAGCACGTAAAAACTATTACAACCTAACCAAAGCCATAGGCTATGGCATGGTAAAATCCTGCCATGACCTCTCCGATGGAGGCCTAGCAGTTGCAGCCGCAGAAATGGCCTTCGCAAGCAACATAGGCCTAACTCTTGACCTAAAAGCAATACCTAACAAAACAATCACCCGAAACGATTTCTTACTATTCTCTGAATCTAACAGCCGACTTTTAATAGAAGTATCCCCAAAAGACCGCTCTGACTTTGAAGCCCTAATGAAAAACGGTTGCACCCTAATTGGAGAAACAACAAAAACCGAAAAACTACAAATCCACGGCTTACACAACAACATAATAATTGACGCCCCTCTCACAAAACTACGAGACGCATGGAAAAAAACTCTAGCGGAGGCCTAAAAAAATGAAAACAAAAGACATCAAAGTTTGCATCATACGCGCAGCTGGAACTAGCTGTGACGCTGAAACAGCCCGAGCCTTTCAAGAACTAGGAGTCCAAACAGAAATCAAACACATAAACGAATTAGTAACAAATAGCAACCTGCTAAATTATAACCTCCTTGTCTTACCCGGCGGCTGCACCTTTGGAGACCACGTGCGCCCCGGTGCCGTATTTGCAAAATACCTAAACAAAAAATTAGGCAAACAAATAACACAATACACAGACGAAAACCGACCCATACTTGGCATATCAAACGGTTTTCAAACACTTATCGAATACGGCTTACTACCCGGATTTAACGACAACAACCAACAGCCTGAAATAACTTTAACCACAAACATTCCAAACGGCTTTAAATGCCAATGGGTCTACTTAAAAAACGAAAACAAAGGAAACTGTTCATTCACAAACCAACTCCCCAAAGACAAAATCCTAAAAATGCCCATAGCACACAGCGAAGGCCGCCTCCTCTTACACGCTGAAAAAGAAAAACAATTATTACAAAAACTAGCAGACAACGACATGATAGTTCTCCGTTATTGCAACAGAGACGGCACACCCGCAAACCAAACATACCCCATTAACCCCAACGGCACATACCATGACATCGCAGGCATATGCAACAAAGAAGGCACCATCCTAGGCCTAATGCCACATCCCGAACGAGCAATGCACTGGTGGCAAGAACCCGACTGGACAGACAAAACACACACAACTCCATACAGCGATGGCAAACTCATCTTTGAAAACATTATAAACAACATAACAACAAAACAATAAACCCTTTTTCCAACGACTTTTAACCCTCTCTTACGTTTTTATAAACAACATCGATAAAACTGAAACAGCAAAACTGAACACAGCCTAACATTGAAAAAAAAATAAAGGGTATTTATTATATCTATACTTACGTTCTGTTAACAGTTAGTTTGGTTTGGTTTGGCAGCTACATAGGTCTTTAGTTGTTTGATAAGGGGTGGAAGAGTTTTGGTTAGGCCTGTTTTGGTTTATTATGTTGTTACTATTTTGGTTTGTTCGTTTTTGTTTTAGTTGTCTATTGTTGTAGAGTTTGTTAAATGTTTCATTACCACTGTTCTGCAATGATTTGCATAGTTCCCCGAAAACTTTTGTTATTAATTGTTTTATAGTGCAAAACGTGTCCGGTATAGCGTGTACTGTGCCTAAAATGTCATAGTTCATAGCAACACATCCTCCGCTGCAAGCGCGTTTATAGTTACAATGCAAACACTTCTTAGGAATTTCACAATAAGGTGGCATTTTCAACCATTTCTCCATCCACTCTCTCTGCATTGAATTAAATCCTGAATAAATATTTCCAATTTTTATTTCATGTGAGTCAATAAACCGGTGACAAGGATAAATAGTGCCATCATAATCCACTCCAACTGATCCCGTGCCTAAACCACATCTAGATCTCCACTGTCTACCCACCTCAGAGTTAACAGCCGCATTTGTATCTCGTACCCACATACTAAAAACCGAAAGACCCTGCATCATCCATTTTGTATAGTAATCACGGAATATCTCAAGCTCCACACGTAAAGTATCATAGTCTTCTTGTGTCCACTCTACCTCATGTACAAAATCAATAGGCATATTAGTAATATGATACTCTTCCACAAAAACCCGAATGTTTTCAGCTAAGCCCCTAAGAGTTGAGGGAGTAACTGTCCAGCGAACCTGAGGCTCTACACCTAGAATTTCTCGCACATTACTTAAGCCTTGCCAGGCATCATCCCAGCTGCCTTCACCATTTGGGTAAACACGGTTTTTGTTATGAGCAGTTTTTGGGCCATCTATGGAGCATAAAACGGTGAAATTGTGTTTTTTCATCCATTGAACAGTGTCTTTAGTTAGTAATGTAGCGTTAGTGGTTGCACCGTACTTCCATTTGTAACCTTCTTTAACGCTTTTCTCAACAATATATTTCATAGTTTCAATATTGCAAAGAGGTTCAGCTCCAAAGAACCAAAAAGTTCCCTCAGGCTGCAAATACTGTTCAGCAAAACGTATTAACTGATCCGCAGTTTCTATGCTCATTTTTCCCGGTGATTGTTTCTCGTTTAGTTTGTAGACAAAACAGTACTTACAACGCAAATTACACTCTGATGTTAACCACACAGTTATTGTACCCAACTTGGAACCACCATTACCACTGCCCAACAAAGAAAAAGAAGTGGCAGGCGGTGAGGCGGTGATGGGGGCGTAGGTGATAGATGAAGTGGCAGAGGCGGATTGATGATATTGTTGTAGGCCGCTACGAATAATGTTGACAGTGTCATCGTTATTTTGGTTGGTACTGTCTTTGGTATTGATGTTGGTGGTATTGGTGTTGTTAATTGAATTGTCTGTATCTGTGGTGGTTATGGTGTTTGTGTTATTGGTTGTCATTTGTTATTTGTCTCCGTGTGGGTGGTTGGGTGATTAGGCCTAGTTCGATTAATGTTTCTAGTAGGATTTCTTTGATGTGCTCTTCAGTTATGGGTGCTACATTAAAGTTTGAATTTTGTCTTATGTGATTTTGATTTTGTGTGTTTGTTGTTGGTGTTGTCTGTTGTTGGGTTTGTGTTTGGTTTAGGGGCTGAGTGTTTATTGTTATTGTAGGGTTTTGTTGTTGGATTGTGTTATTGTTGTTTGTGTCTGGTTGCGTAGTAGTTGTTTGGTTGTTTGTGGTGTTGATGTTGGTTTGTGGTGTTTGTGTGGTGTCATTGTTTTGAGTTGTGTTGGTTGTGGGCGTATTGTTGTTTGTTTGTGGGTTGTTGTTGCGGTTGGTGTATTCGTAGCATACGTTGTAGCAGTCTTGGTAGCATGAGGCGCATGATTCGCATACTGTTTGGCACATTACTTCGCAACTTTGTTGGCATCCTTGGCATCCGCCTTGGCAGTCTTGGCATCCGTTTTGGCAGTATTGACATGTTGTTTGGCATGCTTGGCAGGTTGCGTCGCATCCGCCTTGGCATGCTTGGCAGAAGCTGTAGCATGCATCGCATGTTACGCAGAAGAATTGGCATCCGTTTTGGCAGCCATAACATGTTTGGCATCCTTGGCATCCTTGACAGCTTGCCTGACAACTAGCTTGACAGAAGGTTTGGCAGCCACCAAGACATGGTGGAGAATATATCTCGCCTGTTTTGAAGATACGATAAATATCTATGCCATCATTTTCAGACATTTGGATTGTTGCGCTACTAGCATTTTTTAGAGTTACAGTATTTGGTCCATAGGCGTTATAATAGGGGCTTGTTGCTAAGTCATGACTTGGAAACATTCCGTGTAGATCAGTGGGTAATTTGCTTAGGTAGTAGGTGTTTATTTTGTTGCCGTTAAGGTATGCTTCTGCTGCAACATCAAGACTGCTTGCTGTACCGCTACAGGTGTATATTTTGTTGAAGTTGAATAGGCATATGCTTTCTCCTGTATAGTTTCCGGTGTATCCGTTGTTTATGGTGTTGTTGTTAAAGTTAAAGGTCCAACTGCATGTTTGAGTAGGTCCTAGTATGGTGAGGGTGTGTGAGGTGTCGTGGTATTGTGTGAAGCTTAGGCCTCCGGCAGTTGAATAGTTGCATGGTTTATCTATGCGTGATGAATCTAGGTTTCCAGATGCGCCTGCAACGGTTCCTGGTTCACATACGCCTGAGATAGCGCACATGCTGTCGTAGTTAACTTTGGCTATGTTGCACATTTGGTATATTCGGTAGATTTTGAAGTGATCAATATGGACGGTGCTTTCGCCGGCATTTGTGATTTTTAAAGTGTTTAGTCCCATGTCGTTGTATAGTGTAGCTGGGCGAATGAAGGCTAGGTCAAATGCTTGGGTTCCTCCGTGTTTTTCTTCCCGACTAATACAACATAGCTTTTCGTCAATAGTTCCGTTATTTAGTCTGTATTTGAGTTCTATTTCTTCATCTTTGGGTGTTGTTTTGTCTGGATATGCGTTGTAGACTATGATGCAGCTGTCTCTGCCTTGTATGGATTCTCCGTATATGGTGTTGCCGGAGGAGTAGCATCTTGGTACTGTGCAGGTGAAGGTTAGTTCTATGGTTCCGTTGGGTGCTAGGGGTGGGATTGTGTATTGGTTGTTTAGGTTCCAGGTGGTTATGCCTCTGCATTGGCTGTTGTAGCCAGTTGTTTGGGCCCAGTTTGGGTCGCATTGGTAGTGTTGGTATTCTTTTTTTGGGGTTGACATTTTTTTTATTTCTCCTTTTTGTTATTTTTTTTGTTGTTGTTTGTTGTGTTTTTTTGGTAGGTAGTGTTAGGTGGTTGTTGGTTTTAATGGTGAGGGAATGTTTGTCAAATACTTCGGAAGGTATAAAAGTGGGTTGACAAGGTTGTTTTTATGTGAGTAGAGTCTGTTTTGTTTTTATTTTGTAAGGTTATGTGTGTTTTTTTGTTGTTTTGTGTGTTTTTAAAATGGTTTTGTTGTTTATGCGTTTTATTTCTCTAGTAAAAAATAGTTACGTGTTCGGGAATGTAGGTGGTATGTTCCTGAGATGATGATTCTGTCAAAACACGTTAGAGTTCTGTTATGTGATTTGTAGCGCTTAATGTGGTGTTGTTATTTGAATCCACAGATTCAAATTCTCTATTGGGTCCTAAAATCCCGTGTTAATTATACATAGGTTGTAAAAACTCTTAGAAATACAAGTGTTTTTAAAAATAAGTCATAAACTATTCAGACAACCAACCAAAACATATGTATAATTGAACCCGAATTATACATATGAAGCTAAGCCTATGGTATCAATAGTCTACTACAAAAACAAAAC
>Ga0209755_10009689_pt1 | contig 10172 bp, 8 predicted proteins | sample TergutCo191P1_FD_187301 | JGI IMG/M metagenome (GOLD analysis project Ga0209755, IMG submission 187301) | Cornitermes sp. P1 segment gut microbial communities from Petit-Saut dam, French Guiana - Co191P1 (SPAdes) (version 2) | ecosystem: Host-associated > Arthropoda: Insects > Digestive system >...
TTTCATGCGCTCAGTTATAATATAAAGCTCTCCATTACATACATTAAGAGTGTTGGTAGAAACCCCAGCATAAAGTTGAAAGCGAGATGAATCCCTATACAATACCAAATATTTTTTGTAAACAAATAAACCAAATTAAAACACATAGCTATAACCATATAAGGAATGGTAGCAATAAAATTGCCGTCAAAATTATTCAGATGAACAATACCAAACAAAAACGCCGATACGAAAAAGAAAATGACCGATACAAACCTTGCACCCCGTAGCTTATAAAACAGTACATGGCGAAAGATAATCTCTTCTCGAAATGCATTGAGTAACGGCATTAATGCAACGATAAGAGTCATCGTAAAAGGCAGCGAGATTGCATCACTTTCGCTCACAGCCGAACCTGACGAAACGGGCATGAATTGCGACATCAACAATCTAACAACATGAAGTACGGCAACAATACAGGCTGCACCCACTAGTGAAATTAAAATTTTCAACCAGATTTTTTTGCGATAATTTGCCCAGTCATCCATTAATACCGTACCATAGATTTTAGCAAGTATGACCGCAGATAATAATACAATGGCAAACATTACAATCAATGCAGTGTTTTGCACATTTGGTATCTGCATTGAAACAATGACCCATGCCACAAGAAACTGCACCGGAATCAAAATCAGTGCTATAAAGTCCAGCTTAGTCCAGTTAATTGCTCTCATTTGATAGTTCCTCCTTTATGCCATTTACGTAACCGTACCGCCACATTGTCTTGATTCTATGGCGAGTATAGCATACCTTATCAGAAAATATACAAATAATTTGAAAACACTTTTTTACAAAATAACTAACCGATTAAGCGCAAAAAAGACAGGTTTTTGCCCGTCTTATTGCAAGGCGTACAGGTTGCAAATTTTCCGCAGGGGACGATGGCAATCGTCCCGCAAGTATGCGCAAACAGTAACAGCGGGTCGCAGGGGACTGCGACCCCTACGCAAACAACCTATCATCTGTTGTATTGCAGAAAAACCGTCATGTGGATTTGGATTTCGCTTGACAAACAACATTGTCGTATGTTACCATACAAGCGATCGGACAGCTTGCCGTGTCAGCGGCGGCTGCTCCCTGTTAGATTTATTGTCTGAGGAAGAGCCGTTACGCTAGTGGCGGTTATTTCTCGTTTTTACGAGAAATAACTATGGTTACTACCAACGCCACTATGGACACGAAGATTTGCGCGAGTGCCAGTATTGTTGATATTTCCATCGCTGCTCCTTTCCGGAGCAACCTAGCCGTCGTCTTGCTTGCGGGCAGAGCATATCACAGCCCCATTAAGATTGCAACCACAAGGAAAACAGACCGAAACGATAATCTGCACGTTTTTGTCTGCTAAGTGTGAAAATTTACAACTTTCGGGTATGTTTTTCTACACAATTTTCTACATTTGGGTACGTTTGTTAAATGTTTGTGAACTCTATACCCGCGGGTCGCAGAGGACTGCGACCTTTACAGATAAAGTAAACACCCGACAGCCGCCCATCGAGTGTTTTGTTTTCATGCGCAGGGTACTCCTTTGACTGTCCGACCAGACTGCCCGGTCCCCCTACAACTCTGATTTTACCATACTTAGTTTTGAATTTCAATGATTTTCCGTAGGGGACGATGGCAATCGTCCCGCAAGTATGCGTGAACCGTAGTCGCGGGTCGCAGAGGGCTGCGACCCCTACACACAGCTACCTACCTCACCGCGCCCTCTTTCTATTTCCGATGACTAATCCGATTGCGAAAATCCCGACGCCGCCCGCCGCTATGGGGATAATCAACCAGAGGGGAAAACCATCGTCAGTGGTTGCAGTGGAGGGCTGATTCGCTTCGGGTTCGGTTGACTCGTTTGTCGGTTCGGGTGTTTGTTCGGGTTCGGGCGGAGTCACATCTACGAAATTTATATTGTTATTTAGCGCAAATTCTTCCGCAGATGACCCTGCAATGCCCTGAATGGTTAAATCAGGACTTGTGCCATCAAATGCCAAACGCCCATATATGTAACGCTCGGTGGAATGAATATGCTACTGAGATTTCTATAGAAATTATCCGTTTTTTCATGCCAACTCTCACTCTCCCAAACCTAATACAAGACAAACAAAACGACATAAGATAATGGATAGTTAAATCCTATACCTTACGCCGTTGCAATCATCATTCACCAAGTAGCCTGCCAATCGTCTTGAAAATCAGCACGCAAAATGGTATAATTAAGTTGCAAGTGTGGCTAAAAAGCCGTTGGCATAGGAGTGTTGATTACTCCGACTGCTAGGGGGCAAGGTGGTGCAACACCTTGTTCCTGCTTGCTATTGTTTGTCAGTGTATGTATTTTATCAATGTTGCAGTGAAATTGCAAGTTTTATTTAGTTGATTGATGTTTCGGAATCTGATAAAATAGCCACGATAGAGAGGAACGTTCAGAAACATGAAAACACGAATTTTAGCCGCTATAGTACTATTGCCGATTTTTCTTGCGATTTTAATTGTATTCCCGCCGATGGTCCTTGCGGGCACTCTGGTTGTTATATGCGTCCTGATTGCTATTGAACTTTTTCGTGCGGGGAAAGAAGCGAAATCTATAGCTTTTAGAATATTTGTGTTATTTCTCGGCATTATCCCGATACCCATGGCTCTGTCGAGCTTATATTTTCTGAGAGTCCTTCCTTGGGGGCATTGGTTTGTATTATTCCCTGTTATTGTGACTATTCTCACAGATTCAGGTGCGTATTTTGTCGGTGTTTCCATGGGAAAACGCAAGGCTTTCCCAACTATAAGCCCAAATAAGACTGTTGAGGGGTGTGTCGGCGGGATTATTGTCGGCACCGTAGGCGTTTTTGCTTATGGCATGATAATTTCGCATTTTACGGAAGTAACCGTTTCGATTCCTGTACTTCTCATAATCGGGCTTGTCGGTTCTGTTATAACAGAAGTCGGCGACCTTGCGTTTTCTTTACTAAAGCGCAAGTTAGGCATAAAAGACTACGGAAATCTAATCCCCGGCCATGGCGGTATGCTTGACCGTTTCGACAGCATGATTTTCTCTGCCCCGACGGTGTACACGTTGTTTATGATATTGTGATTGCTGAAAGTTTGCAAGCAGGCAGATGATACTATAGCAGGAGTGATTTATGAAAACACTTACAATTTTGGGCTCTACGGGTTCTATTGGCAGGCAGACGCTTGAGGTTGCTAAGCATCTCGGTTTGAAGGTCGTTGCCCTTACTGCACATAATAATATAGAGTTGCTTGAGAAGCAAAAAGACGAGTTTAAGCCCGATGCGGTAGCCATCGGCAGTGAGCCCGACGGTGAAGCAAAAATTGCAGACATCGCAAAAAACAGCGGCGCCGACATAATAGTAACCGCAATTGCAGGCATGGCGGGTCTCTCCCCCACTCTTGCCGCCGCTGAAACAGGTAAACGCATAGCACTCGCAAATAAAGAACCGCTCGTATGCGCAGGCGAGCAAGTCATGCAAACGGCGAAAAAACACGGCACAGAAATAATTCCCGTAGATTCGGAACATTCTGCTATCTTTCAGTGTCTAAAGGATAAAGCCGAAGTTAGCAGTTCAGAGGTCAGCAAGTTGATTCTGACCGCGTCAGGCGGGCCGTTTCGCGGAAAATCACGTAACGAACTCGAAAATATAACCCCCGAACAAGCCTTAGCGCACCCGAACTGGAACATGGGCAAGAAAATATCAATTGACTCCGCAACCCTTATGAATAAAGGCCTTGAGCTGATAGAAGCCATGCATCTTTTCAGCACCCCGCCCGAAAAGATAGAGGTCGTTATCCACCCTGAAAGTATCATTCACTCAATGGTTGAATACGCAGACGGCAGTACGCTGGCTCAGCTCTCGATTCCCGATATGCGTATGCCGATTCAATACGCACTGACATACCCCGCGCGCAAACCGTCGCTCACCGCTCCGCTAAACCTCGCAAAGCTCGGAAAGCTGACCTTTGAACAACCTGATTTGGACACTTTCCCATGCCTGCGCCTTGCATATGAGGCGGCAAAACTCGGTCAAAGCGCATGTAAGGCACTAAACGAAGCAAACGAAGAAGCTGTAGAACTTTTCCTTAGCGGAAAAATAAAGTTTCTTGACATACCGAAAATGATAGAAAACGCGATATATGAAAGGAAAAACTGATGTTTATTGTAATAGGAATTCTGGCATTTGGCATAATCATAGCCATACATGAACTGGGGCATTTTATTTTGGCAAAAGCTCTGGGCGTTAAAGTAAACGAATTTGCCGTAGGAATGGGCCCGAAAATCTTGTGGAAACAGGGCAAGGAGACTCTTTATTCTCTGCGGGTACTGCCGTTTGGCGGCTTTTGCACCATGGAGGGTGAACACGAAGAAGGCGAAGAACCCGATCCACGCTCGTTTCTATCGCAAAAACGCTGGAAACGCATTGTAATCCTTGCCGCAGGCAGTGTATTTAACATACTGGCGGCATTCATTATCGTGCTTGCGCTGACACTTGGAATGCAAGGGTTTGGCAGTACAACCGTTAGCAATGTAACAGACATGTTCCCCGAGCTTGGTCCCAGTGAAATTATGGCGGGCGACAGAATCGTTGCCATAAACGGAGAGCGCACTTTCTATCACGACGACTTTGCGATGTTCCTTAATCTGAATCTAACCGTGGGGAACCCCGTAGTTTTCACCATGGAGCGTGACGGCGTTCTGTTTGAGTATAAGAGAGCGCCTGTAATTGTAGATGGTGAGGAGCATTTCAGATACCATGATTTGCGTTTTGAGATAATCGAGCCATCTATTTTGAATAACTTACAATTTGCCGCCTATCGGACGTTTAACTTTATACGAATGATTCGTGTCAGTGTGATGATGATGATAAGCGGTGATGCGGGTGTCAGAGATATGGCAGGGCCTGTCGGCATTGTCAGTGCTATGCATGATGTTGGGCAACAGGCTCCGAATTTCGGCGCGGCACTTTTATCAATAATACATTTTGCGGCGTTTATAGGCGTGAATGTTGCGGTGGTAAACCTTTTGCCCATTCCTGCTATGGACGGCGGCAGAATCCTATTTACAGTGCTTTCATGGATTATCGAAAAAATATCCCGCCGCCCTCTAGACCCGAAATACGAGGGTTACATCAACACAGGAGCAATGGTTCTTCTGATAGGTCTGATGGTTCTGGTTTTGTATAACGACATAGTAAGACTGGCGGGCTGGTAAGTAAGCGGTATAATTAAGCAACGAGGGTTATATATGAAGCGCGATTACATCACAATCGAGTCAATGACGACGACAAAAACCAACGACATCGAGGCGACGGTGCGGCAAATCAATGCTCTCGAAGCCCTTGGTCTTGACATAATCCGTGTTGCAGTGCCTGATATTTCATCTGCGGACGCAATAGAAAAAATAAAAGAGAACATAAACATACCGCTTGTTGCCGACATTCACTTCGACCACAAGCTCGCTTTGCGTGCAGCTGAGACAGGTGCGGACAAAATACGCATAAATCCCGGAAATATCGGCGGCGAGCTGAAAGTAAAAGCCGTTGCAGAGATGTGTCGGAAGAAAAATATCCCGATAAGGATTGGCGTAAACGGCGGCAGTTTGGAAAAAAAGCTTCTCGAGAAGCACGGCGGCGTGACGCCCAAGGCTATGGTAGAGAGTGTAATGAGTCATGTTGCACTGCTGGAAAAGTACGATTTCGAAAATATTTGGCTCTCTGCAAAATCTTCAAATGTAAATCTGACTGTCGCAACTTACAGACTGTTAAAAGAGCAGACGAACTATCCGCTCCATGTCGGAGTCACGGAAGCGGGAACGGAGTATAACGGTATAATCAAAAGTGCAATCGGCATTGGCGCACTGTTGCTCGACGGCATTGGTGATACAATAAGGGTGTCGCTCACTGCGCCGCCCGAGCGCGAGGTTTTAGCGGCAAAAGCTATCTTGAAGTCAATCGGTCTGCGCCATGGTACGGAAGTTATCTCTTGCCCGACTTGCGGCAGGTGCGACATAGACATAATTGAGATAACAAACGAAGTCGAGCAAAGACTTGCGCAAAAAGAGTCTTCGTCCGCTTCGCTCTCTAGAAATGATGGTTCTTCGGTTGTCTCAGATGATTTAGCGTCAAAAAATCAAACAATCGCCGTCATGGGCTGTGCCGTCAACGGCCCCGGCGAAGCAAGCCACGCGGACTACGGCATAGCAGGCGCAGGCAATGAGGCAATAATTTTCGCCAAGGGCAAAAAAATTGGTCAGTTCCCCCTACAGGGCATAGTGGATAGACTGTTTGATATGATGTGAAGCATGGGTGAAGCGCGGGGACGGGGGTTGTTGCTTCACTGTTTCGCGACCTATTACTAGTATTGTGCTATGAGGCGGTTCCCCCGTCCCCATGCTTCTCTTGAAAAGGATTAAAGTTTATTTACTAAGAACGCCGATTCATATATCGAATCAATACCCAAATGAGCCACAATCCTCCAGTTAATATAACCAAAAGAAAATCCACTAATACACTTGGACGTCTTTCCATGATACAAGGCCTTTCTAATACTAAGTGCAGATTTGATGAAATACTGGTTTATTATTCATCTCTAATTGCTACAAGTTCAAAGTTCAATAAAAGCTGTGCAGGACTTCGCTCAGTCATTCTGTAATACCCTACAATAGTAGCACCGAATATTAAATTTTGAGTGCCTTGCCATAACTCATTAACACGTAATTGACCAATATCATCAGGAGAAACATTTTTCATTAAAATTTGCGGACCAAATTCCCAATGTGGATTATCTTCTAAAGTGCCTACAGCGATATGCAGTTCATACCTACCTACGTTATTACTATCTTCAGTGATAAAACCCACATAACCATAAAAAGCAATCATTCTGCCTTCATATTTTGTAGCAAAATCAATCACTGCTTGTGACGAAGGATTTTCCCATAAGGCAACCATATTTTCGTTGTTATCTAACATAAGTACAGTATCAATATTTTCTTCCACTTCACCAATATCTGAATCATTCTCAAGATACACATTCTGGTCAGGCTCAGGAGTAGGCTCAGGCGTGGGACTTGGGGTAGGCTCAGGAGTCGGTTCGGGTGTTGGCTCTGGGGTAGGTGCCGGTGTTGGTGTCGGCGTTGCTTCTGCTGTCGGGGTGGGTGTTGCTATTGGCACAGGTTCTCCATTGCCACAGGCTGTGAGTGACAGTAGCATTGCCACTGTCATAATTGTTGCGAAAATCAGTAATGCAAGTCTTTTCATTTTGTAATTGTCTCCCTCAAATTCTTTAATAAAATTGATGAGACCACACAAAACAGACGCAGAGGGGCATATTGCCGAAGCATGTATGCTTTGCCTACTGCGCCGAATAAAATCAGCATTTTATCGGAGTACCGATAACTAAAACTTGAAAATATCTGCAAAAACAGATATACTACTTCAAGTTGTAGTGACGGAGTAATCCGTGTTTGTAGGCGTTGAGTTCTAACCGATTCCCTACATTCGCCGAGCTACGACTGTTGTTACAGCATTTGAGGTGTGATAAGCACCTATTTTTTTATGCGCTCTGGCACGTGGGTTCATAGCTATACGTAGCTCCATTTTTGACTTGCATGGATATTTCGGGAAGTTCCACCATTTCAGGAATTTCTACAACGCCGACACAGTTGTAATATATCGCAAGTTTCTGTACCTGCACACCGTCAACCTTTTCGCTCTGATGGACTTCAATCCGCTCTATGAGTTCATTCAAAATGCGCTCGCTTAACTTCTTGATTCGGGTGTATTTGCGTACTGTGGATATGAAAGTGTCCTTAGTCGATGCCTTTGACTGCTGTTGCTCAAGCTCCGTGCTGATGGTTTTAATCTTCTCAGCAAGCTCTCTCTGCTCTGCTGTGTACTGAGCCGACATACGCCTAAAACGGTCATCATCAATCAGAGCATTTATGTGGTCCTCGTACATACGGTTGAAAATCCTGTCAAGCTCTCTGTCACGGTTTTGCAGTGCGTTAAGCTCTTTTTGTTTCTTCTCTCTCAAAGCCACATCGTTCTGCTGAGAAAATCCCATCACAGCTTCGGCAAACTCATCCTCATATTTGCTCGCATATTTTGTCAATCTCCGTATCTCCTGCAACACAACTTCCTCCAAGAAATCGACTCGCACATAATGCGTTGTCGGACAAGTACCATGCCTTGTGTTGTAGCCCGAACAGTTGAAATACTTTATGTCGGGGTTTCGGTGATTGAAATGACACCAGAGGTTACGCCCACAGTCGGCACAGATGAGCAATCCGCTAAACATATTCTTCTCGCCGTCCTTGGCTTTGCGCTTCCTCGTCTTGCCACGTTTCTCCTGTATGCGTTCCCACAAAGCACGTTCAACAATAGGTTCATTTACATCAGTAAATATCGCCATGTTCTCAGGGTCGTTCTGCAAACGCTTCTTGCTCTTGTAAGACTTGCTGTAGGTCTTAAAGTTCACAAGGTCACCGACATACTCTCTTTTAGCGAGTATTGAAGCAACAGTCGAGCCATACCAGTGGTGGGGTGCTTGGAGCTTGCCCTTTTTTGGGCGGTTGATTCCTTTGCTTTGCCAGTAGAAACTTGGCGTTAGAATCTTCTCACTTGTCAAAATGCCTGCAATCTGCTCCACGCCTTTGCCATCAATCGTCATGTCATAAATGCGTCGTACAACTTCGGCGGCTTCGGGGTCGATTACCCACTTCTTAGGGTTGTCGGAATCTTTGCAGTAACCATATGGCGGCTGTCCAAGAGGTTCTCCCGCATTGCCCCTGACTTTGTTGCTGACACGACCCTTTTTCGAGATGTCGCGGGCATACCACTCGTTGAACAGGTTGCGTATCGGATTTAAGTCATTCTCTCCCTCATCGGTGTCAACTCCATCGGACACAGCGACAAGTCTGATGTCGTACTCGGGCAAAAAGTCCTCCGTGAGTTTGCCGACTTCGATATAGTTCCGACCGAGCCGAGATAAATCTTTGACGAATAAAGCTGAGATATGCCCATTTGAAAGCTCCGAAATCATCTCATTGTAGCCGGGTCTGTCCATCGTCACACCCGATATTCCATCATCGGAAAAAAGCAACAAGTTTGAATAACCCTTTTCTTTCGCCGTCTTGGTCAATAGTTTTTTCTGATTCTGTACGCTGTTGGACTCGGAATCCATTCCATCTTCCCGTGAGAGCCTGACATAAAGTGCGGCTGTCACATCACGGTCTTTTCTGTTGCTTGGCTTGTTCATAAAAACTCCTTTCTCGGCAACCAAACAGACAGTATTTACACTACCCATTATACCATTTTTGACTGCCGATGTCACGTTATATTTTAAAAATGTCCAGTAATATCAATGCTTTGTGAAGTCCGACCTAATCAGCTTCATCAAGATGTTTTCTAAGGTCAAGCCATCTGTCGACTTGTAATGCCGCTCGACAATGCACTTTCGTTTTCCTATGCTATATGCTACCTCATCAGCGGTGACAGCTTTATGAGCTGTTTTCCAACTGTCCATTTGTGTAACATCAGCAACTATGTTTTTATCCATGACTTTCATTACCTCCGTGAGATTTTTGTTATATGGAAGTGCTTTTCCCTCTATTAACTACTCTGCTTTTTTACGCTCAAAAAACAACTTTTTCAGAATCATTTACAAACAATTCACAGACTGCGAAATTCTTCCTCTAACACTAATACGGTGAAAAGCGCAAAACTGCCAAAAATTTACAAAAGAAAATATTTCTCCCCTTTATAACTACACTGCTTTTTTGAGCAAAAAAACCAAGTTTTCCAAAACCATTTACAATAAATTCATATACTGCAATATTCTCATAAAAGACACACAAAAATAGCTGATGCCTATTTCAAAACATCAGCCTATAACAGAACCCGAATTGTCAAGGTGCAAAGTCAAAATTTGCGCTCTCCAAGAAACCTTTTTTATATACGCAACCATGAGCAAATTTTGCGTACCTTGACAACGGAGCGACCAGTATAATATTGCGAAGGGGCTGTAGCAAAACGAAAGTTTAGCTACGCCCCACTTTCTTAGTTCAGCATGCGTCGATAAATGTTAGGTTGGCAAATAATTGATTTAATCTTAAAAAAGCAAGAAGGAAGCGATAAAAACAT
>Ga0209755_10009690_pt1 | contig 10172 bp, 9 predicted proteins | sample TergutCo191P1_FD_187301 | JGI IMG/M metagenome (GOLD analysis project Ga0209755, IMG submission 187301) | Cornitermes sp. P1 segment gut microbial communities from Petit-Saut dam, French Guiana - Co191P1 (SPAdes) (version 2) | ecosystem: Host-associated > Arthropoda: Insects > Digestive system >...
TTTTGCATACGGCCTTCCCCTTTTGGCCTGGATTGCCTATGTGCCGGTATTCTGGGTGGTACGGCGGGCCGGACTGGGCGCTTCTATTCTTTTCGGCGCTTTCTACGGCTATGCAGCATACGGGCTTTTCAATTACTGGCTCAGTGTTTTTCACCCGTTGGCCGGCCTTGTGGTTCTCTCCATTTATTCCATTTATATGGCCGTCCTCTTTGCCCTCCTTCATCTGGCAATCCGCATTTTTCCCCGGCGCGGCTATATACTCCAGTTCCTTTTATGGATGGCCTACGAATACCTTAGAACCCTGGGTTTCCTGGGTTACTCGTATGGAATCACGGGCTATTCACAGTGGCAGTTACTTCCGGTCATTCAGATTGCGGCCATAACAGGCGTGTGGGGCGTTTCCGCCCTGGTTGTCTTTCCTTCCGCCTGGCTTGCCGCTGCATTGAGTGAACAAAATGCGAAGAATTTTACCACGAACACTACGAACCCCGCAAACGCAAAGTTCGCAGGCTTTCAATCGTTTGTGTCAGTTCGTGTCAGTTTGTGCCTGCATAAAATAAAAATGTTTTTCCGCGTGGAAAGAGTTTCCGCTGTAACGTGGCTTGCCCTTCTCGCGCTCACCCTTGTCTACGGCTTTGTCTCCCCGATAGATTACTCGGACGCCCGCAAAGTCAAATTCGCGCTGATTCAGCATAATACCGACCCCTGGCTGCCCGCCCGTGCCCCCACAGCGGCACAGGCCCTTGCCGAATACTGGAACGACTTCAACACCTTGCGCCGCCTTTCTGACGAGGCCATAGCGGCGCACCCGGATTTGGACTTTGTTGTCTGGTCAGAAACAGCGTTTGTCCCCCGGATTCATTACCACAAAACTTTTCGCGGCGACCGGGGCAGTTGGTATCTGGTAAGGGAACTTTTGGATTATCTGGCGACCCAGGATGTGCCGTTTATCATAGGCAATCACGATGCCCGACGCGACCCGGCATTGAACCCTCATGGTGATAACCGGGTGGACTTTAACGCGGTTATACTTTTTGAGAGGGGGGAGATGGTAGAAGTTTACCGCAAAATCCACCTGGTTCCCTTTACCGAGCATTTTCCGTTTCAGGATCGCTTTCCCAGAATCTACCAGGCCCTGAGGGATGAAGACACGCATTTTTGGGATCAGGGGACGGAACTTACGATTTTTGAATCCCGCGGGGTAAGGTTCGCCACCCCCATATGCTTTGAAGATACCTTTGGATATTTGAACCGGGATTTTGTGCGGGCCGGTGCGGAAATTCTTGTCAACCTTTCCAATGACGCCTGGTCAAACAGCCTTTCGGCTCAAATGCAGCACCTTACCATGGCGGTATTCCGCTCGGTGGAAAACCGGCGCGCCATGGTACGCTCGACTTCATCGGGGCAGACCTGCGCCATCGATCCCAACGGCAGAATACTTGCCATGGCGGAACCCTTTACCGAAGCCTGGCTTGTCGCCGAAGTCCCGGTAATGACTGTCACCACGATTTACACCCGCTTTGGGGATTTCCTGGGCGTCTTTTTTACCGTGGCCGCCGGCGCGCTGTTGCTTTTCGGCATTATTTCACATATAATAAAAGCACTAAGGTGTCGGCCATTAAAAAATTAAAAAGAACTGAGGAAGGATTTGCATGGGTAACCAGACGAAGATACTAATAATTGATGATGAAACGATAAATCTCGATTTCTTTGATGTCATGCTTTCAAAACTGGGTTTTGAGGTTGAGAAAGCAAAGGACGGCATAGAAGGTCTGGAAAAAGCAAAGCGTTTCCTTCCCGACCTTATCCTTTTGGATAATATTATGCCCCGTATGTCGGGGTGGGAATTAACCAGGATTCTGAAATCCGATCCCAAGTACGAAGGGATTCCCATCGTCATGTTTTCCGACCTCAATGATGTCAAAGATAAAGTCGCAGGTTTTGAACTCGGTGTGGATGATTATATAACCAAGCCCTTTAATTTTTCCGAAGTTTTGGCCCGTATTAGGGCGGTGCTGAGGAACCGGGAACTTTACGCCCAGATTGTCGTAAGGGAATCCCGCCTGAGCCTTGCGGAAGAACTGAGCGCCGACATAAAACAGAATCTATCGGACTTTGTAAAAACCATTGACGAGCTGGAAGCGGCCATTGCCATAATAAATTCCCAAAACGAAACCGACGCGAACATCCAAAACAAAGTAAAAGTTATTCAAGAGGTTTCTGAAAAATCCCAGCAGGTGAGAAAACACGTTGCGGAATTGGATGCCAGAATAGAAAAGACCAGCGCCGAATGGGAGCAGCTTAAAAAAGGCGAAATTGGTCTTCCCCTGCTGGAAACCAAAATCCGTGAAAACCCGGTTCAGGAGTAAGCGATTCCAATGGCAAAGACGGACGGAAAAAAGAAAGAAAGCCGAATGGTGATATTCGGCAACAGTACCAGCTTTAACGGCTTTTTGCGGTTCAAGGAATCGCTTTGTATACAGGGAAAGTTCAAGGGTACGATAGAGGCATCCGGGGCTCTTATTGTTGACAAGGGGGCCGTGGTGGAAGCGGATCGTATTTCGGTAACATCCCTTATGGTGTACGGAACCGTGATTGGGGCTGTCACTGCTGTGGACAGGGTAGATATGTTTCCCGGCGCGGAGGTGCGGGGGGATGTTTCCGCGGCGCGTCTGCGTATCGCCGACGGGGTTCTTTTTGAGGGCCAATGCAGTATGACAGGAATCAGCAAGGATGTGGAAATTTTTTCACGTCCCACTGAAGAAATAAAAGCCGAGCTCCAGAGAACCAGTGCTTAGCGATACCATACCCGCGCTGGAGTACTTTGGCCGCGCATCAGTTCTTGCGGAAGAAATTGTCAGGGGCCTTGCCGCCCGGAAAAAAATGATAGCCGCGGCGGAGTCCTGTACGGCAGGGCTTGCTTCGGATTTCATTACCCGTGTTCCCGGCGCGTCAAACGTGTTTTGGGGCTCCTTTGTCACTTATTCACCGGAGGCAAAAGTAAAGATGCTTGGCCTTCAGGAAGAACTCATTGAGGAGCATGGCGAAGTAAGCCGCCCCGTAGCGCTGGCAATGGCTGAAGGCGCTCTGGAAAAAAGCGGCGCTTCCTGGGCTTTTTCAATTACCGGATTTGCCGGGCCAAGCGGCGGCAGCGCCGGTGCTCCCGTTGGCACTGTTTGGGTTGGACTTGCCGAGCGGGACGGAACGGGCGTTGTGCGCTCCGAGGCAAAAATGTTTTTTTTTGTCGGCGACCGAAATGAAGTGCGGGAGGCCGCCGCCACTGTTGCTTTGCAGGAACTTTTGGAAAGAGTCAATCGTGCCTGAACAGAGCCAACGGCGAAGCCGTTGACCCGCAGCCCGCTTCTAGCGGGCATATAATGTATTCCTTAAAAGAGCCAATGCCGTGGCATTGACAAAAGGGGAAAATTGAGAGTACTATCTTATCGTGGAATTGTTCCACAACCTTTTCGGAAACCCGGTAATAAAATAATCTAAAGCATGAATAAACAGCCTGTCAATATTTTCTGGATTGGGAATTTGAGATTGCAGAGTCAGCGGAGTTAATCAATGGCAATTGTACAAAGAAAGAGTCGAAAGAAGAAAACATCAGAAAATGAAACTATGTCTGAAGCTCAGGAAGAAAACACTTTTTCGTCCGGGGAAGAAGAGAATGGTTTGTTCGAGGAGGAACATGCTTCCGCGGAATCGCAGGAAAGCGAAGGGGAGCATTCTCCCGCGGAAAACGGTTCCGGCGAGTCTGAGCGCGGCGAAAACAAGACTGTGGTCGTGCGCCGTCCTCCCCGCCGGCCTGTTCCCTATCGGGAGACCCGCAGCCAGCACGATTCGGGAGGCGGGGAACACCGTCATGCCAGGACAGAGGCGCGTCAGGCTCCTCCCAAGTGGCAGGAGCCGATAAACGGGAACGCTGGTGAAGGCAAGGCTTTCCCGTTTCGGGAAACAGCGATGGCCGGGACACCTCTACCGTCTTTGCCCCGCCTGCCTTCCATGCCGGATATTTACGGCAGACCCGAACCCCGCCTTGATCAGGACAACGGGAAACCCCGTCTTACCATAAACGAACTTACCCGCCTAAACATGATCGACCTTAGGGAACTTGCGGCGGTGTACAATATCTCCCACGATGATTTGGTTTCCATGAAAAAACAGGAAATCATTTTCTCCCTGCTAAAAGCCCACACGGAACGGGGCGGCATCATTTATGCCTACGGCTCTCTGGAAATACTTCCTGACAGCTACGGTTTTTTGCGGAGCCCGCAAAACTCCTACCTTCCCGGCCCGGACGACATTTACATCAGCCCAAGCCAGATACGGCTTTTTGCCCTGAAAACCGGCGACACGGTTTACGGGCAAATCAGGAGCCCCAAGGAAGGCGAGCGCTTCTTTGCCATGCTCCGTGTGGAAACGGTCAATTACGATGACCCCACGGTAGCCCAGAACCGCATACCCTTTGATAACCTCACCCCCCTGTACCCCAACGAAAAGCTGGATCTGGAAACCGCTACCGAAGGCATAAGCGAGCGGATTATCAACCTTTTCTGCCCCATCGGCAAAGGCCAGCGCTCGCTCATCGTTGCCCCTCCCCGCACCGGGAAAACCATCATGATGCAGAAGATAGCCAACGCCATCACGAAAAACCATCCGGAAGTGTACCTCATCGTTTTGCTTATTGACGAGCGGCCCGAAGAAGTTACCGACATGGAACGCACCGTCCGCGCGGAGGTTATTTCTTCCACCTTTGACGAACAGGCAAGCCGCCATGTGCAGGTCACCGAAATGGCGATTGAAAAAGCCAAGCGCCTTGTGGAGCATAAAAAAGACGTGGTGATACTCCTTGATTCCATTACGCGCCTTGCAAGGGCCTACAACCAGACCGTTCCCACTTCCGGGAAAATCCTTTCAGGCGGTGTTGATTCCAACGCTCTCCACAAGCCCAAACGCTTTTTCGGCGCGGCCCGAAATATCGAAGAAGGGGGGAGTCTCACGATTATTTCCACCGCCCTTATCGAAACCGGCAGCCGCATGGACGAAGTTATCTTTGAGGAGTTCAAGGGCACGGGCAACATGGAAATCAACCTGGACAGGCGCATTTCTGACCGCAGACTTTTTCCGGCCATCAATATCAAGAGGTCTGGTACGCGGAAAGAAGAGCTGCTTCTTAAAGAGGAAGAACTCCAGAAGATTTGGGTTCTGCGTAAAGTTATCAACCCAATGGATGACATTGAGATTATCGAACTCCTGGTTGACAGGATGAAGAAATCCAAGAATAATGAAGCATTCCTGCGTTCCATGAATACGGGAAGCGCTGCTGAGTAGTCCTTAAACCGTGTTAGCGGGGTTGGACAATTACATGGAGGATTTTGCAATGAGAGAGAAGATTCATCCCAAATATGAGATGACCAAGATTAACTGCGCCTGCGGGCACGTAATTGAAACCCGCTCTACCGCAAGGGATATAAAAGTGGAAATTTGCTCTGCTTGCCACCCTTTCTTTACGGGCAAGCAAAAGCTGGTAGATACTGCTGGCCGCATTGAGCGCTTCCGCAGAAAATACAACATCAAAGAGACTTAAAAACCGCTTACTGCAGAAAGCATTAGGTCAATCTGGAAAGAGTATAACAGGCGGGAATTCTTTTTCCCTTAAAATCCTCATCCGTAAGCGTTGTCTTCATGTCCTGTACAGTGTAATTCGGGAAGTCCCCGTCCGCAAGGTTTACCCCCCTGGCGTTGGAACTGAACCAGAGCGTTCCGTTGGGGCTGAGCAGGGAAAGGCAGCGCCCAATAAGTTCGCCGTGATCGCGGCGTGTGTCCAGTGTGCCCCTCATCTTTTTTGAGTTGGAAAAACCCGGCGGGTCAAGGATGATAATGTCCCATTGGACTCTTTCCTTTGCGGCCTGGGTGATAAACTGGATGACATCGCTGCGGATAAACGCCGTCTCGTCTGCGTCATGGGCAAGCCCGTTCAGCGCGAAATTGACCCGCCCCCATTCAAGGTAGGTGTTGGAAAGATCAACCGAGTCCACCCGGCGGGCCCCGCCTTTTGCGGCGCACACCGAAAGCGAACAGGTATAGGCAAAAAGGTTGAGCACCCGCTTTCCCGCCGCACTGCTGCGGATAAGCGCCCGTTTTTTGCGGCTGTCAAGAAAAAGCCCTGTGTCAAGGTAATCCGAAAGGTTCACCCGAAAACGGAGATCTCCTTCGTGAACATCACGGTAAAAACTCATGTTGGATACTCTGTCGTACTGGGCCCCTTCCTGCCTGTGCCGCATACGCCGCCGCTCTTTAAGGAAGATGTGGCTTTCCGGGATGCCCAGGGCTTTGGCGGCCGCGGCCCGCATGGAAAGCAGCCACGCTTCTGAATATTTTTCGTCCGGGGAATCCTGCTCCGCTTCGCCGCCTGGCCGCCTGTAAAGCGCGCCGGAGACGGCATCACCGTAAAGGTCAAGCACCAGAGGGATTTCCGGAATGTCCCGGTCGTACAGGCGAAAAGCGTTGACTCCGGTTCGCCTGGCCCACTTTCTCAGGTGGCGGTAACGCTTGGAAACGCGGTTAAAAAGAAGCTCTTCATGGTGCTGGTATGGCGTCAATTACAACTGGAACCTCAAACCAATGCTTGCCCCATAATTGCCGTCCAGAAAGCTGTAAATCCCGGTGAAATCCAGTCTAATCACAGCCATATTGAGGCTTATCCCGCCGAAAACCCGAAAGCCAAAAGAGGTGCTGTTAAACTCTGAGGATATTCCTGAGCCGCTTACATCCATATCTATGCCTTGATCGCTAAGATAAGCATTTACACCGGCTATGTCCCCGATGACATTCGCCCTTACCTCATATCCCGCCCTAGACCAGGCATGCGTTGCTCCAAGTCCCAGGTAGGGGGTCACTATAAGGAAGGATTGGGAAATCTGTACCGTAAAGTCAAGGGAGCGTGTGCTCCAGTTTAGGTTTACATCAGGGGAGTTAAGAGTAATATACTCTGGGTTACCAGCATTATCAACAAAGCTGAATGTCCCCCCTGATCTGGCACTGCCCCCGATACTGCCCCTCATGTAGTTAAAGCCAATGCCTACGGAAATCCTGGGCAGAAACGGCCTGTTCAGGATGGCGTAGCGTATGTCACCGCCTATGAGGAAGTAATCAATACTGAAGTTGGAGAATTCCAGCGAAGGGAGATAGCCGAATTTGAAGCCGATGTCAAAAGGAAGGAAAAGTCCGCCAATCCTGGCTTCCACAGTGTAGCCGGGGAAGGGCATCCTGTTGATATTGGGAAGTCCGCCAAAGCCCAGATAGTCCGCCAGTGTGTTCATGTCGGAAAGTTCCATGGTGGTAAAACCAAGGGATACCCCCACGCCGAAACTGGGCGGTATGCTGGGAAATAACTTGCCGATATGGGCGTCAGACCAGTTGAGTCCCAAAGACGAGTTAAGGGGCAGTGAGTCGGCAAGGCTTGACGAAAAGTTCGATGCCGCCCTCTGCAAATCCCTGAGCTCCGTTTGAGCAAAGCCGGAAAAGGAAAATTTTGCTATCAGAAGAATCGTGATTACTACAACTTTGGTTTTGCTTCTCATCATAGGTGTACCCCCGTAACATAAGTTTACACCATTGCGGCCAAAATTTCAACTTTTTTGGAATTCCGGCACACCGTATGCAAACGCTGCTAAAACACCGTTTTGGGCGGGGATTTTATCGCCACGTCCCGCCCAATGGAATTGCCGCCTGCCCCTGCCGAGCCGCGGGCCGTCATGCCGCTGTTTCGTGCCGGGGAGCGGGTGCCGCCGGGGGCAAGCATGCTTTCCAGTTCTTCTGCTTCCTTTAGATATTCCAAAACTTTGCCCAGGGTTGATTCAAGGTTTCTTTGGGATTGGCGGGGGCCGGAACTGGCCAGGTTTGTTCCGGCTTTTGACGGATCACAGAGGCTTTGGATATGTGCAAGGGCTGACTTAAAGCTATACATAAAAGTCGCGACATCTACAGCGTTGTCCTGAATTTTTCCGGTTCCGCTGGAGGACTCTGTCAATACGGTTTTCATTCGTATCCTGGTGTCGGTGCTTCTGCGGGCCGAAGACGCGGCAGCATCAATGCTTTGGACGAGGGCGCTTATGTCAGTGGTCAGTGAACTAAAAGCGGTGGAGGAAACTTCGCTGGCTTTTAAGGCGTCCGTGATTTGCCGGGTAATTCCAAGGAGAACAGCCTGGATATTTTTGGCGTTTGCGCTGTTGGACTCCGCAAGTTTCCGTATTTCATCGGCAACGACTGCGAAACCCGCTCCGGCGGCCCCGGCATGGGCGCTTTCTATGGCCGCGTTCATGGAAAGTATGTTGGTTTGCTGTGAGGTCTTGTTGATCGTCTTGACTATTTCGCCGATCTTGTCCAGGTCTTTTGACGCTTCGTTGATGATATTGTAGGCGTTTCGGGAATGGCCTTCGCCGTCGTCTATCTTGGTTTTCAGTGTGCCGGCGTTCTTTCCGCTTTCTTCAATCGTTGCGGCTATGGATTGCTCAAGCTCAGCCGCTGCGGTAAGGCGGGCTTCCAGTTCGCCCATGACCTGGTTCTGTCCCCGGCCCACTTCGGTAAGGGAAGAAAAATGGCCTTCTACCTGTTCCAGCGCGGACACTGCCTGTGCCGCCGAGGATTCAATTTCTCCAAGACTTCGGCTTAATGGGTCATCAGACTGCTCAAGGTTTACAGTTTCCTGTGCCGCTTGTTTTGTGCCTTTGACAAGCTCTGCAAGGAGTTTCTCTATGTTGGCATTGCCGCCGGCATGGGTTTTGAACATTTCAGCAAAAACCCCTATATCCTTGAGGGCTTTTTTTAGTTCGGTGTAGGGGTCTTCTTCCCCGGCCTGGGGCTTTAACAGGGCCAGAGCCGGAAAATCCTTTTTTTCAAGCGGCTGGATAAGTTCCTCAAGGCTGTTGAGTTTTTTTACGTCAGTGTTCGCCGCGTACAGGATCGCTGCCATTCCCCCCGCGCCCAGAAGCATGTTGATAATGGCAGCAACACCGCCTGTTCCGGACAGCACCATCTGCAAAACCGTAAGGACAATCATTGCCCCGCATACACCAAAGAGAATTAAACGCCCTTTTGACAAGCTGTTTTCGTTTTTCATGGGTTTCACCTATTGTTTTTCATACTGCTGGGGTTCGTTATAAACATATTCCAGCTTGATTCCCGCAGCCCTGAACATGGCTTCGGAGTCTTCCGCATCGTGGTACTGGCGCTGGCACATCACCCGCACGATACCACAGTTTATAATGAGCATGGCGCAGGTTCTGCAAGGTGTCATACGGCAGTACAGGGTAGCTCCCTCTACCGCGATGCCCAGTTTCGCAGCCTGGCAAATGGCGTTCTGTTCCGCATGCACTGTTCTGACACAGTGGGTAGTAACAGATCCGTCTTCGTGAAGCATCTTTTTGAACTGGTGGCCTGCATCATCGCAGTGGGGAAGCCCCGCAGGAGCCCCCACATAGCCTGTCACCAGGATTTGGTTGTTTTTGGCAATGACACAGCCCGAACGCCCCCGGTCGCAGGTGGCCCGTTTGGAAATGGCATCACATACTTCCATAAAGTATTCGTCCCAGGAAGGACGTTTATAAACAGTCTCCGGCATCGGACTACCCCATCTGGCGCACAAAAATTAAGTAACAAGCGACATATAATAGTAAAACATATCAGGTGAAAAAGTGTCAAGTCAATGGAGAACAATAGCAGAAAATAACAACAGGTCTTCCCGTGCCGGTACGATTAATGAAATATTCCCGTTATGATGACATCGCTCCAGAGGGATGAATAGGACTCAATGCCTCCGGCCGCTTCTTCCCACAGGTTTTGGAGAGAATGTTCCCGTATGCGCTGAACGGTTCTTCCGTGGGGGGTCATTTGCGAGAGCGCGTGTTCCCCGCGGGAGAAAGCCACCCGCTGGTTATCCATGTTGCCAAAGTAAAAGCGAGCGTAATCTTCCCGCAGATTGAAATTCGCAGGCGCTGCCCCCGCGCCAAGGGCCGGATCAACAGGCAGCCAGCCGAAACCGTCAAGCCAGAATTCGGCCCAGTAATGCCGGATGGTTCCCTGTACATTGTTGATAAGGATGCCCGCCACCGGTATGGCTGGAATACCCGCCGCACGGGCAAGGGCGCAAAAAAGCAGGGCGGCGCGGT
>Ga0209755_10009691_pt1 | contig 10168 bp, 11 predicted proteins | sample TergutCo191P1_FD_187301 | JGI IMG/M metagenome (GOLD analysis project Ga0209755, IMG submission 187301) | Cornitermes sp. P1 segment gut microbial communities from Petit-Saut dam, French Guiana - Co191P1 (SPAdes) (version 2) | ecosystem: Host-associated > Arthropoda: Insects > Digestive system...
TTGAGCATGAAATAATGAAATAATAAAGCAAGTGACATCAAGTTGGTCTATCTTTATTCAACTATCAAGATGATGCAGGGTCCAATAAACATATGTGACGTATGTTAGCGCGCTATTTCCTGGGGCTGTTGTTCACTGATATGACTTCTGGTTGTTATGTACATTGTGGTTGTATTGGTTCTCCTGCTTTTTAGTTTTTCGGTTAGTTTGTTTTTGCAGGTTTTTTACGACGTGAATTAGTTAATAGAGTCCGTATCTGAGGAAGTATTTACAATCTTTCATGAATAATTTTGTGGGGTAATATAAATGCTGCGAAGGCACAAACCTTTGAAGTTTTGTGGGCCTGTTTTCTACACTGAGTTTAAATTTTTAGTACCAGAAATAATAGGTGTGAACATATATAGCTGCTGAAAGGAAACAGAAAACTGTAAAGTCTCTAATAATAATAGATCAGGAAATTACGTGAAAATTTCTCCAAGTGCTTTGGTGTCGTACTGGACAAAAGGAATTTTTATACCAGGATAAGTTCATAAAAGATAAATTATTAACAAACGACGGAAATTGATGGCTTTTCTTATAATGGAGCATCAAAAATGATAGTGAATACCAGTGCATATTTATGTACGTAAAATAAAAGTAATGGTTTTTCTTTCAGCTCGGGGATTGAGTGTAGCAGTTTTTCTTAGGACAGCGTTTCACTGTATGCCCGTTTTTGCGTTTGATGTGTGAGTCACTATGAAAGGACAAAAAGTCTTGAGACAGTGAATGAGATCAAGGCAATAAGGAGAGCATGTCAGTGTACCCGTCCGTACACACGTTTTATCTACGACAGTGTTTGTCAAATTTAGGTACAATCCTGTACTCGTGATTTCCACAATCTTCTTCTTCTTCTCCTCCTCCTCCTCCTCCTGCTCCTCCTCCTCCACCTCCAATCTTTTGATTGGTTGGCAGATTTCCATCTGGAATTGTTGGAAGCCATTCTTTCATTACTGCATAACTGACAGCTCCTGTGTTTTTGGCGACTTGCTTTAAGTATTATAGTCGAGGTCTTCCCACGGCTTTTTTTTCCAGATATTGCTCCTTCAAGGATGTTTACCACAATCCGGTATTCGTTATTCTCACTAACGTGTATTAGGGAAGTTTAATTGTGATCTGTGTACACATGTCTGCTATGAACACCATGATAAAGCAATTTAGAATCTAGTATAAACGCTTTATAGTAAACGGATTAATAGAATAAAATTAGGGCTTTAATAATGCGTTAAAGAAGATGAAGTCGCAAACGAATGATTTCCTGCACGACGAAGTGAAGTTGATTAGTGACAGATCTTCATAGCTTTTCTTTGAAATAGTTCTCATCGCACTAAATATTTAATTCAAACACCAGGAAACATAAAATATCTGTAATTCTGAGTTGTGGTGCATAATATTGGTAGCTTACTAACTTTGTGTTTTCTGTCCACAGCAACGCCTTTGTTTTTAATTTTATGAGCGCCAGGACAAATAAATACACATGACCCGTTCTTTGAGGGTTGTTTGACCGTGCATCTTCCTCATGAAATAAAGTGAAATGCCAGCTTAATGAAACTAGGTAATTTTATTGATGTATTCTTAGCTCGACATGTTTCGGGTACGTAGTCCGTCATCAGTAGCATTAGATGTTGAGTTGCAGCATATGGTTTTCTGCACCGAGTTTTTGGATAGGTGGTGGTCTTGAGAGCCGTTGCGTAGGTCGTGTGTACGGTGCGGATGGTGCCATGCACCATCCGCACCGTACACACGACCTACGCAGCGGCTCTCAAGACCACCACCCATCCAAAAACTCAGTGCAGAAAGCCACATGCTGCAACTCAACATCCCATGCTCCTGATGATGGGCATATGTACCCGAAACATGTCGAGCTAAGAATACATTAATAATATTACCTTGTTGCATCAAGTTGGCATTTCACGTTATTTCATAAACACTTTACTATCCAACCAATGCACAATATATAATTTGTAGATACAATTAAAATTATAAAATATTTAAAAGTGCTCCAACATGTTTCGGATCACAGAGGATCCATCATCAGGGAGCCGTGTACAGTGCTTGGCTAAAAATTACACGAATGATTCTATCACGTCCATTGACATGGATGGGGTCGGTGTTGTGGCAGCATATTCTGACCCGTTGCATGTGTGTAGTTCCCTGTATAGGAAGGCACTACCTTGGATAATAAAATGTTTAATTGTTTTTCTACAGTTTGAAGGAAATTTAATATTTCTAACCTTCGCACTATTGATTAAAAAAGAATGTGACATTGGGCAGTGACTTGGTCAACATTCAAGCAAATGTAAGAATTCTTAAGTCATCACAAGCCATGCTGGGTTAAGCTTAATTACCTTTTCCAGGTGCAGGGGATGTCTGTCCATCTCCGTTACTTTTCAAGTAATAGAGATTTCCCCCTTTTATAAGAAAAGCCTATTTCAGGAGAAGTCAAGTGGCAGCATTGACATTGAAACTGCTTTTGGAGCTGCAGTAGGGCACACTTAGTGTAACACCATAAACCGTAAACTTCCCAGTAAATGTCATATTTCAGCCACTGGGTTCAGCTGTCAAAACCATGTCGATGAAGATTCGGGTTCACTGAGATGTGATGCTGTATCATTTGAGGAGTAGTTCCAAATATTTCAAAGGTGTGTAGTGCCTTCATCTTGCTTCATACAGCATCATATCCTGGAAGTCTTGAATTTTCTTTTACGGAACATTTCATACAGTCTCTTTTCTGTTTTTGTCAGTTTCGTTTAAAACAAATCTCTGTGTTTGGTGGTATATAGCAATTCTGTTGACAAATGAACAAAATACTTTTTGGAGGGAGAAACTGTCCCTTTTTCATGAATGTTTTATGTTCTTGCTGGGCAGTAAAGTTCTGTTCATAATAAAATGATATGCTCTTGTTACATGGTGGAAATTCTTTTGCCTTTACCAGGAAAAGGGTTATAATGTGTTCCAATAAGTGTATGAATTTCAATGCCAAGGCATGAAATCCAAGTATGGTGGGCATATTAAAGGTACTCCAGCAGTCTGGTAAGATCCTGAACCTACAGATTTTTGTATATTAAAAATAATTTGCAGGATAGTAACTATGATTTTTTTAAAGAAGCCATTTTTTTTAATAAGAGGCTTATTTTATTAGCAATGGTGCTATTTTTAATATGTCATAGAGCAGTCTAGAATATTGTCTTGGTATACACACAGGTATTATACATTCATACATACATACGAGTATGTACATACATGCATTCATACAGGCATATATACATACATATACACACACACTCACTCACAAACACCACACCACATGCACACTCACACACATGCATATATTCTGTCCAAAGATATTTCTGGTATAGCCGAATAATCAAACAAGTTGTGCGTATGTGAGCAAGTTTCCTTAAAATGTTGGAACTGTACTGGCAGACATATTTGTACTGTTGCCTGTAAACACAGTAAATTATTTGTAATCTAAATCTTAATAATAAGGACTTCGGAAATTGTAGGCAACATCATCCCATTGTGCTAGTCAATCAGTAGCAATTCAAATCCACACAAACACATATTGTACTCATGTGGATTTGAATGTTGTGTTTGTGTGGATTTAAATTGCTGCTGACCTTGGAAACCTATTTGTCACTTAACAGGTAGTTTGTTAATGTAAGTTGTTATGACCAGAAAGTTGTGGTAAAAAGGACAAAGTATTAGTTTTGTCTGTTTAGGAAAGTCTGGACATTGTTGTAGTCCCTAATAATATTAATCTTTTTGAGACTTCTGTACTAGAATACTTCTAGAGAAACTGTACAAAAACCTGCAATGTCGTTAGTATCAGTAAATGTAGAATCTCCTGGATCAATTGTAGTTGTTATCTATTCGGGACTCCTCTTTAATATGGTACCATTTGAACTTTCCCTGCATAATATTTTTTGTGAAGTGTGTGTGAATATAGCTGTAACACCTTTGCTGTCCATGCCAACCTACCATAGTCATACTTAATTTCTGCTATATCAGACATGAAATCCTGATACTGAAATCGACAGAAGTCTTCATGTGACATGCTACAACCTCCAGGCTATTTTTATTATAAAATGAACATATTGTGCTCTTTGAGGGTTGTTTGACAGCGCATCTTCCTCTTGAAATAATGTGAAATGCCAGCTTGATGCTACAAGGTAATTTTATTGATGTGTTCTTAGCTCGACATGTTTCGGGCGCATACGCCTATCATCAGGAGCGTTAGATGTTGAGTTGCAGCACATGGTTTTCTGCACCGAGTTTGTGGATGGATGGTGGTCTTGAGAGCCGCTGTGTAGGTCGTGTGTACGGTGTGGATGGTGCACCAATTCTAGCCAAGAATACATTGATAAAATTACCTTGTAGCATCAATTTGACATTTCACATTATTTCAATGTTGTGTTGTGTCTGGCACAGAATGCATCTAATGACATTCTGTGCATTTCATGCAGGTCCTATCCCACAGAAACATATTCAGCCCTTTTTTTGTATTTAAATTCAAATTTTTTTTGGACTGAATTCAATAGAGGATCACCCTCAGTGCCCAATTAAATTTTACGTTGGATTTTAATATTATTTTCCAGTTTTCATGTTGGAGAAAAGAAGGAAAATTTAAACATCAGCCAGTATCTGGTATTTTCACACCAGATACTGGTTGAAAAGTTGTTCAAGTGACAGATTGCCTGGGTTCCAACAGTTTATATACGTATATATAATTAAGTTGAACTATTCTATCCATATGAAACATGGAACTTATAAAATAGGTTTGTGTCATTGGTTCACTTTCATTACAGAACATATATACTGAACCTCCAATCGCATTATATTAACTTGGTGTCTTCTTATTTATGATTTAATTAGTCTTTAAATATCTATAACATGCTTATTATTGTTATAAAATAATGAAAATGTTACACAAATAAAAGTGTAATGTTCAAATACTTCATTTGTACTTCTCAATGAAATAATTGACAAGTGTAACTTGAAGACATTTAGTTCAATAAGGTTGATCTGTTGAAAGAAAAGTTTGATGTTAAGCAACTAGATCTTGTTCACCAAGCAACTAGGTTATTTCATAAGCATAAATTGCAAATTGTAGAATTTTGAAACTGACTTTGTCTTGTGTCCTACTGTCTAGTTATAGTCTATTGCATCTTTCACTATTCTCATAATCATGTTCCCTGCATACATGGCTGACAACCACCATGAAGATCAAACAGTTTGTGCTATTTACTTATCATCTGTGAGGAAACATTGTCCGTGAAAAATACCTAACATCCTTACAGTGCACTCAGCAAAAGGCCAGATCAGAATATGAAGATTTTGAAGAACAAGAATATGATAATGTTGTTCCTCAGGAGGGCTATGGCATATCTTGAGGGGTAAAACATTTTTGTGGAGGTTACTGATGTAAAGACCAAGGATATGGTACTGTGCTATCTGATCTGGGCTGTAACACACCACACACGTGTTAACGCCCGAACATGGAGCTATACCTAAAATGATAAGTAGCAGGGGGAACCAAAATATCTCTCTGCAGTGCTATGTGACTCACCATGAATTATGTGTGAAGTCACCAAGTAGTGAAGTATAGGCTCCAGGGTGAGTAGCCATCATCATACTGTCGAGCGATGGCACGGTCACTCACATAAGTACTATTGCCACAAATAAATGCCAACAAATGATCTACCTGCATTAGAGTCTCTGTGCAGTTTGTACAGTAAAATCAACCAGATGTGTCAGTGTCTCAAATTTATTTTACTGGAGTAACACTCCGCATGTTTGGAACGGTCTTTCCGTCCATCAGCAGGAGTTAAAGACTGTACATACTGCAACAGGCATATGTCAAACTGAAATTCCAGAGATGGGTAAAATTACTAATGAATGTGTATATATGTCATGGTAAAGTGTAAAACGCATTGCAGATAAAATTTTACGGAGCATAAAAGTTAAAAGTTAAAATATTAAAATAGTAAAATATGTTTCGGAACATGCCATATGTTCTGCCGATATAATAAAATTCATGTGTAAATACCGGATAATGCTGAACGCTTGCTAGCGGGAATGAGATGGAACCAGTTTAGCTGTGTTGTTGGGGGGGGGAGGTATTGAACGCTTGGTCTTGTTGCAGTATGTACAGTCTTTAACTCCTGATGATGGACAGAAAGGCCGTCCGAAACATGTAGAGTGTTACTCCAGTAAAATACATTTGAAACACTTATGCATATGGTTGGTTCTGTGTTGTATAGTATACAGCATAATGTGGATACATTCTGAACTCTGTATGAATGATTAGATTGTTACACACACAAACAAACAAAACTTACTGAGCCACATTGCTACTTGCACTGTTGAGGTACCAAAGTTTGACACCCTGTATCTATTCTGTACCAAACATGCATTGTACATAATGATGTCACAGTCATTTCATACACACAGATGTCTATCTGTATTATTGTTACTAGTCATTCACATTATTTTTGCTTTATACTCAAGTTTCAACATGGTGTTGAGGAGAATATTTGGACCTAGGAGGGATGAGGTAATGGGGGAATGGAGGAGACTGCATAACGAGGAGCTAAATGATTTGTACTGCTCACCCAATATTGTGCGGGTGATAAAATGGAGAAGAATGAGATGGGCTGGGCATGTGGAGCGTATGGGTGAGGTGAGGGGGACGTATAAGGTCTTGCTGAGGAAACCGGAGGGAAGAAGACCGCTGGGGAGACCTAGGCATAGATGGGTGGATAATATTAGGATGGATATTCAGGAGGTGGGATGTGGTTATGTGGACTGGATTGGGCTGGCCCAGGATAGAGACAGGTGGTGGACGCTTGTGAGTGCGGTAATGAACCTTCGGGTTCCGTGAAATGCGGGGAATTTCTTGACTAGCTGCAAACCAGTTAGCTGCTCAAGAAGGACTCTGCACCATGGAGTAAGTAAGTAAGTAAGTGAGTAAGTAAGTAAGTAAGTACTCACGTTTCTTCATTTTTGTCTCGCATTCCTTTTGATGTTTCATCACACAGTCACTCCCATATTTACCAATTTCAAGTTATGTTATTTCAGACACACAAGTTTAAAAAAAAAAGTGAAATAAAAAACTGGAATAGTAAGATTTGTGGAAAACATGCTGAATTTTTTAGTGGGGATCGTAGGCTGAGGGTGTTTGACAATATGGTGTTGAGGAGAATATTTGGGCCTAGAAGGGACGAGATGACAGTGGAGTGGAGAAAACTATACAGTGAGGAAGTTAATGATCTGTGCTGCTCACCACATATTGTTCGGGTGATAAAATCGAGAAGAAAGAGCTGGGCGGGCATGTAGCACGTATGAGGGAGAGGAGAGGCATATGCTGGGTTTTGGTGGTGAAACCTGAGGGAAAGAAACCACTTGGGAGACCCAAACGTAGATGGTAGGATAATATTAAAATGGATCTTAAGGGAGTGGGATTTGGGGGTGTGGACTGGATTGAGCTGGCTCAGGGTAGGGACATGTGGCGGGCTGTTGTGAGTGCGGTAATGAACCTTTGGGTTCCACAAAATACAGGGAATTTCTTGACTAGCTGCAAACCGGTTAGCTTCTCAAGAAGAACTCTGCTCCATAGAGTAAGTAAGTAAGTACATGCTGAATTTTTGCATGTGGTAATGAAAGTTCAATGAGGTAAAGGTGACAGAAGAATTATACATGTGGCAGAGCAGTCATTCTCCATGTTGGAGTTTGGATTTCAACTGGGCTTCCTTATATAGACATTTGTAGTTGACCATATGAACACTCAGTTATGACTTGTGCTGGATCTCCTGGAACATAACTGTTGTGTAAGTCAGGGAGTGTCTGTAGGCACACACACACACACACACATATATATATATATTCTTATTTTCTACCCCTGCTCTTTACTCTTATGTATCCTAACCTCCTGATGCCTACTAATGCATCCTTATTCCACTCTCTCCTCTTTCAAAATGTTTGTACCATTGTCCCTCAAGATGTGGCAGCTCCATTCTTTCTCCTTACTACATGTAAGTTCTGTTTTTCTCCTTTTTGTCTGTATGACATCAAACCTTCTATTTTCCACTATTTTGTTTCTCTCATGGCTTCCCATATACACACATCTGCAGTCCTCCTAACCCCAGTTGAGCTCTAAACTACCATGTACTGTCAGTAAAATTTTCTGCCCCAAATTTTTCCATAACTTGTCTCTGAATACTGAAACACCTTTTCCCTTATTATTATTTTTTTTCTAAATGCTACAAATCAAATTCCTCCCATTACCAAAATATTACCCGTGTCCATTCCTTCTAATTCATCCTTTATTCTGTTTTAATCTTCCCCCCTTTTCACTCTGCTGTCCTACTGCATTTGCTCTTTGTGTTTTTTCTTCCCTAATTCCATTCTTATGTCATTATCACACCACGATTCTTTTATACAAGGCTAATTCACTGTCACTGCTTCCTTCTATCCAAATTCCGCCTCCACCAACTTGTTGATTCTACTAGCAAAATTTACAGTTCTTTCAATATTCTTGTCTCCACATCTGACACTGTGGCTCAACATGTGACGCTACTTTCCACATAATTTTCACGTGTTTCCTGTCCTTCACCTAGTTTCGTCTGTTAAATTAAATCACGTCCCAATACTTTATTCCAGTTGTTACCTCCATTGCATTGCTTCTCAGCTTCCATTTTTCATTCCTACATAAGTTTCTTCCATTTTTCACTCTTCTTTGCCAACCTGTATGTACTATATTAATATTACAACACTGTACTTTAAATTTACGAAACTTCCTTCTTGTACAGTAGTTGGAATTTAAACTCTGTCATTACTTAAGTCTGTTAAATCAATCCCTTTTGGTCCCCTGTGTCATAGGGCTGCCCGTTAATGTCTTCCATACATATACATAAGTGTACCCCCCCCAGTACTGTGTCCCCTTTACCATTCATACTCTAAAACTTTGGTATCATTCAACCAAACTACACAGAGTCACATCCCAGGAGACAGTAAGCTACATAGGTACAGCTGTGCAAAACTAAGGTGTCCCGAAGTAACATCATAAAGTATCAAATGGCGGTAGCCTGTCAAGAGTGTAAGTTTTTTTTTTTTTAAAGGAACAGCTTGTTCAAATTACACATGAGAGGTAATGAGTACTCAGACTTGCTTTGTAAGATATACTCTTTAACAGCTGCATTTGAAAAACAAATTTGAAGGATCATAAATATGATGTGAGTGGATCAAGTACCATTGTGCCATGGCTCAGGCAGTTAGCCACTGGCTCCTCACCACATAAGCTCAGGTTCCATCCCAGGTCATTCCATGTGAGATCTGTGGTGGACAAAGTGATAATGGGACGGGTTTGCTCGCATTAGACTGTGTTTGAAATGTGATGGCACACGGTGATGCACAGGAGGGGAAGTGTAGGGGAAACTGGCGAATGCAGTGGGTAGCCAGTACCCTTCACACTACCTCGGAACACGGTGTATCCAGCATTACTACCGCTGATACGCACACCTCGGCTGCCGGCAGTCGACTGAAACTGACGCCCCCGCCAGCTGATTTAAATGGACTCGTCCGTTTCGCCGAAAGACCAAAATCTGGTTTCTGCACATGTGCCGTCATATTTCAACTGGACTGTATTGTGGTTTCCCCCCCATCTGAATCATTCTGTCGACATGCCAGACTCTGCTATTCGTCTATCACTGATGCTGTATATCTTAGCGATTGACATTGTTGTTGCATGACATGTTGATCTTTGTGGTGGCTGTGACCTTTATGTATTTCCTCTGTGAAAGTTTGTTAGTTGTTTTAGATGTAGGATATTGTGTTAAGACTAACGTCCAGATAAGAGCAGTAGCAGTTAGGCTACCCCACAGACAAAATGTTGGCAATAATTTGTAATTAAAAGAACAATAACATGGGGGGGGGGGAAAGTTCATCAATAAGCTAAACATAGTAAAGTTTCAATTCATATGTTAACATTTTGTAAATGTACTTTTTTAAAAAAAAAAAAAGATATGGTGAAGAGTATTTCCATTGGTGTTGTACCGTGATGCGTACGTTGACAGGGGCGAACTGTCCCGTTAGGTCTGGAGAGAGATGTACGTTTACTTGCGTGTCAGTCCAC
>Ga0209755_10009692_pt1 | contig 10168 bp, 9 predicted proteins | sample TergutCo191P1_FD_187301 | JGI IMG/M metagenome (GOLD analysis project Ga0209755, IMG submission 187301) | Cornitermes sp. P1 segment gut microbial communities from Petit-Saut dam, French Guiana - Co191P1 (SPAdes) (version 2) | ecosystem: Host-associated > Arthropoda: Insects > Digestive system >...
GATTTTCGTGAGGAAAGCAGTCTGCGGTAATATCCGCTTTTTATGTTGCGTTCCAGTAATCTGGAAGACCAGTTTTCATTTGATGCTTCTTGCAAGTAATAATTACGTTCTTTCTGGTTGTCAAGCCACATAATTGTGCGTATATTAGTCCAAGACAGATTCCCTACGCAGTGCGTAGGGAATTCAGGAAAAGTCAGATAAAACCTGCGCATATTCTGCAAATTTGCCTCGGAAAAGCCTTTTCCAAATATATCTGTTAAATATTTTGAAAGGCTAACGATAAGATATTCTCCATAGTCTGCTCGCTCTTTGCCTTGCTGCTCTCGCTCAACTATGCGATACCCGATATTCCAGTATGTTTCTACCATCACGGAATTGACCACACGATATGCATTGCTCCGAGCTGCTGTTAGCAGTTCAGCGATGTCTGAGAAAAATTTTGCGTCTTGCTTTGTGATTTTCGCTGTCATATAGGTTATACTCCCGTTATACTGATTAGCCTGCTGGAATATATAAATTTTTCAAGTCTTTTGGGCAGGGTCTGCGTTGAAATATGGTAAAAAGGGGGAAACAAATCCCCCACGCTACAACCGCCTGTGGCGTTTTCCGCTGCCCCCAGAACGGGGACACCCCGTAACGCCCCGAGTGCAGAATTTAATCCTTTTTGTCAGAATCAGAATTTGCCAGAATTTTTTGGATTAACAGAATTATGTTAGCTTAATTTTCTGGGGAATCGGAAAGTTATCTTCTGTTTTTATTATTACTTTTGATTCCATCTGGCGGTGTCCTAGTATGACTTTTCACATGTTGTCCAGTTGTTGGCTTCTTATGCCCTTTCACTTTCACAGAGTCGTTTACCATTTTGTTCTCCTATGAGATAAATTTAACATAAACATAATATAGAATTTCTTTTTCTATATTTATACAATTCTTTTTTCGGAGACATATGTATGAAAAATCTCAGTTTCACTATAACTAGGAAAGCCATTTATGGAATTTAAAATTACATTCAAAGAGAAACACGCTATTGCTCTTCAAGAAAAAAAGATCAATAAAATAGCCATACTGTTAAAACAGTATTATCCAGATGCCAATATGTCAATATCAGCCTTATTAAAGAATGAAGATAGAGTATGGTTCAATGACATAGAAGAATTATTGGCTTATGATAATTCTAATGATTATAGAATTGATACGCTGTATATAGATACAGATTCTAGAGGTAACTATGAAATAAAATTTCACTCTACTGCATCTGTTATCTTTGCGTATGACTCAACAGTATCCGTTTCTTTTTATATGGAAAATAAAGATGATTGCATTGCATTTAAAGCTAAACTGAAAGAGATTTTTAAAGAAATGAGATTGCCATTTTATTATACTTTTTTGAGTAAATTTTCTGCAACAAGTACTTTTATACTAGTAATGACATTATATTGGTTTTATAATTTTATGCAACCTAGGATTACAGAAAGTCCTTCCGTTTCACTATCAATGTTTGCGTTTATAATACTATTCATTGTGTTTGGAGTGGCTTTTATTTCTGGAGTAGGCCATATTTGGTCAACGCTTTTTTTGCCGATATACTTTTTGTGGGGAGATGATATAATTCGATTGGAGAAAATTGCAAAAACTAGGAGTAATATCTTTTGGGCAGTAATTGTTGGAGTAATTCTTATTGTTTTTTCTCGCTATATAGGTTAAATTTCTCTATAAAATACTCTGAAAAGTGAACTCATCTTTTTTCTTAAATTTTTGCTAGTGCCATTCTTTTCTGGGGCTTTACTTTTTTTGTTCATTTATCGCACTCCGATTTTAGAATATGAGGATTTAGAAAAGAATTTTCATTAGCACTAATAATTTTCTTTCCTTGGCAATAGGCATACACTTCGACTTTAGTTTCAAACATTATTTTCTTCCCTCTATAAAAACAACAATAAAGTTCAAAAAATAACTGCTCATTGACTTTAAAAGTAATTGTTTTCAATTTACCTTTCTTTGCAGGATCAAAAGTTTCCTCTTTAACAATAGGATAATAATTAAACTTCAAATTAATTTCGCAAATTTTAGAGTAATATGAATTCTCACTTCTCTTTAAAAATCCCCTTCCATCGCAATATGCATATAGTTCCTTTTCCGTTGTGAAATAATACCCTGAACCACCCACTTGCACACAATGACACAAGAGTTTTCCTTGTGGCTTGTAAATACGTTGTAACTTAATTCTTTTTCTATCTTGTAGAATTTCCTTAAGCAGTTCAATTCTCTCGTTTTCCATATCCAAATCTCCTTTTTTATAGAATATTCGAAAAATGAACTTTCTATTATTTTCATTAAAATTACAACAGAAGCTTTAGTTGAACATCTTTATTTTCGTTGTTCTTGAACTTTAGATTCATTTATTCTAGTAAAAAACTAGAATAAATTGCTAAACAACTTTGAATAACTATGTAAGTTATATTACTCAATAGTCGCATTAATACGCTTAAACAGCTTTTCTGCAAGTTCACTTTCTGTTTTCCAAATAATAGTATTTATTTGTTTTACATCAAAATGAATACCGTCATTAAACGAATCCGCCTTGCAAATATGTATTACCTCTTTGCCTAAACCTGCAGCATAACCGGCTTCGTAATATGCTCCTTTGTTATGTTCAGTAAATTCTGCAATAACAAATTTGCTTTGCTTTATTTCAAACAACATTTCTGGAACAATTTGATTATTATGTTCAATCTCATCCATAATTCTTGGAATATATCCTGCGTCTTGAATTGCCTTACGAATGGCTTCTCTGGCATCTTTCATATTCTTTGCAAAAGACATAGCGACAAAAACATTTTTGCTATTTAATGATTGATTTTTTTGAAGTTCATCAATTCTTTTAAATCCATTTGGTAATAATTTTACTGAGATTCCTTCAAGGCTATTTGTTCCACCTGCAATGAAGCCGTTCTCTTGTAAATAGTTTTGAATAAATGCAATTTGACTATTTCGTTCTCCTTGAGTAGTTTCAATGTCATCAGAATAATATCTTTTTACAAAAAGAGCACTACAGTATTGCTCATATGTCATTTGAAATAAATTTCCATCATATTTTGATAACTTTGAAAAACCAAGAAGTATCGTATCAATTTTCTCACTGAAAGTCCGTGGATACCAAGCTTCTACCTCTTGGCTAGTTATTAAACGAGCAAACGAATATTTCTTTTGACATTCTTCAAATTCTGCTTCAGTACCTAAAAAACAAAAGTAATTTCTATCTGCAATCGGTGATGAAATTCTGCAATTATAATACAAAAATGAAGCTAAAAAATCCTTACTAATGGCACTTATAGGACTATAAACACCGACCATATTTTTTTGAAATCTTCCACAGGCTTCACATTCAAAAAAAGCACTATTCTCAACAATATTTGGAGTTGCATTAGAATTTCCACCACAAATGTAACATTTTGAATTATAATTCATAATACTTTATCTACTCCTTCAAAAACCCATACTCATAAACTTTCGGTTCTATTTTCTTGGCTAAATCTTTTAAGGCAGAACGCAAATTGCCTATCAATTCGTTATAAGTTTCGTCTTCACTTTTGTTGTTCATTTTCCCTTTGTCGTTTCTGCCTTGGAAGTGCTCACGAATATCATAAAGAGAGGCATTTACATTACATTCCGGTTGTTTGTGGTAATATTTCCACAACTCTCTTCCAGCTTTGAAAACGCTTTTTGCCGTTTCTGAAAACTTACGCTCTATTTTCTTTTGGCATATTTTTTCACTACTACCACCATCACTACTGCCAGCATGGTAAAATAAATTCGGTTCTGCGACAACAAGAGATTCTTTTCCGCTAATAAAATCAGTCATAAAATGGCTGGCAAATTTATCACGAGCCTCTACATCCCATTCTATAAACGGAATCCAATGATTTATGCTATTTGCGGAAGAAATTCTATTTTGACTGTTAAACAAAGCAAAAGCAAGACAGTCATTTTGAAACTCCAAATCAGTTTTATATTCTTCATTTGGGCACAGAAATTGATCGCGATTATTTATCCAAGTCGATTCAATGCACTGGCGAACAGAAAGATAAATGCACATTTCTATTAAATTATTTTTTGTTATATTTGTTACTTTAGATTCACGAATATCATTATCAGATGGCTGACTTGTAAAGAATGCGTGATCATTCGTCTGAAAATCAGTTCCTTGGAACCGCAAATATCCTATTCGCTCATCTTTTTTATCAAAAAATAACCTCAGCCAATCACTTATAAATGATTTCGTATCTATTGCATAGAACTTTTTAACATCTATTTTTTCACATATTGTTAAATTTTCGTTATTTGAAAAGACGTTAACTTTAATATTAGTTATTGGCATCTTATTCGATAAATCCCATATAAGAAAACCTATTGGGAAATTGCCATTTACATTGTCAAATGTATTTGCTTTGCAAATAAAGCCAGCTTTATATTCTGCCAAAAAATGTTTACGAAATTTAATAAAATTTTGTGAATTGATATACTTTAGTGTGCTAAATGACGCTAGTTTTACATCAGGAATTTTATTATATATATTGATGAAAAAGTTTGCAAATAGTTCATTAATCCCACGACCAAGAATTTCTTTATATTGTTCACTAGTTTTATGTATAGCCGCAACCTTTGCTTTATTTAAACCCTCTCCATAATTTGCAGCCTCAGCATACGGAGGATTTATATAAATAATCAGTTTTTTTCTTTTAGTTTTATTATTAATAATATCCAATAAGCCTTTTGGCAATTTCTCAAAACTATCATTCAAAAAATCAAACTGAAAACAATGATCTTTTAATAAATTCGTCCCATTTTCTATTCTGTCATGCATAACATCAACATCTGCTTTGTCCAAAGTCGATGCCCATATATTGTATTTGTTCGTTAATCCTGCAAGCAAGTTGCCTGTACCGGCAGCACAATCCCAAATATAATATTCATCTTGCCAATTATCACCAAAAACATCTGCTATGTATTCCTGTGATTTTTCAACCCAAATTTTCGGCGTGAAAAAACTGCCTTTCCGTTCCCGAATATCTTGGGGAACAAGCAAATCACGCCTCTCTATAATATAATCCCAATACGCTTCTCTTGGAGGCCGCTCATATATTGCCCAAAAATCAGTATGTGCTTTTTGCTTGTCATTAAAATTAACCTCACTAGAAGTAAATGCGCCATATTCATCTTTATAGCGATTCATTTCATAGCGAGTCGCACGCAATACAACGAACAGATTTTCTTTAAGAGTTGTATTTTTATCGCTCAGCAAATCCGCAAGATAAAAATCACCGCTGATTATGCCTTTTTTCTTTGCCGCAGCCCAATTAAATGAAATGGTAGGTTGCACCTTTTCCAGCCATCTATTGTAAATATTCAAAAAGTTGTTCTTATTAATTTTGATTTTGCTGATTTCGGATTTGCTAATAATAGAATTTTTTAGAATAAATAAGTTCAAGCTTTTTTCATCTTTCTCAAAGTCGAAAATATAGGTTTTATTAGGATTGTCATTGTTGATAATCTCGCTTATTTTCGTATAAATCTGCTTAAATTCCCTGCTTTCGTGGTTGGATGGCGTAACCCTCCAATTAAAATCACTCTGATAAAAAATATCTTGAATGTCAGCATAAAGTATAAAAGCTATTTTTTCGCAGTCAAAGCAACCTAAAAACTTCGGTGGCAAAATATCATTGAATATACGAGCTTTGCCTATGGTCAATACAAGTTGAGCGAACATTACAATAACATCAGCAGAAGTCTTTTTAGCTTCTGCCCAAAGCAAGTACTCATCGCCTAAATCAAAAGTATTCTCAGGGCGTTTTACTTTTACAGCAAAGTCAATATCCTTTATAACTTCAGTGCAATCAAATTTGTTGAAAAAATCAACTGCAACCTTATTTTTAAGCTCTTCTTCACGAATTTTGGGTGAATATTTCATTACGAGGAATGTAGAAAAAGCTATGACAGAAAGGTCCGAAGGGATAGCGGAAAACGCCATCGGCATTCATGTAGGCAGGCCTTGTAGGGTAAGGTCGATTATTTATCTACTGGTTTTTAAGAACATATAAATGTAAATAGAAATTTGTATATTCAAAGACAAAAAAGGAGAAAAATATGGAAAAGTGGAAAATTCTAGATAACGAACCGTGCGGAGCCGACTTATTTGAAGGGCAAACGCAAAAAAATGTAGCAAAAACAATATGCGATGTTTTGCAAGAAAAAGAATGTTGCCAAATTATTTGCATTGATGGTGGTTTGGGCTCTGGAAAATCAAATCTGGTGAAAATAGTTGAGAATGATATAGAAACTACTACTTCTGGCTCAAAGAAGATGTTGCGAAAATAAAAATGTATATTTACCTTATGGTTGTGTTAGTGCAAGTTAGAGATGTTGGAATGTATGGCTGGTAAGAAAAAGTATATTGAAAATTTGCAAAGTCTTGATTTTCAGATAGATCAAGATAATCGTTCTTCTGTTTATCTTGTCGATAAGCAGACTGAATATATTAAACAAGATAAATCTCCTTATATAATTGTTGCATTAGATAAAGCGAAAGAATTTGATGTTGATGCGGTATATTTCCGGTTTTTTGACGATGAACGTCCCCAATTGGCACAAATATATATTTATGATAATATATCTAAGCAAAAAGATGACGACTATTATGCTCAGAGGCACAAAGAAATATGGAGTAGTTGTGAAGTTGCTACTTTCTTTATCATAGATAAATCAACAATAAGAATTTATGATAGTAGAAAACCTGTTGAAATTCACAATGATAATTTAAAGTCAAAACCAATAGAAACTATTGATTTATTGGCTGAAATTGATATTGCGATAGCTAAATACAAGGCTCAACATTTCAACAATGGCAGCTTTTGGGAAAATGAATGTTCAAAAAAATATTTTTTAAATTCTAAAGTAGCTTCAGAGCGGTTAGTTAAGGGATTAAGAGAGATTAGAAAAGAGCTACGAAAAAATAAATCTTTGAGCGTTGGACTAATAGATAATTTCTTAATAATTTGTATAATGATAAAATATTTGGAAGAAACAGGAGTAGATAAGAAAAATAATAAAAATTATGCGCATGATTTTTTTAAAAAAGTAACTGGACATAGGGAATTGGAAAATATAATACGTAATAATAAATTAGATTGCTTATTATCAGCATTATCCAAGCATTTTAACGGCGGTATTTTTAATATTAATGAAGCCTTCAAGCGTGAACTTACTAAAGCCAATATTAAAGGTCTTGCTAGTTATTTTGATGCAGATTATAAAAATGATTTATTTGGGTGGAAAGAATACTCATTTGAACATATTCCCGTAGAATTAATAAGTAATTTTTATGAAGAATTAATTCCTAAAAATGCAACGCAGCCGAACGAAAAAAGTAAAGAAAATACTGGAGCCGTTTATACTCCTAGTTTTTTGGTGAATTTATTAGTTGATGAATGCCTTCCTTTGAATATTTTAAATGAGAATGATAAATTAATTGATCCCGCATGCGGTTCAGGAATTTTTCTTGTCACTGCATATAAGAGGCTTATCCAGCGGTGGCGTATAAAAAATAAAAAAGGAAATAAATTAGCGGACACTAATCCAGAAATATTAAAAGAAATTTTAACAAAAAATATTTTTGGTGTTGATGTTAATTCTCATTCTGTAGATTTATCTATTTTTAGTTTGCAATTGGCATTATGCTCTATGTTAACACCCAAGCAAATATGGACAAAATTAAAATTTGCTGATTTACGGAAAAATAAAAATATAAATCAAAAAGATTTTTTTGAATATCTAATAGAAAAAGGTACGCCTCGTGATTTTGATTTAATAATAGGAAATCCTCCATTTAAAAGAAGAGAATTAGATGATAAAAATTATAAGCATTACGATAATTTATTGAAAGGTGATTTTCAGATAAAATTTAAGAATCCTCAAAAAGAGTTTGCGTTTCTTTTTTTAGAAGAATCCATGCATTTATTAAAAAATAAAAAAGGGAAATTATGTTTAATACTCCCATCGGGCCCCCTGTTATATGCGGATGATTCATTAGCCCTTAGAAAATCTCTTTTTAATCAGTATAATGTTTCTCAGATTATAGATTTTACATTTTTGCGAAGAGTTTTATTTCAAGCAACAGTTGCTTCTTTAGCTGTTTTTATTGACTGTAATCCCCCTACCGATTCTCCGATATTACATATAACGGCTAAACGTACAAAACAGAGTAAAGAGCGATTTTATTTTGAGTTTGATCATTACGATTTTTACAAAATCCCAAAAGAATTAGTTGCCGATAAAATTAATGTCTGGAAATGTAATTTGTTAGGGGGATATAGAGTATGCGATATTATTGACAAATTTAATAAAATAAATTCTAAACTCAATAATTTTTATAACAAAAAAAATATTAAGGTTCAAAACATTGTTAGAAAAGCAGATGTTTTCTCTGGAACAGAAGAAATAATAAATAACAGTTCTTTGTTTCCTCAAACTATCTCCAAGAAAAATGATGAATATTGGGGTATCAGAAAAAAAATAACAAAAGGGAAATTTCCCACAGAAGTAACGAGCAATGACTTTAAAGGAAAAGAGAAAATAGATGCTATTGGATTTAGCGGTTCCGTTAGAAACATTGAGCTATTGAAAAGTTATATCAAAAAACACAGTGAATGGATTTGTTTTTATGTTGCTGCTGTCAGTGGAAGACAGGGAATTAGAAGCCCCTATGTTATTTATTCATCTGACTTTGAATATTTTCCCTATATTGATAATTTGAGCGATTATTTAACAGAGTTTGATAAAATAATAATTGATGATGTTGTAAAATATACTCTAGACGAATTTGGAAATGGAGAAAAATCAAGAGTTAATACTGAAATTGCTACAGCAAAAGACTTGATTGATTTTTCTAAAATATATTGTAAAGTATTAAATTCTGTTTACCATTTGGGTAATGAAAAATACGTATTAACTCATATAATAGAAGATGATGCTTATTTCATTTGTGAAATACAGTATGTTGATAAAAATATATCAAAACCAGAACTTACTAAAACAAAAAAAACTTTAAACAATCTCCTTGTTGAATGGAATGAATCACAAAGTTCAAAAACTGATAAGATTATACGTTTTTATGGAAATAATATTATTCGAATAATTAAACCAAAGCCATTACGATTTTGGATCAAGAGTAAAGCATTAAGGGATGCTGACGATACTTTTGATGATATTTTAAATAATAAATTATGAAAAGTGAATATAACATAATTGGTAGTCCGCCTTCTTTTGATGCAGCACGTAAGAGATTGCTTAATTTCATAGACATTGTTTTGTTAGACTTTAAAGTTTTGAGTGTAGATAAAGAAGGAAATTTGAAAACATCTGAAGATGCAATTACTGAAGATTTAGCTGATTTTTTGGATAATAAATCGGAATTATTAAGCCAAGACTTGGGCACTTCTTTTAGATTTACTAATCAAAGTCAAAGAAAATCTGACATTGGAGTTAAGTTTGGCCGAGGTTATACTGCAATTAATAGAGAGCCGATTTGTTGGATAGAAGCAAAACGATTACCGACTCCAAAAAGAAACGATAGAGATGAACGAGAATATGTATTTGTTGACAAGAAAAAATTCAAAGGCAATGGTGGTATGCAACGATTCAAAGAAGGCAAACATGCTCCAGAGCTTTCATACTCAATTATGATTGGATATATACAAGAGAATGATAGTAATTATTGGTTGTTGAAAATAAATACATGGATAACAGAATTAGCAAATATGGATAGCGAACATTGGAGTAAGGACGAATGTTTGCAAAAATACAGTTATAATAAATGCAATAGATTTTTATCTACACATAAAAGAAATAGTAAAACGGATATAACATTGTATCATTTTTGGATAAGCCTAAAATATAATCCTCACAAATAAATAAACGACTGCGGAGCGTACCTCACCCCAAAATCGCTCAACAACTTTTGCCTCTTATACTTCTTCACATTACGCAACTTATAAGCAACAGCCTTATTCTTCCCATTATAATACTTATCATAAAAAGAACGCTTAATGCCGGAATATTTTTTAGTATGATTCCAAACTTCATCCAAATCCCCTTCAATAACATTTTCCACATC
>Ga0209755_10009693_pt1 | contig 10167 bp, 8 predicted proteins | sample TergutCo191P1_FD_187301 | JGI IMG/M metagenome (GOLD analysis project Ga0209755, IMG submission 187301) | Cornitermes sp. P1 segment gut microbial communities from Petit-Saut dam, French Guiana - Co191P1 (SPAdes) (version 2) | ecosystem: Host-associated > Arthropoda: Insects > Digestive system >...
TGGACACCCCCGCGCCCCATTTCCGCGTGGACCAGTTTGACCGGGTCGGCCCGCTTGTAAACCTTACGGTCTGGTTCGACAGGAACCAGTTGCTGGAGGTACGCACGTCGATGTACATGGCCGTGCAGAAACGTCTTGCCCAGGAGGGGATAGAGATACCGTATCATAAATTCGATATCAAGGTCGAAGGGGCACCGCCCGCCTAACCCCTCCCCGAAAGCAGTGCCTTGTTTTTTTCGTCAAACATCGCTATCATTTCCCGCGCGATGTTTTTGTCCAGCACCTCGCGCATTGCCGGGGTTTCAAAAACCCGTTTCGATATCTGTACGTCGGTAAGCTCAAAACCCAGTTTTTCCTTTATCTGCAGCTTTGTCTTGTAAATCCTTTTTCCAAGATCGCTCAGCTTTTCCGCGTCGTAACCGGTAATGCCAATCGCGTCCAGTGCTTTTATTATGGTCTCGTTATCGTAAACGTTTCTGGCGAAAAGACAGATAACCAGGGAATTCAGGACGCAACGTTTGATCTCCTCCTCGAACAGATCGTTTACCAGCTTCTCGTCGTCAAGCGTCTTGCGGGACTGGTCGTAGGAATAGCCGCCGTTGCAAAGGTGGCTGTGCCTTGCGCCGCAGGCGTAACCAACGATTGCCCCGTATCCGGTGTGGTAGGCCGGCATTTCGTTTTTGGCAATTGAAACGGCAAACTCCCTGCCGCCGTACTTGCCGGATGCGACATACACGCCGTCGGACAACGCGCTGTAAAAATCGTTTGCCTTTGTCGCCATGAATTTTATCGCCTGCAGATATCCGGCCTTGTCGCCGAAGGCAAGTTCCACGATTGTATGTTCCTTTGTGATAATTCCTTTCTGGTAACACTCCGTTGCATATCCCAGACAGATACCGCCGGAAACCGCGTCCATGGCGTATTCTTCGACCGCCTCGATAAGTTCCAAAACGGCATCCCTGTCGCTTATTCCCAGATACGATCCAAGCGTGGCGATAAGCTCGTAGTCATACGCGACATGAAGCGTTTCGTACTCGTGCCCCTTGTCAAATTCCCTGCGAACCTGCCCGATATGGATGCACCCCACGGGACAGCCGACACAGGCCAATTTACGCACCAGATTTTTCTCGGCAAAGGATTCCCCGCTGATCTCGTCTGCTTTGTCAAACGAGGCCTGCTGTAGATTGTGCGTGGGCAGGGCACCGATTGCGTTAAGAACGTTCACGTTTATCGGCGTACCCAGATCGTGGTACTTAGACATTATCGGGGTGTTGGTTACTTTTTTGTAAATCTCGTTGTACACGGAAATGTACTTTTTGTGGTCGGCCACTTTTTTGTTGCCGTCCCCGGTAACCTGTATGGCCTTTAATTTCTTGCTTCCAAAAACGGCACCAAGGCCCATCCTCCCGAAATGCCTGTAGGTATCGACGTTGACGTTTGCTATCTTGCAAAGATTTTCCCCGGCGGGACCTATGCGGATTATCGAACGCTTGCCGCTACCGCCTTCGACCGTTCGAATATACTGGCCGACCCGGTCCGCAGTCAAACCCCAAAAAGCACGGGCATCCTTTACGTCGATAAGGTTGTTGTAAATGGAAATATATGAAGGGCGGCTCGCCTTGCCGGTAATAACCAAGGCATCCAGCCCGGCATTGAACATCGTGTAGGCAAACCTGCCCCCCGCGTACGATTCCCCAAGCTCGCCCGTTACCGGCGAAATAAACATGGCCACCGCCTTGGAAACCACGGGAAAAATCGAACTCAGTGCGCCAATGGCAAACACGATAGGCTGGCTTTCGTCCAGCGGGGCCGCTTCGGTGTTTATGTTTTCAAGCAGAAGTTTGGAGGCCACGCCCACCCCGCCGAGATACTCAAGCAGATCCTCGCGCAGCTCGACCTTGACCTTGTTAGTGGTCAGATTGATGTAAAGAACCTTGATGTGGTTTTCGTTAATCATTTGACTTCTCCTCCATTTTTAGGCAGTTGTGCGGGCAGTACTTAACGCAAATTCCGCAGTGCTTGCAGATAATCGGCGGGGTGTTTTCGCCGGTGAAGTGAACGGCCTTTACGATACAGGCATCGGCGCACTTCCTGCACTTTATGCACTTTTTGTCGTTAAGGATAACGCCGCCGCCTTCCCTTGCCCTTAACGCACCCGTCGGGCAAATCGTGACACAGTTTCTTTCATCGTCACAGGCCAGACAGTAAATGGCAAAAAACCTGCCGGTTGTCAGGCCGCCCAGCGTACGCACCTTGATGGCGCTTTCGCTGTCCGAATAGCTTTTGTTGTTTATGCCCGCGCAGACACGCTGGCAAGTGAAACAGCCTATGCATTTGTTCATGTGGTCTGCTTTAAGAATTTTGCCCATGCCGGTTAACCCTTCCAAAATAAGTCTCGTATATAATTATATCGCTTTTCGCGGGGGATGTTCAATTATCCGGCCGGCACCTGTCAAGCCGCCGGATCATTTCGCCGAAACGTTGCGGTAACGGTGCTTTAAAGATACATTCGGGGACCGGGCATTCCCCGGGCAGAGAAACCGCCAGGCTTCTCGCGTGAAGCATGAGGCTTGCCCCAGGGAACATGGGATCCGAAAAGCCGTAAACGGGATCGCCCACAATCGGGTGCCCAAGGTGGCGCAAATGCACGCGAAGCTGGTGTGTCCGCCCGGTTCTGGGCCGAAGCAGAATCAGGGAATGTCTCTGCCATGTTTTCAGAACCGTGTAAAACGTAAGCGCCGCCCGGCCCTGTCCCGCCACGGCGAAACGCTTGCGGTTTTTAGGATCGCGGGCAATAAACGTTTCCACGCGACCTTTTCTTTCCCGGGGAATCCCGTTGACAACGGCAATGTATTTTTTCTTCGCCTTTCCGGATTTAAACTGCCCGGCAAGAAAGGCCAGGGCCTCGTCATCGTAGGCGGCGATCATGACTCCCGATGTATCCTTGTCAAGACGGTGCACGATGCCGGGCCTAAGCCCTCCGGCTTTTATTTTTCCCTCATGCTGCCCGCCGCTTTGCAGACGGCGGTAGTACAGGGCGTTGGCAAGGGTCCCGCGCCAGTTGCCTGCCCCGGGATGCACGACCATTCCCTGCGGCTTGTTTATCACGACCGCCCTTTCGTCCTCGTACATGATGTCAAGGGGAATGTTTTCGGGAACAAGGTTAGCAGGATCGGCTTCCTTCCAAAAAAGCTCCAGAAGGTCCCCGCCTTTTACTGGACGGGAAACCTTCGCCTGTCTGCCGTTTACCCTTGCGCCAAGCTCGCGGGCCTTAATCTGTGAACGCGAAAGCAGGCAGAGGTTTTCCGCGACATAACGATCCAGGCGAAGTCCGTCGTGAAGCTCGTCCGGTACCGTGCAGGTAAATGCGGGCATTACGGGGATTCGTCGGGAACGGCGGCTTCCACGGGGAACGAGTCTTCCTCCGGTAAGAAAGCCTCCTCGTAATCCGCGACCGGCTCCTCCTCGGCTATGGGTGTTCGGGTAATGATTATCGTGCCTGTGGGAATTGCCTCCGCCCTTCTTCTGTCCCTTCGGCGTCTTGCCTGGACAATAAGGTGGTCGGCTATTGCCACGCTTGCCGACAGGCCGGCGGCTATCAGTATGGTGTTCCGCTGTTCGGTGTTAGTCATCGCGACGGCCCCCGCAGACTTCAGGGGCCAGGGGGCGTGGCTTCTGTCGCTAAAGTCCATGCCGTTGTGGTTATGCCAGCGATACATGTCCATTCCAATGGTGGCGAAGAACATCGAAAAGGGAAAGGAACCGAAGGCGACGATTTCCCAGCGACGCATGTCCCTTAACCACCCGGGCCAATGATCCCTGGAGGATTCTTCGGCGGTGCCCACCTGCGCCGCCAGATTCCCCGCGAACAGGACAAAAAGAAGGAGAAACGCCGCAGGTCTTTTTTTTACGGTCAATCTACCCTCCAAAAACGGCTCCACCGATACGCAGCAGGGTCGAGCCTTCCTCCACGGCTATCTCGAAGTCCCCGGACATGCCCATTGACAGGCAGTCCCAGTTTCCCTCGCCCGGAAACCGCTGTTCAAGCTCCCGCCGAACCTCCGCAAGCCGCCTGAACGCCGCACGGAGCGTCGCCTCGTCGTCGGTAAAAGGTGCCATCGTCATAAGGCCACTAACCCTTAAAGAAGAACACCCGAGAATTAGCTCGGTTACCCTGAAAAGCCCATCGAGTCCGGAAAAACCGCTCTTTGAATCCTCGCCGGTGCGGAATTCCAGCAATACGGGCAGAGGCATGTGCCGCCCCTCGGTATGTTTTATAAGCTCCGGCACAAGGCTTTCCCTGTCCACGGACTGGATGCAGTCAAACAGCGAAACCGCCGTCTTTACCTTGTTCCGCTGGAGGCTGCCGATAAAATGCAGTTCCGTGCCCGGGTACCCTTGGCGAAAACCGTCGAATTTCCCGGCGGCCTCCTGCACCCTGCTTTCCCCGAAACAGCGAAGCCCAGCGTTCCAAGCTTCCGCAACCGCGCCGGCCCCCTGAAACTTCGTCACGGCCATGAGGGTAATTTCCTCCCGTTTTCTGCCGGAACGTGTGCAGGCACTTGCAATGCGCTCTTCTATTCTTCCGATGTTATCGGCAACAGACATCTAGGATAATACTCTCATATCCTCCGCCGCTTTTGCAAGTGCCGAAAAGTCGTCGATGTGCAGGTTCTCCGCCCGCAGACCGCCGTCAAGGGCGCTTTTTTCCAGAAGCGCGGCCGCAAGATCCGCCGGGCCGGCTTTTCCGCTCCGGGCGAGAAAGGCCGTAAGGTTGTTTCTGATCGTCTTTCTTCGCGAGGAAAAAAGCTGCCGTACAAGGGGGTAAAAACAGGGAGGGCGATTCCGGGTGCCCGTCTCATCTCGTAGCTCCAGCATCACACCCTGCGAGTCCACGTTGGGCCTTGGGTAGAAAGACGCGCTTTTGATAAGCATGAGCGGCTTTACCCGATAGGCCGAGGCGCACAGAACCGAAAAGGAGGAATAGTCCGCGCCTCCGACCCGGGCGGCCATGCGGAGGGCGACCTCGCGCTGGACGGTGACGACCATGCGCCTGAAAAAAAGCCCCTTCTCGATAAAGTCGGCCAGCAGTGCCGAACCTATGTTATAGGGAAGGTTTCCGAGCAGATACGGCGCGGGATTGGTTTCCCGTTGGGATCCCCATGTCCTGAGCACGTCGCCCTCGATCAGGGTAAGGCCGGGCTCGGCGGTGAAAAGTTCCTTTAGCACGCGGACGAAACCGGGGTCGATTTCGAAGGCACGTACCAGAAGGCCTTTTTCCAGAAGTATGCGAGTCATCGCCCCGAGCCCGGGGCCTATTTCCCAGACGGACTCCCCGGCCCCGGCCTCCAGCGCGTCGGCAAGGCCCCGCCGGACACCCGGATTGATCAGGAAGTTCTGCCCGAATTTCTTTCTCATGCCTAAGTCCCTGCCGTCCAGAAACGCCCTTAGCCCGGCGGCAGAGTTATAGTTAAGTTCCACGGGCAAAGTATACAGCAAATTGCCGTTTACGGCACGTATGTATGATCGCCAAAATCTGATCCGTGGTTTGGCCTCCCGGGAATCGGGTAAACGGCGGCCATTTTCGCTTTGTTTGCTTGACTCCCTCCGTATTTTGATTATTTTTTAATAGCACTAAAAAACTGACCACCAAGGCGCGAAGGCAAAACAGGAGGCATTTACATGAAAAATCGGAATATCAGATTCGCTGTAGGACTGCTGGCAATTACCGGCACTTTTTTTGCGGCCTGCCACAACCCAATCGTGGAAAGATGGTGGGCCAACGACCCTAAATCCGAGGATCCCAAACCCGATGAAGGCGTAATCGGAGGCGGCGGGGCAAATTTTGCCGCCGTGGTTTTTGACGCGGACGGCGGGACTCCAAGTCCGAGATCCCTGCACATAGCCTGGGGAAGCACGGTCGGCAGGCTGCGGCCCATAGAAAAGGGAACCTATGGCTTTATGGGTTGGTTCGACGAAAATGACCACCTGTGGGATGTCGAAACCCGGCAGGTAAGACAGGAAGACGACGTGGACGGCGACGGCTTTATCACCCTAAAAGCCAGGTGGAATCCCATCTCCCATACCGTTAACTTCGTCACCACCCCATCCCCCACGAATATACCAAGTCAGTTTATAGGCACCGGCGGTCGGATCGTTGCGCCGGTCAACCCCGCAGCCTTGGGAGACGGTCGTGGTTTTGCCGGTTGGTGGGACAGGGACGGCTCAGGCGACGATTGGGGCAGGCTGTGGGATTTTGCAAGGGATACTGTCAACAATCCCGTTACCCTTTACGCCAGATGGGAATACCAAACCCGCACCGTCGTCCTGCAACCAAACGGCGGAACACGCCCCGACGGATCGACACTGACACGCACGCATTTTACCGTACCGGTAAGTTTCGGTGCGGTGCAGGATCCCGGCCCCCTTGTAAAGGAAGGCTATTCCTTCGGCGGCTGGTTCACCGGCGCTCGCATACCCTGGGACTTTGCCACAGACAGAGTAACGGAGCCTGACGCGGTTCCCGGCGAAAACCCCCTGGTCATTTAAGCCGAGTGGATCCGGAAAGTCTACATCGTGTCGTTCGCCGTAAGAAGCGCGGTGGCCTCGCAGCCGGCAATACAGGAAATCCCGCACGGCGAAAGGGTTGCAAGGCCGGCGGCGACGAACCCGGGCATGGTTTTGATAGGCTGGTTTACGGACTGGGAACGTACCGTCGAATGGAATTTTGACAGGGATACTGTTGTTTCCAGCATGACCCTGTTTGCCATGTGGGAATCCGCGACACCCCCCGGGGGCGGCGGCGACGGCGGTGGAAGCAGCGGCAGCGGGGTAAACTTTGGGGTGGTACGCTTCGACGCGGTCGGCGGAAACCCGAATCCGCAAAATCTGGACATAGAATGGGGCCATGTATTCGGAAGGCTTAGGCCCATGGAACGGGGAACCGACGGCTTCGTCGGCTGGTTCGACGAGAACGGGGAACCGTGGGATACCGAGACAAGGCCGGTAACCAAGGAAGACGACGTGAACGGTGACGGCTTTATCAGCCTGACTGCCAGATGGACTCCGGCCTCGCATCCCGTGAGCTTCGTCACCACCCCCTCCCTAACCGTTATACCCAACCAAGCGGTGGGCTTTGGCGGCAGGGTTGTCGAACCGCTCAAACCGGAAGTGCCCGAAGACGGCCGGGGTTTTGCCGGCTGGTGGGACAGGGACGGCAGCGGCGGAGACTGGGGCAGACAATGGGATTTTTCAAGGGATATTGTTACCGGCCCCACAACTCTTTACGCCAGATGGGAATCCAGAACCCGCACCGTTATCTTCGTGCCAAACGGCGGCACACGCCCCGACCGCTCGGCACTTGCGCGCAACGAATTCACGATAAGCGTGGATTATGGTTACGTGCAGGATCCCGGCCCCCTGGTCAGACCGGGCCATTCCTTTGGCGGCTGGTTCGAGGACATAGGTTTCAACCGCCGATGGAACTTCGCGACGGACAGAGTGACGGAAGCGGAGGCAAGCCCCGGCGAGAATCCCTTCTACCTTTACGCCAGATGGGTTCAGAATATCTACATCGTGTCGTTCGCTCTTAGAAGCGCGACGGCCTCGCCGCAGCCAAACATACAGCAAGTCCCCTTCGGCATGAGGGTCGATATGCCAATGGTCGCGAACCCCGGCATGGTTCTGGCCGGATGGTTTACGGACTGGAACCTGACCAAGGAATGGGACTTCGGCAGAAACACCGTTAGCTCCAACATGATCCTCTACGCCGACTGGGAGCCCGCACCCTCCGGCGGAGGCAACGGAAACGGATCGACTTTCGGCACCGTAGCATTCGAGATGGACGGCGGCACGCCGCCCCTGGAAGATCTCGATATAAGCTGGGGCAGCGTAATAGGAAGACTGCCGTCGGTGGAAAAACCGGGCCACGGCTTTGTGGGATGGTTCGACGAGAACGGGGAGCCGTGGGACTTGGCACTGCGCCCGGTAACCGAGAATGACGACGTGAACCGTGACGGTTTTGTCACCCTTACGGCCATGTGGGACGTTCGCCACTACAGGGTAAACTTTAATACCACCGCTTCACCCACCGTCATACCCGACCAGTTGATAGCCCATGGCGGCGTTGTCGTCAAACCCGAAAAGCCGGTATCGGGGGACGGCCGCAGTTTTGCCGGCTGGCATACGGAGGATGGAACGTCCGACGATAACTGGGGTAGCCTGTGGTCCTTTACCGATAGGGTTACCAACGACTTTACACTTTACGCAAGATGGTCGGGTTACCAAACCCGTACCGTGATCTTCGAGCCAAACGGCGGCTCGCTCCTTTCCAAGATGGAACTGCGTACCCACTTTACGATCCCCGTGGCTTACGGCGTGATACAGGATCCCGGCCCCATGGTAAAATCCGGGTATTCCTTTGGCGGCTGGTTTATTGACAGAGGGTTTAACACACAATGGGATTTCGCCAGGGACAGGATTACGGAACCCGACGTATACCCAGGCGCAAACCCCTTCTACCTTTACGCCAAATGGATCGAGAACGTTTACACCGTGACGTTTGACGTTAGGGATTCCGCAATCCCGAATCCGCCCGCGCAAAGAATCGCGCACGGCAGACTGGCAACAAGGCCGGTTATCGTAAATCCTGGGATGCTCCTTGTCGGCTGGTATTCGGATTTCGAACGCACTAGGGAATGGAACTTTAGCGTGGATACCGTGACCGCCAACGTGGTTCTGTATGCCAAGTGGGAAGCGGTAATCTCTACCGTGCCACCGGATACGATTATCAGGCAGGTAAGGATTGTGAGGGTTGACTTTATCGACTTTGCGGGGGATCAAACCATCTTCAACGAATCCCGGCCCGGCCCAGGAGCGTCAACCTACCTTACCCCCGCGCAGGTGGCAGGGAACACCGCGACCATAGCGGCGGTGGCCGGAATTCTTAGGGACAACCCTGGTTTTATGGTTCAGTTGGCGGGCCATGCCAACCCCACCAGCCAGAATATCGAAGCGGAACTGGTTGAGCTGGAGGAGGTAAGCAGGAAACGGTCGGACGCGGTTCTTGCGGAGTTTGTCAGGCAGGGCATACCGGAGTCGCGAATGATCAACGTCGGCTTCAACCCGTGGAACCTGAACGTCAGCAACGACCCGAATCACACAAGCCTTAACCGCTGTGTCGAGGTGATAATAATCGAGATCCTCCCCAACTAGGCGACACCCCGGAATATGCTTAGGGAATCGGGTTTTGCGGTTCTTTTTCCGGGGTTTTCGCTTGGGGAATTCGCTATCCGGGATGGCCGGCCGGGAGGTCCCGGATGGGGTTTTGCTCCGGGGGGTTCCGGATTCGGGGCGTGCCTTTCGGGGAGTCTCCGGGAGGTGTTTTTGGAAACGGCGTTTCGGGATTCTGGGCCGGGGTTTGCTTTCCGGGAGCTACCCGGGCCGGACTGCTGTGTTGCTGTGCTTGGGAAAGATGCCGGGCCTACTGTGCCTGGTACAACTTTTCCGGCGGCGATCAGCAGAAGAAGGTCGGCGTGCTTTCCGGCGGTGAGCGCAACCGCCTCGGCTTTGAATTCCGCCGTGTACTTTCGGCGGTCTGTGTCTTGCTTCTTCATCTTTTTCTCTCCTTCACTGTTTACCATTCGCTTATCTTTCCGTCTACCGAAGCGGGTTAAGGCCAACTTCATAATCCGTTTTCAGGCCCGCCTGTTTCAGATCCAAAAGGCGGGCACCCCGCGCCGGGGACAAGGTTCTTGTCCGCGTGAGGCTGGACGGCTCTGTTCATATCTTTTGGAAGGACAGGCCCTTGCCCGTCAAGGAAATCCCCACGATGTTCAATGAATAATATTGCTTTCCGCCCTGTCGGGCGGGGGATTGAAAGGCTCATTTCTACTGGTCGTTGACATTATTCATGCCGACCGCTTGACAAAAAAAGGGCTTTCTCGTAAACTGCAATCATTGAACAAAGGCGTTCATCGGATGATGTGCGAGCCCTTTATGGGCGGCGTGTCATGCGATGAACGCCTTTTTGCGTCTCGGAGGCGGGGGAAAGTCGTGAAGAAAGTCTATGTGAACGAAAAATGGTGCCTTGGCTGCCGGCTGTGCGAGTATTACTGCGCCTTTGCTGCAACCGGCGAAACGGACATGGCGAGGGCATTGAAGGACATC
>Ga0209755_10009694_pt1 | contig 10167 bp, 9 predicted proteins | sample TergutCo191P1_FD_187301 | JGI IMG/M metagenome (GOLD analysis project Ga0209755, IMG submission 187301) | Cornitermes sp. P1 segment gut microbial communities from Petit-Saut dam, French Guiana - Co191P1 (SPAdes) (version 2) | ecosystem: Host-associated > Arthropoda: Insects > Digestive system >...
CATGCGTGTATGGGCACCACAAACATCACCACAGCATGTATGGGCACCACAAACATCACCACAGCATGTATGAGCACCACAAACATCACCACAGCATGTATGGGCACCACAAACATCACCACATGCGTGTATGGGCACCACAAACATCACCACAGCATGTATGGGTACCACAAACATCACCACAGCATGTATGGGCACCACAAACATCACCACAGCATGTATGGGCACCACAAACATCACCACAGCATGTATGGGCACCACAAACATCACCACATGCGTGTATGGGCACCACAGCATGTATGGGCACCACAAACATCACCACAGCATGTATGGGCACCACAAACATCACCACAGCACTTGGACAGATATTCTGCTGCACCCTTCCAACAGTTCTGATCTTTCACCATCAGATTTGCACCTGTTTATTAATTGGAAAGACAGCCTGCAAGGGCACCATTACATGGATGGTGTGAGAGTACAGAACACTGTTCAGTGGCAGTTTCAGAGGGAGGAGAACGACTTTCACCAGACAGGAGTACATGCTGTTGTTCAAATATGGAAGCAGACTTTTGTTGAAGATGGGGACTGTATTGAAATTAACTATGTTGTATTGAAGTTATGTGAATTTGTCACATATCTAACCTGTAAATATAGTTAATTTCTTGTATTGGTTTCCTGAACACCACTGTTACAGGATGTTCCAGTTGATGCACGCTTTCTGTGCAATAAGGCTGCCATGATAAGTGTGACAATACAAGATTCCTTAGCATTAAATAAAAATTGTGAGAATTTAATACCTGACCGAACCCTGTGTCCCAACAGATTTTTAACTCTTATGGTGTTACAGTGTTACTGGTGGTCCACCTTTTGGGTTTTTGCTCTGTGTGGCAGTGATGCTCCCCTGAAACATTGACAACACAGCCCATTGCAGCATAGTGCAAAAACGCCAGAATTGAGATCATCCGAAGTTGTATATTATCTGTGAGTTCCACATGATCATCTGTTCATAAACTAAAAACCATATAATCATGCATTTTGTAACACTGGCATATTGATGACATTATCTTAGTACGGAGAATATGAGAAATATGTGGAATAAAGTTAAATACTGGGACTCTTTATCGTGTTCACAGGTGCCAATACCTCCAGACACAAAAGTGGTCCTGGAATCAGACTTTGACTTTGTAACTGTTGATGACTGCATTCCTGGCAGTGATGCTGAAATTTTTGATAAACTAGAAGAAGATCTTCTCAAACAAGCCAAGGTATCTTGCTTGACTGCAGATTTTTAGGTACAGCCTTCTCCACCCCCCATTTGGTGGTGGGGAGGTGGGCATAAATAATATATATATGTATGTATGGACACCCATAATCCCAGTTGGTTATGATTACTTGTATGAAAATTGATAAAAGTAACTCAAGAGTATAATTTGTATGCAGTCTTTGCAAAGTAAAAAAGAATTGTTTAATGTGGAATTGTGGAAGTCATAATCTGTCAGTCCATCTGTGACATGGTATTAGCACTTAAAAACTGTAGGACTGTCTTTTAACCCCCCACCACCACCTCTTTCCTTTTACATATACATAGGAAACTTTATTGGCAAAGGCTGTAGGGTAGTTCTAATATCCATTCACATTGACATAATAAAATCCACTTTACTTAAGGTCAGAAACGAATTTTTGCATGTATCCCATAAACTGTGATAAGGATGACCATCTGTTTAGAGGTATGGAAAGGACCAATTTTATACAGTATCTTAATATTTTCAAAACAGTTTACGTTTCGTTATTCAGTTCATAGTCATCCTGAGCTCTGTTGTTGCTAAATATTTCTGCTGTATCCTCTGTAAACATGCTACAAATACACATAAGGCACACAGTTAAGAATTTTGTGTGCTACATGTGAAATGCGGGACATGCTGTAGCGCAGTGGGTTGAGGCACCACACTACAAGCCGAAAGATTGCGGGTTCACTTGTCAATAGTGTCACTGGAATTTTTCATTTACATATCCTTCTAGCTGCACTATGGCCCTGGCTTCAACTCAGCCCCTAACAGAAATGCAGCTGGTGCACAGGGCTGACAACCTTACCACCTTCATGTTCCAACTGTCTTGAAATCTGGAAGCCCCTACCACCTGGTCAGAGCCTGTCCAAGCCTGTACAGGTGTTGCTTCACCTTTACCTTTTCCTTTTACATATGGAATACAGTCTTATTCTGGGGACTAGCATCCTTGATTTCAAAGTCGAAAGAGTACTAGATGATCTGTAAAAAATCACTGAAGTTTCGTAGTGTGTAATGTCCTGAATTGCACTACTTAACACATGAAATGTCATTACAAATGCAAAAAAAGATTATGTGAAGGATGTACAAGTTTCATTTGCTTCTTTGTGTATAGATATTCTAACATAATGAGAACTTTACATGTTACAGATGTGTCTGAATACGCGGGACCACTTCAAAGCCGTTGGTGATATTGCCAGTGCAAACCGTTTTGAGCAGTTGGCTTTACACTCAAAAAAAGATCTGAATGCAGTGCGTTGTGCACATAAACGTAGTGAAGCAATCCCCAGATTCCATTATGAGACAAGAAGTTTCTCTATTGTTCAGTGAGTACACATTTGTTATGTTGGTTCAGGTGTTATGGGGCAAGGAGTTAAAATTTGAGTGCCAGAACAATCCTGTATGGCATCCAAGAAGTGAAATGTTATTCTTTTAATGTTATAAATCACTGTTATGTTCTAGTAGCACAATAAATCCAACAAATGACACAGTGTTGGTGGATCATTTGTCTCTTTTATTGTGGTATTAAAACACAACAGGCATGAATGGCCGTAAAATTATTAGTGCTTCTGTAGCTTATATCCACCGATTTAAGAATCAAAAAATGAAAATATGTGACTGCAATGCTAAAATGTATTCAATCAACAGTGTCTTTGGGACAGCCTGATTCCAGATTATACCAAAATTATCTAATGCTCTCTCAGCTTCTAAATATGCTCAAAAAAAGGTGCATGCTTTGAGAATAAAAGGTAAATTTTATTCTTTCACCTTCGTCTAGGCTTAACTGTGTTTTGCATGGTCCCTTATACCATAATATTTCTAATCAGTATGATTCAAAAACCGGTTCTGTTTTTGTGTTCGCTTTCCCGATGATGTTCTGAATTCACATATTTTGGTCACTTCAAGATGCACTTAGGTTCCGCAGGTTGCAGATGCTAATGTTAACAAAACAATGCAGTATTAATCACATTTTTTTCCTACTGTTGTGCAAATATGGTTTGGTGCATGAGTCAGTTGTAGCTTTGTCTGTTAATTTGTGTTATGACCACTAGGTATTAGTGCAAAGAACGTTCTGGCTCAATCACTTCATCTGTAGCAGCCCATTGCATAATTTATCATTTTCTCTGTGGCTATGGGGCATCAAGTTGTATTTATTGTTTGGGAAGATAGCCATACAAACACCTGCAATGCAGGGAACTCTTGACATGAAGCTGTATCTCATACGCATGTCTTCGAATGATTTAAAAGATACAGAGAGGAATTTGAGGACCTTCAAGATTTTACAAGGAGAGGCCAACCACCAACCATCCAAAATGTAGTAACTGTCGCAGAACTTAACTTACTGGTGGCCAGAGACCCTCAAATGCCCTAAAATTGATGGAGGAGCACCAGTACATTAACCAGGAAATTATTTTTCTGATTCTTCATGAAGTTTCTTCTACACATTCTCATGAATGAGCAAACGGATCACGGATTGACAACTCTGAAGACCTCATCCGGCTATGTCAAACTGTTCAACATATTACTGTAGACAATTATTGGGTTCAATGTGGTCCTGTAACAGAATGCCAGAGCATGGACTGGCAAACAGAATCATTACAGAGGCCCAGGAAGTTTCACTTACTAAAGTCATGAATGAAAATGATATTGGCCAGGTTTATTTTTCTCGTCCCCACAAAGATGGAGGAATAAAACAGTGAATTCTACATACTTGTGCTGGAAAGGTTATTGAAGCAGATTTTGAGAGAAAGACAATTGGTTTCTCTGGAACAGCAATGTGCCTTGTCATTCTGCCATGATTATGGAGTTCTTCCAGGTGAATTACAGCATGATGGAGGTCCTGTCACCTTGTTAGTACTTTACTCATCTGACCTCACACCAGCATACTTTCCCATTCTCTGAAAGTGAATACTGCAGTGCAACAAAAAAGGTTTCAGGAAATAAAATAATGTAACTGCTGAATTAAATGTGGTTCCTTTGGACACCTGTGATGACTGATATGTGCAGTCTACAAAGACATATTGGGTGTGTTGCAGTCAATGAGTATTAATTTGCAGAAAAAAAAAGTGCTTGTTATTTTGTATAGATCTGTTCTTACAGACCAGTTCCTGGAACTTTGTTGTTCGACATTTTACATTTGAACTGACGTGTTATGACCATGTTTTGGAGTGTTAGTGATTGTGTTTTGGAGCTGTACTTGAACTAGAATGTTAATATTATGTTTTTTAGCTGTGCTTGAACTACAGTGTCATGGTGTTTTGGAGCTGTGTGTAACCTTTGGCCTCAGCATTTTCAAGCATTGACATCACCTTCAGAACAGATTATTGTTGCAAATATTGCTGTTTTAGTATTTCTGTTGTTTTTCTCTTTAACTTGCCCACAAGGAAGGTAGATTGCATCTTGATCTTATTTTGTTTGCACAGACCTAAACATCTGTACCCATAAAAAACATGTAACCCAGACATGTTAGACACTGATATGAAGAAAAATAGAACAAATTGGAAACAGATATGTTCCAGGGTGTCCTAGATGTCATGCTAAACAGACATTACATTAGCTGGGGTACTAAAAACTGTTCACATTGTCACCGTCCCAGGTGGGTCTTCCTTGTACCCATAATGGCATGACAGCTTCCTGACTTCCCACCTTAAACTACTGTAGGTGGATGGGGAGAAATCAGCAGCATGGTCTGGCTGTGATGTGATGCATGAGAAATACTCTAAGGGTCTTAAAGGGGTAACAATGTAAGCAACCAACAAGATGCAACAATTTTCATATATTGATCCTTTTATTGATCTATTTGAATCTGCTCTACATGTTTCGGGTGACAAATTGGCCCATCTTCAGGAGCACTTTTGACTGTATATACAGCTTTGTTACAATGCACCAATATTGCTGCCGACCGGTGACAAGGTTGAGATGGAGTTCCATCTCAACTTCATCAGTCAACAGCAATATCGGTGCATTGTACCAAAGCTGTATATACAGTCAAAAATGCTCCTGAAGATAGGCAAATTTGTCACCCAAAACATGTAGAGCAGATTCAAATAGATTAATAAAAAGATCAATAATCGAAAATTGTTGCATGTTGTTGGTTGCTTACATTGTTGTTCTATTGATTCACGGTCATACAAATGTCACATTCTTTAAGGGGTGTTCTGGTGAGCATTGTTAATGTTGTAAGACATAACACTATACACATCACCACATAGTAGTATTTTGCATTCATTAGTGATGCATATGTACAAGCAGACATAGTGAATACCATTTCAGGTTACTACACTCTCATACTACAGTAGCGTCTGATCAATGTTTTTAACTCCCGATCACCCGCAAACTCTCTGATTACTGATTTACCCCCTTAAAATTACTTTCCTTGCATTCCATCTCCTCTTATCTAAATTTCTCACTCCCTTTTGTCTTTCCACCCACCTCATTTTCCAAGGTGACACTTCGACAAATTTTTAACTCCTGTGATTGTTAGGGCACAAAAGAGGGTTCACTTTCAGTGTCTGACCAATTAAAAAAAAAGTTTACCTAATTCCATTGGTCAAAATGTAATTAAGTTTCCATGGGAACAAAACACCCACACAAAGTAGCCAAAAAGTAGTACAGTATAAATTGTACTCTCCACATAAATGCTGTTCTGATCTTAACATAGTACCTAGATTTCTGTTGTCCTGTTAGAATGTCATAATTCATAGCAGCTGGCTCATAAATCTGGCTTCTATGATTGGTACCAGTGCACTTCATTGTACTGATCGTATGGTCCAGTAAATATTTTACATGTCTAAATATTGCACTGAATTAATTTTGCTCTTAAATTACTTTTAACTTGTAACCATTCGATAATTCACTAGTGTTTATTATCTGTAGAACACGTTGCATGAATAATACACATTCTCTAGCTCACTTCATCTGTTGCTTTTCATTCAACATTGTATTAATTAGAATACCCGATTTTAAATTCAAAGGATATTATGTGGTTATATAACTTCTGTTTTAAGATTTGCTACTCCAACGTATATCATGCTAAAAGACTATATGCTGGTTGCTGTGTGTGCTTGGTAGCAATTTAAATGTGTCCCCTAAGCATGAAATCTGTCTGGATGTGAGGTGCCAATGCTTCACCATGAATGCTTCAGTTCAAAAGATGCAAGTGTACACTATCATTACAAGAGTATGATGGTTGGACCCAAGGCACCAAAAATCCAGTCAGTCAAGTAAATTAAATTATCAGTTGAACAAACTCAAGCTATGTAAGCTGAATACACCATCATCCTGTCATTGGACACAATATAGTCCACTATTGGAAGGCATCATTAATTAAACCAGTGGGGATAAGGTTTAAGCTGGGAATGGTCAATACAGTAACAAATTTTTATGTGTAGACGTGTTTATTATTGGGGTGTTAACATAGATTTGGAGTTGTCCGTTCAAGTAAACATGGTATTATGAGATGGAGACCAAAGCTCGGTAAATGCTTGTATAAGCACTGTGATTTATTTGATATTCTGTAGTGGAAACACATTAACTAATTAGGGACAAAAATCCACTAGAGTGGGTATGTTAACTTTTATTATGTAGCTTCTAGACATTACAGTAGTCACTGGTTTGAAATTTTGGGAACAAGGGGCTTTGTTGTTTGTTCTAAAGTGCTTGCCACATATCTCCTTACACCAGAACTGTCGTCGTTTGAAGACAGAGGTCATCTGCATTTCAGAATCTCAGTGTGAAGACTTGGGGCTCTTGTAGTGTTTTTTTAGGCACATTTGCAAAATTGTGAAAGTGACTGTTAACTTCATCATGTCAGCTTGGCTGCCCTTCTTTCTGTCAACACAGAACATCTTGGCTCCTACTGGACAGATTTTCATGAAATTTAATGTCTTGAGTGTTTTTCAAAAATCTTTGACCAGCAAATTCAAGTTTCATTAAAAACTGACAATAATAACAGGTACTTTACATGAAAACCTATGTACATTTTTTATATCTCACTGAATACTTCTCAGAATGAGAAATGTTTCAGACAGAAGTTGTAGAGGAATTCAAAACACACATTTTATGTTCAATACATTTTTTCTGAAAATTGTTTCATTTATGAGATAATATGGAAAAGTATGGTGGAGCCAGACAGTCCATAGATGACAAAATAGTTTGGTGCATGCACATTGCGTGCTGGATAACTAAGGCTTCACACACACACTCGGACTATGTAATACTTATTGTTTTTCCATGTCAACAAACATTACCTGAACACTTCTCGATGTTATGTTTATATGTACGTTGCCTGCTGTGTTGAAACTGTTTTCATTGTGCGGGTATTGACACCATGTGGTGGGCTGGCAAATTGACATTGCAGTGGTCATGCATCATGATAGAGAAGTGACTGATATCACACCTTAATCTCATATTAATAGTAACTAATTGCATGGCTTTATAAGATTTTGTATCATTTTCTATAAAATGTCTCCTTAGACACATGCATGTAATTGGTTATTCAGGGTTTCCTTACTGGTACACTGACTGTGTTGATCGTTCTTTTAGTTGTTGGCACCATGTGAATGTAAGCTTTGTACCCACTTTTAGAGAACCTGCTGCATCCTATTTTGAAGTGAAGAATAAGCCAAATGGGGAAAAACAGTTCCTGATAGAGGGAAGCTGCAGTTCCCATCTGCCCTTCTGAATATCACAGACCCAATTTTTTCCATCCAGCTTATTCTTCTGCCCTGACATGGATGCGGCAAGTTCTCTGGAACACTGATAGCACGGTCCACATACACGTGGTGTCACAACCTGAGTTTCTTACGATAATATTCATGCTTCCAGGTGCTGTACAGATTTGGGCGACAATGACCTTGAGCTAACCATTGTACAAGGAATCAGTTACAATGTAGCCAACCCAAAGGATGTGGACACATATGTGAAGTTTGAATTCCCCTATCCCAGTGTAAGTAAACATCTTTACTAGGGCTTTACTGAAAGTCATGAGAAAATTACTGCACATTGAAATAAAGGTATGTGAGACAAATCTGCCCACTATATTCACTTCTGTACAAATTCCCCATCCCAACTGATACATTTTTGTCATCATCCTAGAAATTTTGAAAATCCTCCTGCAATGGAACTCCAGTTTAGCAGTTCATAAACAATAGTATACAGCTTCTGGACTGCCTCATTGATCATAAAATCCTAGCCTCTCATCTGATCTTTTACAAACTCAAATGGATGGGTGTGTGTGAAGGCTAGGTCTGGACTGGAGGGTGGATGGGGGAGACTTTCCCAGCCGTTTTAATCTTCTGCAAGCACAGAGAAGCAGTGTGGGGCTAAGTGTTCATACATTGTGGGAGGATCTCTTTCTTCCCTGGACACGTGTGATGCAGTGCACACTCAAGGTTCTTTGTGTGAAGGTAACAAGAGGCAGATGGTATCCCCTTGTGACAAAATCTCAGTCATTGTTTATTCTTCAGCATCCCCAATAGAATACAGAAGGGTGGGCACCAAGTGACCCATGCACTTCGACCATGATTGATCTTTCGTGCAGTCCTGCAGATTATTCATTCAGAAATCCCACACCTTGAACAAAATGCAGCATCTTGCTGACAGAGATGTCTTCAAAGTCACGTAGTTTCATCAAATAAGAATGCAGATGTCTGTATTTAATGTGGCCAAAGCCTTGCAGTCAGGAAGAACATGTGAGGCCGTTTCAGATGCCTGGTTGCAACTATCACACTTGGGACTGTAAACCATCCCCAGTTTAAATAGGTGTTCTTGTAATTGACAGTGTCCTGTTAGCAGCCCTGTCAGTATTCTTAGTTGGATTCTGCTCAGGTTGAGCAGTTTCCCAGACGGGTGTTTAAGAAAGCCCTGAACTTGCTCTTGTCCATGTATGAACTGCCATTGCTCCACATGTTTCCTACTTGTCCAGTCCCTGATCACCCACCTGGCAACCAGGTCCAATTAGTGGATATGAGGAGCCCTGTCTGACCAGTTCATCAGCTATTTCATTTCTGTCATTTCCCATGTGTTCTGGCACCCATACCAGCTGGAGTTTCATCGCAGATTGATGGCAGATGCAGACGAATTTTGAATTTATCTGGAAGCTGACAAGGGCATTAATGGCTGCCTGAGTGATAGAAAGATTATAGATGTTCCTACCAATGTTGCGCTATTCTGTATTCGCCATTATACGAGCCTTAATGGCATACATTGCAGCCGGGAATACTGTGATAGGGAGCCCATGACTGCAGCTGTGCCCCCTTCGTGAGCCCCACCTATACCTCTGAGCACCAGTGCCTTTATTAGTCTTGGACCCTTCCTTGTACCAGACCAGGCCCTGTTTGTTGTCTTAGTTGAACCCATTCTGCCATTTGCACTTTTCAGGGAACTTGACCATGAATGGCTTGTGGTATGCATATCTCAGAAGCATCCTGTTAGACCACATATGTAGGCTGGGTTTGTGCTCCCATATCCCAAGATTTTTTGGTGTGACCAAAGTTAGTGCAGCTGCTGGGTTTATCTCCATTACCCCTGTTTTATCCAGCCAGGGTAATCTCTGTAACTTACTGAACTCTGTCCTTCTGACATTGTTTCTGATCCTCAGCCACCAAACCGTCAAATTGTAGGCCAATACGTGTGTGATCACCATGGTGTAGATCCAGTGCAACACCCTGGGTTTCAGAACCCAGGTTTTACTAAATGTTCACAGGTCCAAAAAGTCCTGTAGACCATATTCATCACATTTTTCAGCTGTCAGTCACTTGTCCAGAATAATTCCAAGGTGTATGGCCTTTGTAGTCAGCTGCAGTGTGTGTCCAGAGAGGGTTGGTTCATTCAAGACTGTTACATCTCTGTTCTCAGTGAATGGTACAAACAACATTCAACATCC
>Ga0209755_10009695_pt1 | contig 10167 bp, 5 predicted proteins | sample TergutCo191P1_FD_187301 | JGI IMG/M metagenome (GOLD analysis project Ga0209755, IMG submission 187301) | Cornitermes sp. P1 segment gut microbial communities from Petit-Saut dam, French Guiana - Co191P1 (SPAdes) (version 2) | ecosystem: Host-associated > Arthropoda: Insects > Digestive system >...
GAATGCCCGCCCGCCCGCCCTGCCTGTGAATGGGAATTATGCCCCCATCGAATGGCAGTACAAAGCCTCAGTTACTGTCCCTGATTGCCCCGGGCCTGAACGGTAAATTTATCACATATTTTTACTAGGTTCAGTTTGTTACCTACTCCATGTGGCTTGGCTTGGTGACCCCTTTAGACACAGCACTCGCAGTAATTGCTTGTAGTGAAAAGAATGGAGGATTTCTTTAAACGGGCTCTATTTTAATTGCTTTTTGTTTATTAGAATGATTGAAATCTTTTCATCATTTATTTGGAATTGAATGCTCAGTTTTAAGGTCTGCTGCATTTTTGAGTCACAGTGTTGAGAATTAAAAGTAAAACTGTACGACACTTCGGTGAGAATCAGTGTGGGTGTCATGATTCGTTCAATTTTAGTCCTTTTCTTAGTATATGCCACCATTGAGGTGCTGTATTGTCTGTGTTTTTACCTGAGTTAACGTTTTTTTGCCCATACACAGTTTTGCTGATTCTGCAGTAAAGGATTAAAAATGATATTCACAATACTCAGGATTGTTATTTAGAGAAAAGTAATTTTTGTTGGAAAGGTTTCATGACATTTACTCACTACTGGCCCGGACGTTTGGAACAAGTCACTCTTCACGTTCCCCGTGTGTGTCTAGAGATGGTCCAAAATTAGCAAGGCGATATGTGTACGGTATCTACAACAGAATCTCCCATTATAAAGTAAACTGGTCTGGGTAGGTGTTAAATTAGGCCTATTCCAGTCCATGATTCATAGGATCATCATATGCTGTACTTGGGTATAATGAGCTTACTAATAGCCCAGAGTTGGAATATGTGAAATGAAACAGACAAAGGGTTGCCACCTCTTTGTGTGTAGAAATGACCTTTACATTGGTTTTCATAATTTCATAAAGAGAAAGTTAATGCATTCTTTTATTAATATCAGTCTGTTTAATCATAACAACATGCATCAGTATAAATTAATTATTTAGTACCTTGCTCCAGGAATCCTTATTGTAAATTGACTTTGTTAGGCTTTCCATAATTCCTTACTACTCTTCCTAGTGCCAGTAATTTTGCGAAAAATCTGGTATACAAAGTGAAATTTTGTTAAATTGCACAGTGTAAAAGATGTTTCTTGATGGGTTTCAAATATTTTTATATCTGCTGATTCTCCTGACAATTATCAGCAAGTTTAACAGATCACACAAACAGCAAATATGAAAGATCATTTAAAATTTTGTGTGCCATTGGCATTTGCTGTGCATCATTTGTAACTGTTGCCAGCCTGTCATGAAAATGGCAAACAGTGTGAACAGGAGGCTAACATTTAATGCCCTGTTACTCTATGGAAAGATGTAGGCAGAGCTAAATTAATAAATATGAGTTTCACAGCATTGCTGATGAAGAATGCAGTCTACTGGGATATGATTCTTTGTCCATTGGTAACATGTTACCGACGGTTTGTAGGAGCTTGCTGCCTCCAGCTTAAGGTGGACAGAGACGTGTAAGTAGCTGGGGGAATATGAATTATGTAGGGAAGGTGCCAGTAGGATGGGAGGTATTGCAGGATTGTTGGAGTCGTGTGTGAGCCTCCAGTATGTAAGGAAAGCAGATTATGGCAGTTGGAGGAAGGAGCAGTGCTGAAATGTAGTAGGAATGAGAGCTAACTAATGAAACGCTGAAATAGTACGGTGGGATAGCCAACAAGTGGAGAGCCTGGATCTGTTGACCCTGAAAAGGGCCTACCGTTTTGTATGCTTGTGGGGAGGTTCTCTCCATTCTTTCAGGGAGTGAATGAGTAATTTCCTTGGCCTACATGAAACCATTTCATTCTCCATATTTATGTTGGGATGGAGCTTAATATCAATTGCATCCCTGGTGATCAGTACATGGCTTGGGTGAAGAGGTTTGCTCAGCCTCTTTTCACACATGATGTAAGTTCTTCCAGCAATTTATTCTTCTTCAACTGCCATGAAGAAGGAGGAAGACAGCACCTGTGTCACATTGGAAACAAATTGGCATTCAACATGGCATCATATCCCAGGAGACTGTGATCTTTAAATTAAGATGCAGCCTAGTGATTCCATTGAAAAATCATGTGGATGGTAATACAGTGTATACAGTGAGTGGTGTGATGTCAGATTTATTACTGTTAAGCTTGTGCTGGTACCCTGTCTAAATAGTGATGAATCTGATACAGGCCTGTACTGTGCACACAACCAGTGTTACTTTTGTGGTCACACTGTTACCATCTGCCCATAGCAATCAGTCATACTGAACAATAGTAACTAACCCATTTGTATTGATTCTTTCTTCAATTTCTGACTATTTTCACCTGTTTTGGTTGTGTGTCATCATTGTGGGTCTGTTCATCATAGTGATGTTTGCAACACATACTGGTAGTATTTTAGATTCTGGGTAAGATATCAAAGCTTTATCATCGCCATGCAGGTATGGTGGCAACCCTTTTGTGCTTTTCTCTATATGTACATGCATTTAAGGATGTAGAGAATTGTGTTCAGGGTTTTGATATTTTTGTTTCAACCCTTTTGAAACAACATGTTTTATTCAGTCAATAATGGGATTGAGTTTAAGGAGAAATTGTGGTTGTGAAAGTGTGGTTGTGTGGGGTAGACTGAAAAATAGGATAGATTAATAAATTAAGGGGGAGATACCTGCATTGCCTCATACATGTGAGAGACCTCCAAGCTGAAGCCAATGTATGAAGGGTCCATTACCTGGAAGATGTGCCTCAGCTATGCTTTTTTTATAATTATGGGATAATGTTATCACATTCAGGGTGGCCAGAGATTCAGTCTGGATTTATTTGAGCATATGTGTAAAGTTTTGCAGGACCATTTGTCCAAAAACTTATTTGGTTTGTTATTGGTAAAGTGTTATTTTTAACTCTCTTTAATATTCTTCCACACAAGACACTTTCAGTATTTACAAAGGATTATGGGTCGTCAGTTGACAGGTACTTGGGATTGTTGAAAACAGACTTCATTGAATATGCCCTTACTCGATCGAATAAGTAAAGCCTACATATAATTTTGGAACATAAGTTAATAGCAATTAGTAGGAATATTCATATAAAATATCTGACATGTACAAGTGTTGTCCAAAAAGTACTTGCAAACTCTTTCAAGATTGAACTTTGTGGTTGCTTGCTCTTAACTGTTGGGCAGTTATGGAGTTACGGAATGTTTGTCAGACAGGTGGTTTGAGATGGGGGATTCAGTAATAGTATTAATGATCAGATTTAATTTTTCAATGTGAAGAGAACTTGGTTTAGTGTGTCTTTGTACAAGGTCGAGCCATAGTTTATATTCTAGAGGTTTCCTGACTGCAGTAAAGGCCACATTACCAATCATTTTCAGACTGACCACAGATTATTGCAGAAATGTGAGAGATCTGCCAGTCATGTAATTCAGCAGGGCTACATTTCAGAATAGCTGAAGTTGTGATGTCTTAGTATCCATGTCCTGTGTTCAGATGGAAGGGTTTGTGGGTATTAATTGGACATCACTACTTACCGGTCCAAAATTGTTTATTTTAACTGATGTTGCAGACCACAGTGTGTGATATATCCTGTACATTTATTACATCTTTTGGATCTTTGTGTTTGATCATCCTAATTCAGAGTTCTTTAATAACATAATTTCTGTGTTCCAGTATGAGAGTAGTATATGACCACATCAAGTGTGTTTCCCTGTGGCAAGGCATAATTGGTATCTTTTGTTATAGTTTAATTATAGCCGCGTTCAAAACAAGATGGAATAATTAATTTGAAATAACTAAAAATGAGTATGTAATAAGTTACTCATGAAACATCATAGCCCTCACTTGATTGCATTCTGCAGTTTCTTCATTTTGGTAATATCCCAATCATGTAGGAGACTGTGTAATTACCAGTTTTTAATCTTACATATTACAGTAACACATTCACTGCCAGACACTTATCCGTGTGTGCCTAGTGGGTGTGGTAGAGCAGGTGTAACATTGCATTTTTTAAATCTTAGAAATGCAACTGTTTGTTGGCACTGAATGTGTTAATAAAGAGTACTAATTATTAAGTACAATTGTATGGGAGCCATCATGAATACAGATTGTAATGCTGTTGTGTGGTGACTTTCTTTTGTGGAATGTCTTTGTCAAGTTTCAGTAGACATGAACTCTTTTTAAGAGTGTTGGTAATTGTGTTTTGTCATATGTTATTATTTAGTGAGTTTTCTGCAGTTCTTGTGTATATTTTTTTGATTTTGAATTTTTTGAATTTACAAAAACTGATGTTCACACACGTGTTTATATTTTACAGCATACTGACCATATCTGCGGATTTGGAAACAGTCCTTCAAGTGGTGAATGAAATCATTCCAAATGTTGATGACGTAAGTCATTTTTATGATTATGTGAATAACATTTAGTGGAGGAGTGCACAAACTGATGCTTCCCTATGCATGATGAGGAGGTGTAGGCTCATCTTTCCCCGTGGGATGTTGCTGTATGTTGTGTCCTTGGGTATAGGTTTTTGTTTTTCACTTCATTGAAGCAGTTTTTCATTTGAATGTGGGGGGAGGAGAGGCAGGAGTCGGATTATGTGTGCACTTGCCCATGCGTTTTATCTTGAAATACAGGGTCTTTTATTTTATTATGTAACCACATGTGGAAATTTTTGTTTCTTCACACATGGGCAGAACTGCTGGCAGAAAGGAATGTAGATGGAGCAATGTGTCAATTTCTGCTGCAGTTGTGTCAGGGTGGGTCTTCTGTACATTTGCTAAAATGTACATCAAATTGAACACCCAATGATTGTATAGCTTAATTTCATAAATTTGTTATGAAAAAATGTCATTGGTATTATTACAGAAAATATTCCTGGTCTTGGAAAGAAAATTAGCACATTAATTGTAGTTGCACTTGGCATAGCATGCAGCAACTTTAATGTCATGTAATGGCACTTTGTGGGTTAACATGATATTTTATGCAGACCATTACCTGCCATTCTGTGAATTCGTGAATCTGCAGAGTGGGTGTGGGGTTATTTCTGCTTCATGCACACCAAGAAGGCATCTGTTAACAAAATTAGCCTCGCTTCACTATCTGTGTTACAGATCTTGTGAAACACAGTTGTCTTGAATGGATGCAGTACATACTCGAATTCTTTGTGTTTTCTTACTGTCTGGAATAGAACTTGTTTCTCAAAAATTGTTCATGTATGTGTAAATTGTCACCTATATTTATACAACACTTGCTGTAGTGGCTGCATTCTCTGTACGAATTGCATCAATGTGCATAGCATCTAGCAAATGACTTGGCACTCCCCATCGAGCAGTTGGGTGAGGGTGAGTGAGGGTAACATGTAGCCAACAGCAAGTGACTAGAGATGGTTGCCAGAAAATGTATTGTCCCTGCATATGACAGTCATTTGATACTGCTATTGAGAAGTTGTGTTGTCTTGTTTGGCCTAACTGTGTGTTTTGGGTTTAGCACTGGCATCATTAGTGTAAATGTATTTATTTATGTCCATAAATCTGTAGGCATCTGGACGGTCAGGATCTCGTGGTGGCGGCGGTGGCGGAAGTGGTGAAGATGTGGACCTTCGTCTTTTGGTGCATCAGAGCCAGGCTGGTTGCATCATTGGCAAGTCAGGTTTCAAGATCAAAGAGCTCCGTGAGGTGAGGATCATTTACTACTGAATTTTGAAGTATCATGATTGTGGACACTTTTCAGCAGCACAATAATTCAGAGGGAGAAAATTCTTGGCAGGACATGTAAACAATATTACTTAATTTTGTGAGGCTCATTAAAGGACAGCTAGGTCTGGCACTGGAATGGATGTTCATTATTAACTTAAAAATAAAATAAGATTTGTGATGGTAAATGGTAAACTGTATTCCCACGAAAGTAAGCTCTTTGATTATTAAGCAGAGTTTTTTTCGGTGCAATATTGAAGTGTAAATAAATTAGTACTAATGTGGGGAGTTGGGTGTACCACACCCTTTCTGAGTTTTGGAGATGTTGTCTGTGCCTCTACATGGCACTGGAGATCACTGAATTTTCATTATAGCCAGAGTTTGTCATATGAATGCTGACCTTATTTTGTCAGTATGGTGCTTACATTTATTCAGATTATTTGAAAAGTTTGTAATTAGGCGTGAAAATTGCTTCTTTACAGAAAACAGGAGCCCGAATCAAAATATTCTCCAACTGCTGCCCCCAGAGCACTGAAAGAGTATGTCAGATCTCAGGTCGAGCAAACACCTGCACAGATTCGATACGAGAGATAATGGAACTTATCAAAACAGTGAGTATTATTTGCAGTGTGCTAGTGCTGATTAATCATTCGTTGCTTATATATAGAGGAGAGCCATTATTTTCAATGAATTTCAAAGCTTTCTGACTAAATGGTTGCTGCAGGTGCTGTATACAGTGTGTTAAGGCATGGTTATTGTTTCATATGTATGTAGCTTCATATAATGTTGAGTAGCGTGTTTCTATGTATGGATGTGAAAGAAATCTGTATTATATGTGATTCTGTTAGAAATTTTGTTGTGAATTGCCAGCCATCAAGGTACATCCACAGTAGTTATCTGTGAGCTTATCTAGTGACATCTATACAGGAACATGCTAAAAGAGTACTGTGTTTTTACAGAAGGAAAACTAGACAAGTTAGGGACTAGGTCAGAACACGTCATCCAAACCTTGCTTTGGAAATGGTATCTTGGTCACTGTCATAGTGTAACTTTATGGGCAGCACACTGATCTTACACCAGTATGATGTATTTATTTAGTAATTTGAAGGACACAGCTTGCAGAACAAACTGCTTGAAAAGAAGAATGGATGGATGACCTGTAAAGATAAATTTGGAAGCTTTTGAGGAGGAAATTGTTGGGGCGAATTTCAGCCCATTTAAACAGTATAGTATGTGTGTGTGTGTGTGTTTGTGTGTGCGCGTGCATGCATGCGCACAGTTACAGCACTCTTGTAACATGTATGTGTCTACTGTTGTCCCCATGGAGCGATAACCTGACTCATATTAGGAAAATCTAATAGTGGTTGGCAGAGAGTTATGCAGTTCTTGCGGGGATTTGGGTAGTGGAAGTTGCATTCGTGTTAGTGGGTCCACTATATTAGTTTTCAGGTTTCAACATTTGTATTTCCTCCCAACTTTTGACTCCATCTGTACTGTGAGGAATTAAATGTATTGTGAAGTCTTTTGTGGTTTATAATATTTTATAAACATTTCCTTATTACAGTCTCCAATCAAGGGTATGAATAACCCTTATGATCCACACAACTATGATGATTTTCATGCTCAAGAGTATGGCGGCTTTGGAGATCAAGATGGCAAGGGTGGACGTGGTGGCCCCGGAGGTGGAATGTATGGTATGGGTGGCCCACCCCACATGGGCCGAGGTGGACGATTTGGGCCTGGTGTTGGAAACATGGGCCCTGGGCCTCGTGGTCCACGGGGTGGAATGGGGTATGAATTTATGTTCTTAATTGAGTGTGGATTTTCAACTTCACAATGGGAGGAATTTATATTGTGTGAGGAGGGGCGTTTACTGGTTTATTCTTCCTCCTAATGTAAAGTAGCTACTTTCACAGAAGTGAAGTTTGGTTACAGGAAGCATGTTAGTTTTTCAAAATAACACCGCCTTTGATTTTGTTTGTAACCCACAGATGTATGGGGTATGTTACTGACAGCAGGTGTATTTTATATAATAGAATTTTTGTCTGGAAAATTAAATTACTTATTGTAACCATTTTCTTTAGTTTGCTGGTAGGAAATGCAGTTTATATGAAAGAAATTAGGATGTTTGATGTGGTGTTTGTAAAGTGCCTGCATTGGTGCACATTTATTTTTTGATCTTGAGAGAATTACTAAGAAAATGTGTATTACTGAATTCATGAGGTTGTGATTATGACTGATACTGTCCTGATTCAAAACTTAACTGAATGTTTCATATATGTGTTTGTGGCATAATGAAATGGAATATTTCTCTTGCAGAGGTCCTGGAGGTATGGGTCCTGTTCGGGGTGGTGGTTTTGGAGGAGGCCGTGGTTTTGGTGGAAATAGAGGTAAGAAAGATACTTGCCTTGGAAGTATATTAGACATTCCACAACAAGTTGGTCTTGGAAAAGAAGGTTTGTGGATGATGGGAAGGATGAAAATACGTATGTTGCTTGCTTGCATGTGACAAATTTAGAAGTGAAATTAATGTGCCCACTGGTTAGATGTTGTGATTGAGGTAAATCCAAATGGTGACTAAAAAGGCAATTTCTTTAAAATGTCATGAAAAATAAGGGAAATTCATGTTAGTGCTTTAGAGGCGTTTGTGTGTGAGGTAAATCTAAGTGGTTATTTAAAAAAAAAAAAAGAACAGTAACTCTGAAATGTGGGTGGATAATTTGTTGATTTTTCAGATGCTGGACATTTCTGGTGCCTGTTATATTTATTGATCATGTAAATTACCCCACTCATTTGCCAGTCAGAATTTGCTGGCTCTGCAAGGATTTTCAGGCTGCTTGTATAAAAGTTGAACATTCCTACATTCCTACCTACAGCTTATTGCTGCAGTAGTGGTAGTAGTAGAACATTTCTAGTGACTGCATCCTGCCTGCAGAAGCCCTCCGTGAGTGCAAGTGAACATAACACAGTTCAAAAAAATATAACGATTCATAACCAGCAACAGATGAAACCTTACAAAACATCATGCCTTTTACATACATAATTCCAAATAACCTGGGCTGGCTTCATGTTAAAGAAACACAGCTCTGTCCCTTAGCAACACACGAATGGGAGACTACACAGCACAAGTATAAGCATATGGTGGCAGCATGGGGATGCTTTGGCTGATTGTAAGTAGTCACCAAACGGAATGCAAAATTCAGGCATAATTTTGATGTTGTTTGCTCAGAATGCCAAAAAAAAGTATTCTACAAGTTTAGTTTCAGGCGTCTGGTAGGGCGGCATGGGGGAAACATAGAGGAGAAAACTGGATGATGTGGCACAAGTCACTGGTATGAATTTTGCATATGTGATGACTGCAAAATGATGCATTTGAATTTGAATAATTCTTATCAAGTGGGAGGCAGTTTGCATATTTTCCCTGCTTGTAAGGGGCTGAACTTACTCTCGCATCTGCAGCATATAACAACTTGAGATTAGCAAAATGAATTTTTGACTGATTTGATATTGGGAAAATTTTTAACAAAATTGTTGACCTATTGAAATTTTTATTTAGATTAGGCAGTTTTTGGGATCACATTGGATAAAAACCTGCATGCATTTACAATTCTGTTGTACTTGATTTTGTGTTGTTCCTTGGATATGGGAGAAACAGTGATGCCAGGTTTTTGTTTTTGGCACACGTGTTGTTGGGTGTTTGTGTGATGATGATAAAGGAAAAATTAATGCAGCATCGTGTGCCAAAAGACTGAAACCTTTATTTCCTATTTGGTTTTAGACATGTTTGAAAAATTGCGAAAAGCAAGCATTAGCTTCGTTATGTAATGTCTAGCCATCTGTCCATCCGTCTGTCTGCATGGAACAACTTGGCTCCCAGTGAATGGATTTTTGTGATACTGATATCTGAGTATTTTTTGAAAATCTGTCAGAAAATTTGTTTCTGTCATCTTTTGAGAAGAATATGTAGTTCAAATGAAGACCTGTGCATATTTATGATATCTGCCCAAATTCTTCTTGTAATTAGGAATGTTTCAGAAAAGTTGTAGAGAAAATCAAAACACATGTTTGTGTTCAGTAATTTTTCCAAAAATCATGCAGTTTATGGGATAATGTGGGAAAATATGGTAGAACCAGACAGGCCACAGATGACAGTATAGTATGATTTATGCACATAGCATGTTGTATACATAAGGCTATAGTCACACACCCAGAATATGTTATACTTCTTACCACATTTCCATGGCAACAGTGTTATCGCGAACATGGCTCTTTGTTACATTCATACATATATTCTCTCTTTTGTCATAGTCCTGTTTATGCGCTCGCTCGCGCGCGCGCACACACACACACACAAAACATGGTTTGAACAACTTTGAATCTGAGTGCTGTTGGATTCATGGGTTGGTGGTGGACATACAAAGTCTGTCCCAAAAGTAATGAGAATGATTTTTTTGTGCGGCACA
>Ga0209755_10009696_pt1 | contig 10165 bp, 9 predicted proteins | sample TergutCo191P1_FD_187301 | JGI IMG/M metagenome (GOLD analysis project Ga0209755, IMG submission 187301) | Cornitermes sp. P1 segment gut microbial communities from Petit-Saut dam, French Guiana - Co191P1 (SPAdes) (version 2) | ecosystem: Host-associated > Arthropoda: Insects > Digestive system >...
TGTAGGCCTCCTGTGCGGACAGCTCCGCCACCGATTCGATACTGTTTTTTTTGCCATGGTGATCCTCCCAAGCCCTTATTTTACCATGGTTTGAGGGCTTTTGCGGCTTAAGTTGTTGACAGTGGGGGTGCGGGGGATTTGTTCCCCCGCAAACGTAAATCTTTCAAGGATAAATCTTCAATACCGCAGAGCTCTGCTCTGCGGTTGTTTATTTTGACCCATGTCTGCTTTTAAGTACAAACTTCGTACATTATATCGTACTAAAATCGACTTGTCAACACTTTTTTGCTATTTTTTCGTACTTCTAACGAACTCTCTATTGCTTCTACAGCACCCTGCGTACTATTATGGAACTATGGATTATTCTATCAACGATAGAATGAAAGAAGTGCGGCAGACATTGAAACTCACAATAAGGATGTTTGCGAAGGGCATTTTCCTTAAAAGCGCAGGATACTATGGGGATATAGAGACCCACAGACTCAAAGTCAATGATAGGGTCGTGGAATTAGTCTGCAGCGTCTACGGTGTCAACAAGGAATGGCTAAAAACTGGTAATGGGCCAATGTTCAGCGACAAAAAGATTGACACCGATTTGGAACAAATGACAATCCTGTTCAACCAGCTTAACCCGCATTTCAAGAGTTATGTTTTAACGCAGATAAAGCACCTCATAAAACTGCAAAACACAAAAGATGCGGAATAAACAACCGCAGAGCAGAGCTCTGCGGTATTGAAGATTTATCCTTGAAAGATTTACGTTTGCGGGGGAACAAATCCCCCGCACCCCCAGTGGAACCGCCCCAGAGGGGCGCGGTATTAACCGCACAAGGGCTACGCCCTTAATAACGCCGCAGGGACCCGCAAGCCCAAAACAGATTCCGCAAAAGCCACGTTGGGAACGATAAAGACTGCAAAACCAATAACCGCTAACCCCCTTTCAGCAAAACCCCCTCCCAAGGCGGCAGGCGGCCTTCCGTCTCCCGGCGACCCGACGTGGAGACGACCACCGCGCCGCCCAAAAAGCCCGCCGCCCTTTTGGGTAGCTTTACGTCTCGGAAAGAGAAGTTAAGCGCAACGGTGTACGATTCGTCCCCAAGCTCGCGCCGATAGATCATGACGCGGTTGTCGGCGTAAAGGGGCGCGAATTCCCCGTGGACAAGGCACTCGGTGCTTTTTCGCAGGCTGATAATGTTTTTATAGAAATTCAAAACCGAGTCGGGGTCGTCTTTCTGCGCGGCGTAGTTGATATGCCTGTAATTGCCGTTAACGCCGAGCCAGGGCCTTGCCCCGCTGAACCCGGCGTTCTCGCTCGCGTCCCACTGCACCGGGGTGCGGGCGTTGTCCCGCGAGCTTGCCTTCAGCCACTTCCAGCGCAGAAAACCGGGGATGCGCAGTTTTTTCATCAGCCCGTTCAGGCCGTGGCTTAGCACGTCGTCAATATCGTCCAGGCTTTCGAAATCGAAGTTGGTCATGCCTATCTCCTGCCCCTGAAAGATGAAGGGAGTGCCCCGAAGGGTCAGCTCGAACAGGGCCAGCATTTTCGCGCTTTGCCGCCAGTGTTTGCCCGGCCCGCCTGCTGGGTTTCCCGCCGCGCCAAAGTGGGACACTATCCTGGCCTGGTCGTGGTTTTCCAGGTACAGGGCGTTCCAGTCCAGGCCCCGCTGCCATTTCGTCATTACCTTTAGCAGCCTCTTGGCGCGGAACTTTTTGGGGACGTACTGGGCGATGCGGCGGTCAACCTCCAGGTGGTCGAAGTAGAAAAGCATGTCGAGTTCCCCGCGGCTTTCGTCGCAGAGAAGTTTCGCCTCGTCAAGATCGACCATGACGGTCTCGCCCACGGTAAAGCAGTCGTACTTGTCCAGCACGTCGCGGCGTAGCTCCCGCAGAACGGCGTGGTTGCCCTCCTGGGACTTGTAATGCTCGATGCCCCGCACGGCCAGGGCTCTTTTGCCGTCGGCAAGGCTGGTTTTGTAAAGTATGTTGATAACGTCGCAGCGGAAACCCGCCGCGCCCTTGTCCAACCAAAAGCGCAGGATCTCCTTTACCTCCTCGACAACCCTCGGGTTTTTGTAGTTCAGGTCGGGTTGCTTCCTGTCGAAAAGATGCAAATAGAATTCGCCGCTCTGCTCGTCGTACTCCCAAACGTCGCCCATAAAGAAGCCCGTCCAGTTGTTGGGCGGCAACCTGCGCCCCGGGCCCTTCCCGTTACGCGGGGGCCGCCAGATATAGTAATCGCGGTAGGGACTTGCCCGGTCGCGGCTTTTCCGGAACCACTCGTGCTCGTCCGAGGTATGGTTGATCACCAGATCCATGATGATCCGTATGTCCCTTTTCGCGGCCTCGGCGAAAAGCCTTTCCATGTCCGCCATCGTCCCGAACTTGGGGTTGATCTCGCGGTAGTCGCTTATGTCGTAACCGTTGTCCGCGTCCGGGGATTTGTACACCGGGGAAAGCCAGATGATGCCAACGCCAAGATCCCCGATTTCGTCCAGACGGGAGATGATTCCCGGGATGTCGCCCATGCCGTCGTTGTTGGAATCCTGAAAACTGCGGGGGTAGATTTGGTACGCCACGCGATCCTTCCACCATGCCTTCATTTTGCCCTCTCCTTGTTTGTTAGCGTGGCCGTCAACCTTTCGCGATGGCGGCCAGCGCCTCGATGCATTTGTCCATGTCGTGTTCCGTGTTTAGGTACCCTATTCCCATCCTGACGGTTCCGCCGGAGTCCAGCGTTCCCAGCGCGCGGTGGGCGTCGGGGGCGCAGTGCAGACCCGGGCGAACCGCGATGCCGAAGGCGTTTTCCATGAGGAGTGCCGCCTCCGTGGGCGCGAGGTTGTCGAAGCTTACCGAGACAACCCCCGCGCGGCATGGCCCACCGGGAGGGCCGTGGAGTTTCAGCCCCGGAATGTCCCGTATGCCGGCGATAAGGCGGTTTGCCAGTTTCGCCTCGTGCCGTTCGACGTTCTCCGGCCCCCGCTCCAAGAGAAAACGAACCCCTTCCCCAAGGGCGGCAATCCCGGCGACATTCATCGTGCCGCTTTCGTAGCGTCCGGGCAGTTCCCCCGGCTGGGTGGAATCCCTGGAGTCGTTGCCGGTTCCGCCTTCCCGCAGGGGCCGGGGGGCGAGGCCCTCCCCGATGTACAAGCCCCCGGTTCCCTGCGGCCCCAAAAGCCCCTTGTGCCCGGGAAAGGCCAAAAGGTCAATGCCCATCGCCCGCACGTCTATGGGCATGGTTCCCGCGGATTGCGCGGCATCGACAAGGAAGGGGACGTTTCTCTCGCGGCAGACGGCCCCGATTTGCGCGACCGGATTAACGGTGCCGCAGACGTTCGAGACATGGTTCCACACCACAAGCTTCGTGTTTTTTTTGATGGCGGCTTTCACCTCGCCGGGATCGGCGCCGTTCGCCGGGCAAACCGCGACCTTGGTGTACTCCAGGCCATGCACCCGCAAGGCTTCTAGGGGTCTTATTACCGAGTTATGTTCCATGGTGCCGGTGACGACATGAGCTCCCCCCCCTGCCGAAAGCCCTTTCAGCGCCAATCCCTTGATGGCCAGGTTTAGGGCATCGGTGGCGTTAAGGGTAAAGACGACGCGCTTGGGGTTGGGGATGTTGAAAAGTTTCGCGATGAGCAGCCTGGCTTCCTCGATGCGGCGGAAGGCGGCCACGGAAAGGGCGTGGCCCGATCTGCCCGGGTTGCCGGCCTCCTCCCGCAGAACCCGATCAGCGACCCCGTAAACGCTTTCGGGTTTGGGCCAGGAGGTGGCCGCATTGTCCAGGTAAATCATGCGTTTCCGCATTCCCCGGCGTCGCCCGTAAGTATGCCCAGGCCGTGACCCAGTTCCGAAACGATAAACTCCAGGTTTTCCCGCACGGCCCTTGGACTGCCCGGAAGGTTCACGATAAGCGTCCTTCCCCGGATCGCGGCGGCGGCGCGGCTCAACATCGCCCGCCCGGTCGCGTTCATGCCCTGCGCGCGCATCGCCTCCGGGATCCCCGGCACGAGGCGTTCCGCCACCGCCGCCGTCGCCTCCGGGGTGCGATCCCTGGGCGAGAACCCGGTTCCCCCGGTGGTCAGGATCAGATCCGCCAGCCCCTCGTCGCAGATTCGCCGGAACTCCTTTTCCAGCATGGCCTGCTCGTCGGGAAGAACCGAGTGGCTCGTCACGGCGTACCCGTTGGCCATCATGATTTCCCCGACAAGCCTTCCGCTTGCGTCCTCCCTTTCCCCCCTGAAACCCTTGTCGCTTACCGTGATAACCGCGACACGATACGGTTTACTCGACATCTATTTCGTCCCCCGTCCGCACCACGCCGCCCCGCAACACGACCGCGAAGACCCCCTCCCGGGGCATTATGCAGTCGCCCATGCGGTGAAAAATGGCGCAACGATTGCGACACTCTTTCCCGATTTGCGTCACTTCCATTGACACGTCCCCGCAGCGAAGTTTCGCTCCCACGGGAAGGCTCGCAAAGTCGATCCCGTCGGCCACGAGGTTCTCCCCAAAGTCGCCGTACCCGACCTCGGCGCCGGCCGCCCGAAACGCCTCGATTTTCCGTAGCGACAGCAGGCTAACCTGCCGCCGCCCGTCCCCCGCGTGGGCGTCGCCCCTTAGCCCGTGCCCTTCGACAAACTCCGCGCGACCCACGTCCCGTTTCGCCGTGCCCTTTTCCGCGCTGACGCACACCGCCCGTACAGTTCCCATATCCCTAGCCTCCAATGCGAAACATTTCCTTGTCGCGGTAATCCCGTCCCGCGCCCGTCCCGCCAAAACCATGCCCCGCCGGTTTCCTCCCGACAAGCTCCCGAACCGCCCCCTCGATTTCCCCGTCGGAAGTGCCGCCCCTTACAAGCCGGCGAACGTCGATTCCCGGATCGCGGGCCAGGCACGCCTTCAAAATCCCCGCGGCGGTAAGCCGCAGACGGTTGCACCTCTCGCAGAAACCCCGGCTCAACGCGCCGATAAGGCCGATATGCCCCGCGAACCCAGGCGGCTTGTGATAAACCGCGGGCCCGCTTCCGGGTTTTATTGGCGAAACCGTTAAAGGCCCGAAGGCTTTTTCAATCAAGGCGACAACTTCGCCTATCGGGAGGGGCTGCATCTTGGCGGCGGCACCCAAGGGCATTAATTCGATAAAACGTACAGCAATGTTTTTGTCTTGCGCCAAAGCCGTAAGCCGCACAATGTCTTCCTCGTTAAACCCGCGCATGGGCACGCAGTTTATCTTTACCCCCAGCCCAAAGCCCAAAGCCCTGTCGATGGCAGGAAGGATGTTACCCATCCCCCCCCCTTTGGTAAGACGGCGAAACCTTTCCTCGTCCAACGTGTCCAGGCTGATGTTCACCGCATCCAGACCTGCGGCGATCAAGGCTTCAAGGTTTTCTTCCAGAAGCACACCGTTAGTCGTCATGGTTACCCGTCCAATCCCCTCGACCGCCTTGAGTTCCCCGATAAAATTCGCCACACCCTTTCGCACCAGCGGCTCACCCCCGGTTACCCTGACGGTGCCAATTCCCAGACCAGCGAGAACCCGGCATATCCGTATCAGCTCCTCGAACCGCATCACTTCGTCGTGAGTGATCCTGCCGACACCCTCGGATGGCATACAGTACAGACAACGCAGGTTGCAACGATCAGTAACCGAGAGGCGCAAGTAGTTGATTGTCCTGCCGAACGGGTCAGTTAAAATCGTTGACAAAATGCCCGCTCCTGCCGCCAGATTTTTCGCAAAGCCGAATATCGCCGATCACCATTTTTTTGTCAATGGCCTTGCACATGTCGTAAACGGTAAGCAGGGCCACCGAAACCCCGGTCAGGGCTTCCATCTCCGCACCCGTCTTGCCAGAAAGTTTAACGGTGCAGCTTGCCTCTATTCGCAGGTTTTTTTCGTCAATGGTAAAATCAATTTTGCAGGTATCGAAAACGAGTGGATGACACAGGGGTATCAAATCCGCGGTGCGTTTGACGGCACAGATTCCCGCGATACGGGCAACGCCCAGAACATCCCCCTTTTTGGCGGTTCCGTCCCGCACCGCCGTCAGCGTCTCGGCGTTTACGAAGATGGCACCCTTCGCCACAGCGCGGCGGACGCTTGTTTCCTTGGTGGAAACATCCACCATAATTGCGTTGCCGCTCTCGTCAAAATGCGTGAGCCCATTGTCGATCATGGTGCCCCCTTCTCAACTTTTGCACAGTCCCCCGTGCGGACAACACCACCCCGGACAACCTTTGCGAAAAGACTTCGTCCCGCAAGAATGCAGGAACGCCCTTGGCCAAACAGGGGACACTGCCCGAAACACCGTTTGTCGCCGGCGCTGATTTCCAGAACGGCCTCGCCCACCGTCAACCAGATTCCAGACACAAGGGACAGTGCAACATCGAAAAGTATGTTCTCTTTATATCTGCCGAAACAAAGCCCCGGCTCGGTCTGGATGTCCATCCATTGCCGATCTTCCCTAGAAAAAAGACTTAACTGCCGCTCCCCACCCGCAGCGTGGAAATCCCCCTCCATTCCCAGCCCCGCAAGGAACCGCACACTCTGCACAACCTCGCCACGGGCACCCTTTGCGTCATAGCGTGTCAGTTTAAGCACCGTAGCCCGTAAAGCCATTGTGTTTAATTGTAAAACAATTTTTTGCAGCCCGCAAGGTCGAATCCCTAGATACTGTTAGCAAAGGCATGTTTTTATGAAAGCGAACAGTCGAACCCCAGGAAGTTAGGGAAGCACTATTGCAGCTTCGGCAATGCGGGCCAAGCGATGGATCAAGATAATTTGTTGTTGCGCTGGCAATTGTGCCGCTAAAAAAACGCCCTGTTGTTCGGCGAGACAACAGGGCGTTTTATCATTTTTTCTATGCCGATAAGTTATGGCCTGCGTTGCTGACCTTCATGTTGTGCTGGCATTGTCGCACCAAACCCCAAAGGTGTCACTGCTGGCCTTGTGGTGCCAGTGCTGTACACAATCCCGAATGTACCAGTGTTACTGGCACTCCAGCCTGTAAACCTTACCATTACCGTGCCGCTTTGTGTCGGCGTGAAAATACGCGGACTGTTCCACTGGGAATCTGACCTTGTAAAAATGCTTGTTCCATCAGGGAAAAAAGCGCACACCGCAGTGTCCATTGTTTTGGTGCCATCCCCTGAATGACTGTCATTCCACCATAGGCGATAGGTGGTTCCGGCGGTAACCTCGAAAGAGAACCAACTCTCTCCTCCTGGGGTTGTAATCTCACCGGCAGCCCAGACGTTCTCGACAAGTTGCACCGGTAGTACCGTTATGTCGATAGGATCAGATGCGATGCTCCATCCCGGTGCCAGCCCATTGGGGGCGACCACCCTAAGCTGGAATGCTCCCATTGCTTGAGGAACCCATATGCCATCGGGAATTTGAGTCCAACCTTGCCATTCCCACTGCCTAAACTCCCACCTGTGTTCCTGGTTTGTTGCGTTGACAGGAAGAACGGTTACCGTAGACGCTCCCGCTTGGTTCAGGTCTAGCGGTGTTCCCACCACAGCCATTGCCGAAACGGTTGCGTCAATTGAGGTAACCGATATGAACCCAGGGGGAACTATCATGATGTTGTGCCCGCCACCTGGGAAATTCGATCCTGGCCCCTGTCCATTCGGCACGCTTACGCTGGCATGAATCCCAATAGCTTGTTCCCACGGGAATCCCGCAGGCAGGGTGAACACGCCGCCAGGAGCGGCAACAGATACCATCCTTGTGTTTCCGCTGTTGGAATCCAGTATGGAAACCTGAATGCTTCCCCACTGAATGGTACTGTTGGTCGCATTGGCGGGAAGTACTGTCACGCCGGTGTTCAGGTTGATTTGGGCACCCTGGGCTGCGGTTATTCTTTCTGGAATATTGCTGACACCAGTAACTGGCACAAAATTATCGTCCAGTGTTACGGAAACGTTGACCCAGGCGGAGACAAAATTTTGCCCGGGAAGCACTCCATCTAGCACGGTTGCCCTAAGCTGGAATGTTCCCATCGACTGCGGCGTCCACATACCGCCAGGAATTGGGTTTTCAGACCATCCAGCCGATTGTCGCCACTCCCATTCCATATTCTGGTTTGTTGCGTTAGCAGGCGCTACGGTCGCTAGGGCATTCAGGTTAACCGGGGATACTCCAGCCTCAACTTCGGCAGGAAGGGTAACTCCAGTAACTGGCACGAAATTGGCGGGGACTATGAGTATCTCGCCGCTGCGGGAAAAGTTTTGCCCTGGTCTTACCCCGTTCTCCACGATTACCTGAACAGACAGACTGGTTACATGGGTTGGCAGGGGGAACACCCCGTCTGGGGCATCAATGGAAAAGGCAGTGTGTCCAGAGATAGCATGAACCGCCCACCGCATGGTTTGGTTGGTCGCATTCGGGGGAACAATATTGACGTGGGAGTTCAAGTTAATCTGGCTTCCTGTCGGTATCGACCTGGGAAGAATGACATCGGTAACCGCAACAAAGTTGGGATCCAGCGGCGCCGGCTCCACCCGCATGCTGTTGAACGTCTTAGTTAAGCTGTTCCCTCCAGACACTCCGTTTAGGATGGTTGCACTCAGTCGCGCCAATCCCGATCTGTCGGGCGTCCATATGCCGTCGGCTATCCTTTCGTTGCGCCAATCCTCCATACCTCCCCACTGATTCTCATATCCAACAAGGTACCACACGATATCCCGGTTGGTCGCATTTGCAGGCGTAACAACCGCCAGAGCGTTCAGATTGACAGCGGCTCCCTCGGTAAACGATGTGTTGGGCGGAATGGTAATCCCGACAACAGGCACGAAGTTTGGATCCGTTATGCGGAAAGTGGCCGAAGCAGCCGAGACATCGGAAGTCCACCCCTCGGTTTCCTGTTCGTGCCATTCCGGCCCCGCCCAGAACATTCCGTTTCGGACAATTGCCCTGACGCTGACAACGCTTTCCTGGCCCAGACTTGGAACGGTAAGCACCCCTCCGGTGATCGTGGCGTTGGCGTTCGACCAACCCCATTCACTATATACCCCAAGCACCCATGTTACGGCATGATTGCTTGCGTTCGCCGGCGAAACGGTCGCAAGGTCGTTCAGGTCAATCAGATCCCCAGGTTCAGCATTGGTTGGCAATTCAGAAGAATTGATCGAGATAGAAGAAACCCGCACAAAGCTGTCTCCGTCCACGCTGATAGCGACAGTGTCATCCAAAGTGAAATACCCGTCTTCCTCCATGCTGGCCCCGTGCCGAATCCTTGCCTCGGTCACCCTGAACCTGCTGGCAAAAGGCGGCGTGAACACCCCGTCAGATGCTCCCTCGAACTCCTGCCAATCCCAAATCCCTGTGTTATGAACCTCGACCCTCCACTCTATGTCCTGGAAGGTTGCATTGGCCGGGGTAACGGTGGCAAGGCTGTTCAGGTTAATCGCCGTCCCCGCCGCACGCGTTATCGCCTGCGGAAGCTCGATGCTCTCGACTGGCACGAAAACCCTGAACGTCGTCTCGGACGCATCCCAGGTTACGTCCGAAGGGGCCGCCACGCCAGAAACGCTGGCAAAGGGGAAAGACCTAACCCCTACGGTAAAGTCCCCAGCCAAACCGAAAAGGCTTATAACGGCCGAAAACTGATCCGGGCTAGCGCCAGTGGTAAATGCGGGATTCCCGCCCTGCCATGCGAACGTGCCACCTTGCCGTTGGTTCCATGCGGAAACGCTTACGGGGTTGCTGCCGTCCTGCCTTTTGACGATCTCGTGTTCGGACGAATTCGCCCCTGCGGTCCAAGACACGATGGCCCAGTTGCCATCCGCCGATGGCGTGACGATCACATTGGCTGGATTTCCTGGCCTCTGCGCCTCAAGGCCCACCGTATCCTGTATGGGCTGGTTACAAGCTGCCAACACGAAAAGCGTGAGGGCAGCGCCGACTACGAACAATTTCCTTTTCATTGTTCTCTCCTTTCCAAAGATTCCGCACATACGGACGGGCTTCGCCGGAGGCCCCCGAATGTGCACTTTATTGAGGGCATACCGCCCCCGTTTAACTGGCTCGGCCTAACGAGCCTAGTAAAACCCGAGGATAAAGTAGCCTGCCCATGGGAAGTGATCCCATGCGGCTTTCCAATTGCAAAAAGAAGCGTTTTGGTTTTCGTTAAATGCCGATTTAGTTTCGAATGAAACGGGGGGG
>Ga0209755_10009697_pt1 | contig 10165 bp, 8 predicted proteins | sample TergutCo191P1_FD_187301 | JGI IMG/M metagenome (GOLD analysis project Ga0209755, IMG submission 187301) | Cornitermes sp. P1 segment gut microbial communities from Petit-Saut dam, French Guiana - Co191P1 (SPAdes) (version 2) | ecosystem: Host-associated > Arthropoda: Insects > Digestive system >...
AAACTTGCGACATTAATTTATTTTTAATATTATATATTAATTTTATGACATTGGGGTGTGGATTTTTATATGAATATCACCAACAATTTTAGGTGCTTAAAATTCTCTAAACATGTATACACCTTCAGTCTCTTTCTATCTCTGTCTCTCACACATGCATGCACTTATGGCATACATACAGCTAAATCCTCAGAGCTCCTAGTTATACCAGATGATTATCATACACCATAATTAGTCTTTCATCATGGTGTATATTTCTCACTGACTGACTAACTCCATAGAGTAGAATTGTTCTTGAGAAGCTGATAACTGTTCAGGTGGTCAAGATATTCTCCACATATTATGTAAAGTGAATGTTCATCACCATGTTCCAAAGAGCTTGCCACTGGTCCCTGTCCTGATCAAAATTAATCTAGTCCACAAGCCTGTTTCTCAGATATCCATTCTTATATTATCCTCCCATCTATGCCAAGGTATCCTAAATGGTGTCTTTCCTTCAGGTTTTTCTACCAGAATTTTGTATGCATTTCTTTTCTGTCTTATACATTCTGCATATTCTGCCCATCTCATCCTCATTATTTGTTCACTTTAATAATATGTCAAGAGGAGACAAGCATGAAGTTCCTTGTGCAATTTCCTCCAGCCTCCTGTTAAGTCTTTCCTCATTTCTTATTTGCAGTTGTAATATTTATGTGCAAATGTTATTTCAGACTTATTTTCTGGTGAATAATTTCTGTCTAATATATTTGCCAGTGTTATAAATAGTGGAGGAGTATATGTTTAGAGACTTGTATTAGGTTCCAGATCCACGGTTTCCTTTCCTTGGTGTACATTTCACTCCTCGAATGGATGGAAGTGTCTGGATTGGCCCAAATGCTGTTTTTGCCTTTAAACGAGAAGGATATGGGTAAGCTGCTGTGCCCAAGAACAAATGAAAATATTTTATGAAAAAACATCAACTGGCATAACCATACATTTTCATCTGCTGCAGATGGGGTGATTTTGATGTCAAAGAACTTATGGATACCGTAACATACAGTGGTTTTCGTAAGATGGCTTTGAAGAATAGTATATTTGGAATGTCAGAAATGATGAAGTCTGCCTTCATAAGACTTCAGCTGGCAGGAATTAAGAAATTTATTCCAGAAATAACAGCTCATGATTTGTCAAGGTAAGTTTTGTTTTGGTAGTTTGCCCTCTTCACCATATTTAAAAAAATAAAAACTTTGTTTCGCATTTTTAGTGCACAGAGCTCAAGAATAGGGATTATAGATTGGTTTAAGTGAAATACCAACTGTGAAATACAAATAACATAAGACTATTTGTTTTACAATTTATACCAATGATGCAAAGCCCTAATATGCCAGATTTAAAGTGTTAATGAAGTTACTTGTTTTTTGTCATATAACAGAAAAGTATGTTTGTCCCATTGTCAGTGATTATTTTTGTAGTTGTCATAATGCCTTGGCTATGGGGTGGAATGATGTGGGATTCAAATCCCGTCAGGGAGAAGAGATTTTTCTCTGCTCCAACTGGCACTGGGGGGGCCCCTCTGCTTCCTGCTTAGCGGGTACAGAGTCTCTTTACGTGGGAGGAAGGCAGCTGGGGTGTGAGGTTAAAAGTGAGTGGAGCTTTACTTGCACTTCCCTAGTGTGTCATTATGGCATGTACAGGGACAGCATTACCTTTACTTTGATCTGTTGTTGCTAGAATGTCATTAGAAATTAAAAGTTGCTTCTAGAAGCATATATTACAATATTTTGTAAGTTAAATATCAAACATATGTTTCAGGCAATGCCTGGCATTCAGAATTTGCCAGAATTTCATTAGCAAGTTGCAAATGTTCTTGGTGTTCAACAAAGAAGACAGCTTCTGTCAGCTGTGTTATTTATTTTACTTGTTAGTGTTGTAGTTTGTCTTGCTGTAGATTATTTTGGTGAAGTTAGTTTTAGTCTTCCTACAAGCGTGGTCAAAGTGAACAGTAGTATTTTCCACCTGGTCAATGGCATCTGTTCGAGAACTGTGCCATTATCCATGCAGTGCATGTGTCTGAAGAACAGCTCAACATATTATGATGTCACATTAATATAACAATATTTAATTCTCTGCCTGTATCTGTGATACCTTCATTTATAATCACACAGTACTCTTTCACCAGGGTTGACACCTTGTATCTTCCTCATGTAAGACAATATCTTGTTGAATGATGTAATCACTATGAACATTTTGATGTTCAGAGCCACTTGACCAGGAGTCAGAACTATGAAGACCCTCCTGCCAGCATACGAATATGTTGGAATAATTCCATCAATTTATATCTATTCTTCAGAGGCCCAGCAGGTGTGCGTGCACAAGCAATGGACAGCAGTGGGACACTGGTGGATGATTTTGTTTTTGAGGTAGGCGACAAAGGTATTGGAAAGAGAATTCTACATTGCCGCAATGCACCATCACCAGGTGCAACGTCGTCTCTTGCCATTGCAAAGATGATAGCAGACAAAGCAGAAAAAGAGTTCCAACTCAAGTAACATTCTGACCAAAGAAGATATACTGTGGAGAGGTATAATTATGGTTGTACAGGTATCAAGTGGGAAAGCTGTGCCGTAAGTGTTGTTGACTTTGCTCTGAAGGCAGTGTTTCATTGTGTTTTAACAATGAGATCATCTCCATCATATGCATATATCCTTGCTCTGTTAACTGCTGTCTCCTCCTCCTCCTCAGTTTGGTAATATATATGTTACAAAAAATATATATATTTTTTTAAATGTGAAACTCCTCTTTTTTTAACAGAAAATGTTTATTTGTTCCACATTTTATTTCCAAGTTTCTCATTTTGATAGACCTTTTTCATACCATATGCAGTCAGCCTAAAGAAAGGTATAGCTGCATTTTATATGGATTGCTATTTTTGACTCATTTGCATGCCGTGCGGATAATTATTCCAGAATAAACTGTGTTACGTAGAGTGTTATTTTCCAATCAGTGATATGCTTTCCAGCAGAAATTTCAGTTATTTTACATTGTTTTCAGAAAATGTTGAATGCCAAAGTTCTTTTATTTGTGTACTTTTAAACTAACTCACATCTGATGTCTCACATTTGTAACCAGTATTACTGTAACTACAGTCAGTGAGTCAGCAGAAATTATGTTTTTTTCTAAACATGTTGGTTGGGACCACAATTTGTTTGAAAGTTGTTTTGATCCATTGTGACTAAGCAGTCTAGTTAGGAATATGTAGCATTTTTAAGTGTGTATAGCGTAATGTAATTGTTATGTTTGTTCAGTGGTTACTGTTTCATTGGTTGGCTTGTTGACAATGTTGTAGGCAAGATTTATGGTCATGTTTTGACTAATACAGGCATGAGTGTCTTATGGGTTTATCTGAAGGGTATGAGACTGTAATCTGTTGGGTACAGTAAAGACAAATTTGTTCTGTATCTGCCACGAAGGAATAAGTGGAGTTATAGCTCCTAACCTTTGCACCAGCGGCAGGTGAATGGCATCTTCATGCCCTGGCAGCTTTACCTTTGGAAAAAGAGATGCCTGGTGCACTTAGAGTAAGAGGCCTTTAAAATCTGCTTCAGTAAATGCAGAATCAAGTGATGGAATGTTAGACTTAAGAATAAGATATCGTATTTTGAATGTCCATGTCTGGCAAACCTGTGTTGTGTCTTGACAATTAGTGTTCCATTCTTGATGCTTTCATGGGAATTACATTCAATAAAACTCTGGACTGATGGCCATATCAGGCGCTTTGAGTAAGTCAACATTTCAGAGACCTATTACGGGTTCTGATGATGGAATAAAAGTTTCTGAAATGGTGGTTCCCCAAACCACCTGATGCAGCTGTCGGCTAAGAGGAGATTTTGTTCAGAAATGTAGCTTTCTCACAGCCTTATCAGTGCTTAAGCATTAAACAAGAATTTACTGAACAGTTACTGTATAGTTCAAGGTAATATTATTTCAAGTCTGTGTTATTAGCCAGTATGATGCAAGCTTATGAAAAAATTCCTACTTGACACATATGTAGTGCTCTGGCAATTTGTTTTGAGTAAACTGAAATGGGAAACTTTACTACAAAATACAAAGTTATTTACTTTCATTAGTAAAGTATTTTATATTTTGTTGACTGGAATTATTGTTTTTGCTCTGCAGTATAGTATTAGTAGGGGTCAGACTAACCAAGATGACTTAAAATTAAATGGTGCACTTTAGCTTCTGGTTTATGGAGATGATGTTAATATGTTGTGAGGAAGCATACATACTGTAAAGAAAAACACAGAAGATTTAGTAGTCACTAGTAAGTGGATTGGTCTAGAAGTAAATGCTGAGGAAAGTAAGTATACGGTCATGTCTCAAGACGAGCATGCAAGACAAAATCATAACATAAAAATAGATAACTCCTTTGAAAAGGTGGAATAGTTCGAATACTTGGGAACAATCATGACAAATAAAAATTCCATTCATAAAAAATTATAACCATCTGCCACACCTTATTCACTCAAGCGTTTCGCGTGAAACCTAATTTAGAGGGGTTAATGCAGTTTGAATATCATGAAGATAGTAATGAAGGACTATTAAGATGGTTTATGTTTTAGTTGATAATTTGACGTATCATTTGTCTAATTTATTACTGGTCACAGGGTGCTAATTTGTTACATGTTCTGCTTATATGAGATAAAAGTAGCATGACTTGCATTGTCATTTAGAGTCTTCACTGCACATCAAAATTTTGTGCAATAATAGTCATTTGTATATTCCGAAATTTGGTATAACCACTTAAATTCAATTTAAAACACTTATTTTAACAGTGTACCACATAGTAACACTTACTAATTTATAGTTAGAGAATTTAGTTTGTAAAACTGGCTGAAATGAGGAGTGATGCAATCACTCATCCTTCTTGTAAGAAAACTGAAATACGTGTACATTGTTCGCTGTGGTAAGCTAAGCACCCTCATTCAAAAAATACCCCTACTCTAATTTTCCTAAGTAATCTGATTGGTCCTATATAAATTTAGCAATCCTGTAAAAGGTCCAAAACTTTAAAGTTGTGTATTCTATCTCCACATTGGTTCCTAATGACTGATGCGGAATCCCTTAACATATGTAAACCCCGTGTGAGTGTCTTTTACCTGACAGTTTTAATGTGCTATTGTAACTAACACAGTATCCACTCGCTCTTGATATACATCTTGAAAAAGTGTCAAGCCCTTGAATTTTGACTGTCCCAGCACACTGCAGAACCCCATTAAATTTTACACCGATAAATGCATAACAAACTAAAATCCCCTTTGTACTAACATGCAGCATCTCCTGTTCTATGCTAACCTCTGCTTTTCTCACTGTCCAGTGGCCTGGGTGCCTGTTTCAGGGTTGCTGTATGGTATGAGCATGCTTTGCACTGATTTTTTGCAATTTCTGCACTAGAACACACGTGTCCAACTCCTGATCACTAGCCTAGGCAACCCTGTGCTGGTGGTCAGAGAAGCTGAGTCTGCTGCTGGACTGCATACCGATAAATTCACAGCCATTATTTTTCTTCCATAAATGGCTTAATATAATCCAACACCAATGTAATCTTCCTATTTTGCTTAGCGAATTCCTAAGTATTCTCGTCCAACAGCGGAGTGATGTGCACTCTAATCTTGCTTGTCACTGAAGTGACAGAATGTGTGTGATTAGAACGCACAGTCCTTTACAGTAGACTAAGACCCTTGGATAGCCAGCTCACGCTCGCCATGGTTACTTCACCAGGCAACCAGCACATCTGTTAAGCTACAGAATCCGCACAGTTACCGATGTGCAGCACATATGTACAAAACCGCATTTCCCGAACAGCCACAAACAATCCAGTACTGTAAATGCTGTATATTTCATTATTCATATTAAACAATTCAGCTGAACTCCTAGAACACACAACCAGAATGGTGACCCCACACATTTGGAAGAGATCAGCATCAGTCGTCATGAACACAAAATTTGTCAGTTAAGGAATCTCTCCTACTGACTCTTCCTAGTGGCTCACAAAGGCCATATACCATCAATAATATCCTCTGGACTAGGTCATATACAAACCTCCACAGCTACTTTGCAGGCATTGTATATGTACATGGGACACTCATTAAGTAAGATTTTATGGGTTGTAAAGATTAAATGAGATGTACTTACATTCAAATTTAGTTCATTTGTTTCCACGGAAGAACCAATATTTTGCAACATAACACTGATGTATATATACCACTTTGGCACTAGCTTAATTATTTAATTGCAAGAGAAAATAAGGGCTGAACTATATATCTATATATATATATGAACCTTCACAAACACCCCTGTGCCTTCTACATTATTTTGGAAGCAGCCATCTCCTATGTACTGATTCAGTGGCCCAAACGTTTTATCTGTTGTGTCTTACCACCCTTTGCCAATGCTACTGCCTACCAAATAGTGGAATGCTTTATCAACACAAAACTTGCCAGATAAGTAGTTCAACTTACTGCCCAGTCTTCTTGTGTGTGTGTGTGTGTGTGTGTGTATAATGTGTATGTTTATGTGTATATACACACACACACACACACATACAAATGCAACTCACCTGCTGCATTCAATCTGCCCAGCCCTGTGAATGCTGTTCTTGTCCTTCCCCTCTGTGATGGGATAATATTTATGTCTGCTGGGAGGTGTGCATGGAAGTGTAATGCTACCATGCTACTCACCGATTACTTGCATGACCTAACAAAACAAAAGATGACAATATATCCAACTGTACTACAACAAACAAATTTAATGCATCTGTACTGACAATGACATAGTAAATCAGCCAATCACAGTACTTATTGATAAAGAACACAGCCATAAATCTGCACACTGGAAATCAATGTGAGACACAATCGAGTATGTAGATAACAAAAGAGCAGCCTCAACTATCATCTTGGCAACCAATGAGAGGTGTGAACAAGCATACTACAAATGAGTGACAAAAGAATATTTTGGATGCCAAAGAGAGGTATGACCACAAATACTGTGAGCAAATAAGTGGCCTGAATGACCATTTTGGGAGACGAGAGGCGTGGTCGAGCATAATGTAAATGAATGAGTGGCCTGAATGAGTATTTTGGGAGACAACAAGAGGCATGAACAAACTGTAAACAAACAAGTGGCCTGAACTAGTACTTTGGAGATCACAAGAAGCATGAACAAACTTACTGTAAAGGAATGAGTGACCTGATTGAAAATTACGAGAGCAAATGAAAGATATTAATGAGCATTCTGTAAACAAATGACTGGCCTGAACAAGCATTTTGAAAGAAGAGAGGTTTGAAAGAATGGATGGCAATGAGTGGCATGAATGGACATACTTAAATGACTGGTTGGAACAAGAGTTTTGAAAGCCACTTGAGAGGCATGAACAAGCTCAATGAAAAGAAGGGAGTCCTCTAAACAAGCAGCATGGAAGCAAAACCCACAGGTTTTCTAGGGCATTTTTCACACACCTGATACTACAGCACTTGGTAATCAATCTCTTTGTTTCACAGCATGATACAGAAGTTTCAACAGTGTTTCAGTGTTTGCCACAAGCTGAACAATTGCCTGTCCGAGAATATGATATTCATACTTACGTAAATTTGTTTCACCAATAGAAAAAGTTAAAAAGATAAGTAAAGCTGCCACTGTATAAATTAATGATACCATGAGGATATATAAGTGACATGAAGTGCTACATACTCCAGACATGAAAACTAGACAGCAATACATGAGCAAGCAGTCAGATTCTTGCTCCATTTTCTTTGAACTGTGAAAGCAGCCCTAGCACTAATCGCGCCGAAAGGTGAGTTGACATCACAGATGGTTTCAGCTTGGTGGAAAAGATAAAAATTCTGATGATGCAGACTGCAGTCATTCAGTTACTGACTATGCTAATGTACAGCAGTTCCTATTTACAAACTAGTTGTAGGCCACTGGTGAAATGCTGCTTGCTTCCAGGTCAACCAGACATGAAAATGCCACAAATGAGAAGGGAGGGAACTGCAATCAATGAATCCACAGTCTTAAATAAGTAACTTAATCATAATCTAAAACCAAAAATTTCAATTTTTCTAATGTTTCAACAATTTAGGCAAGACACAGTAACAGCCATCAAAGAACCAACTGTATTCACTGAATATTCCTTCAATGCTGCTGGCCATTAAGTGAACCGGTCTGAGTAAAGACTGAAAGACTGATGAGAGTTGTTAGATACAATAATGTCCCTACAATTCTAGTACCACTATAGGTGTACAGACTGTCGCTAAATTATTTGATTACTACTGGCAAATCTTGATCTGGAGGTCAGGTGGTAAGGTAGAGAATGCCTTCATTTTACCCCCCCCCCCCCAACATAAACATGGAATTATATCAGTCATTCAGTACTGTCCAAGGTAGTAACAATAACAATAAATAAATAAATGCATTAATAATAATGACAATGGGCTCAAAATACTAGGGTCACCAGTTCAAAAACAGTATGGCTCATCCGTTGAAGCAGAAAATATTACTTCCAGCCATGTCCACTGTATTGTGCAAGCCAGAAGTGCACCAATGTGACGTGTTCAATGTAACTGTCAAGAAATAAATGGAGACAGAAAGTACAATGTACTGCACATGGAGAATAATTTTTTAAAGCTTTTCTTTGAATATGGTCAAGTAAGTATAAGTACATAATAAGAGGAATTTAAAATGTTGGTCAGTTTGAAATATTAATGCCAGTATTAACACAAATACACTTCATGACAAACTTGTTCTGTCTGTTATGTTCAATAAACACAATTTCAAAATAATGAAGCTATATTTTCTCCTAGATGTTTATTGCCAATCTGCAGCTAACAATGTGTCATAATCCAGAATATCACAACCGAAGTCCCTAACCCAAGTCATATACCAAAATCTCATTAACCCTTAGCCACCGAATGACATGTATATATGTCGCACAGTGAGCCCTTTAAATAGCTGAACAGCCATTAAAGTGGTTGGGGGCAGGGGATTTAATTCCGGTGAAAAAGATTTAATTCCAGCGGCTAAGGGTTAAGTTGCCAAACTATAAATTAAAGCACAGAAGAAATCTCTTGCAATGAAAGGCAAACTTTCCTAAACAGACAAAAACTTCACAAATATTGAACTTAAAATTTCTGAAATAAGTAAAAATTTTGTAAACTTGGTTTAGTAAACATAAGGTGAGACTACCTGTTGGTAGTGGCTTGTATATTGGTATTGTCCGGAATTCTTCTAATACTGGCACTGGACTTACTATGTATGGTCATACTACTGTTTACAAAAAAGTTGCAGCAATCAGTATGGGGAACACCGTTGGGTGTGAACAGAAAAAAATTTCAGTGTGGATAAGAAAAACCAACTAGATGTCACTTTTTATATTCTTTATTTCTCTTCTTCCTGCAGCCACAGCACATACCAACACAAGGCTATAACATCACGCAGTCGTCAGCTCTTGATGATGGGCACATGGTTGCCCAAAACATGTTGAGCAACTATTACAAGAGAAATAAAGAATACAAAAAGTGACATCTAGTTGGTTTTTCTTATCCACACTGAATTACGATGCACGGTCAAGCACACATCAGAAAAAAGTTACTTAATCCACTTTTTGCATCCATTTATTGGAGTTTATTACGTCCTCTTCACTGGTCTGCATCAGTGGTTTCCGGTGTTATTACATCATGACCTTGAAAATGTGCTCTGACATGTAAATGTGTGCTGTTAGACTACAGCACGCATATGGAATTGCTGGACTTAGATACATTTACATCAGTTGGTGCATGCAGGTTGGTGTGTTTCTGCTGAGCTCTGTCAGTATGGCACCTAGGGTTCATTATCGACATGGAAGTACAGGTTTTGGTCGTAGGAAGTTTGTTGTGAGGTTAATGCAAGGTGTCAGATGGAATGTGAATAAAGATGAATTTGGTTAAAGGTTAAATAAAACACCAACGTGATGCTACACTGTGCAGGTTTTATTTCTGCAGACTCACTCTACATGTTTCGGGCGTCAGGCACCCATCATCAGGAGTATTTAAAAAATGGCACGGCGGCCACTGGTACGTGTGTTATGGTTGCAGGTAGGTCATCACATCACCATATAAGGGACGAAATGAGTTTCGTCCCTTATATGGTGATG
>Ga0209755_10009698_pt1 | contig 10165 bp, 13 predicted proteins | sample TergutCo191P1_FD_187301 | JGI IMG/M metagenome (GOLD analysis project Ga0209755, IMG submission 187301) | Cornitermes sp. P1 segment gut microbial communities from Petit-Saut dam, French Guiana - Co191P1 (SPAdes) (version 2) | ecosystem: Host-associated > Arthropoda: Insects > Digestive system...
GTCAATTTGGTTTTTCCATGATAAAGTCTTGTTTACTTCTAGTCCAAGAAACCTTAGATTGTTTGTTTCTTTGATAGTGTTCAGGTTGCTGAAGTGATTAGGCGTTTCTTTTCGTATCTTGGAGCTGAACTTTATCATGTTCATCTTGTCCAGATTCAGGGTGTACATATATGTCCTTTTAAAACATCTTTAATGTGAACTAACCAACAAAATATTCAGCACAGAACATTTGAAAACCCATTTGGTGAGTTCCATACAACAGAATTCTTCATGAGAAACTTATAGCTGATCAGGAAATGTCCCACATTTATGGAACATTAAAGTTTAGAATAATTTAGAACAATAACCTGCAACTATGCCCTATCCCAATCCTGATAAATACAAAGTACTAATCACTTTAACAGCATTTAGTGATGATTATGACAAACCTGTTAATAGACCAGCTATTAGTGTCCCATAGAGTGGAGTCCTGAAGTAATGGTGCACCTGCCCTAGAAATCGGAATATAAGCCCGTCCATAGCCATTGCATAAAGGATTCGAGGCAGAGGGAACATTGCTCCAAACAGACTGCAACAAACAATGCACCAATTTGAGAAATACAGAGCAATTACCAGTAATGCCCTAGCAGAACTTGTGAATTGGTTCAGTGATTTATTAAGTTACATTTCTGGGTCCTACTCAAGAATATTAACCCATCTGTGCATCTAATATTCTCCCACATGGCCTCATCACATGCAAACAGCTAGTACCTTACAGCCCCTTATACAGTTCTGTGTACAGTTCTGCTGTTATTGACATTATGGTGTGTTAGTCCAGTAAATGGTGTCTACCTGGCATGTCATGTCTCTTATCAGAATCCACAAGTCCAATGAAGTTAGGCTTCAAGACCTTGTGTTATTCAATTGAAATTGGAGACCACACAGGTGGGAATCCTTAGATGATCTATGATCCTTAGTCTGTTAAAGTGTTGCACTCTGAATTTAAGTGATAAAGCAGTTGAAGATATTCTAATAAACACTGATTTGTGAAAGGATTTTAGCAAGACAACAATAGTGAATCGTGTGCAAGTGATAATTGGTATGAAAGTCAAAGTTAGTCGGAAGTGGAAGGTAAAATCACCTCGGGTGGTTGTGATACAATAACCGTGCAAAAGAAACGAAAGTTGAAAGAGAGGAAGCAGAATCCCACCCAGTCATCTTCTGACCCAGCTGCTTGGAAAACTTTTTGTGGGGTTCATGGCATAAACAGTAATGTGACAGGACATTTAAAGGAGGAAGTGAGGACAGTACATATTTTGAATATGTTCATTCAGTCTGACTTATGTTGAGTTCAACAGGTAAACAAATATGCTGGGAGTAAAATAATGCAGAGTGGCAGTATTTTCTCAAATGGCAGTATGAAGGGCAAGTCATTACACATTACAGTAGATGAACAAAAGGCATTTATTTCCTAGTGTATCAAGCAATTATGCATAAAGCAAGAGTACTCGAAAGTCCCCACAGACTCCAATACTACCCCATTTAATGCCTGTCAAATGGTATAAATTATGGTGTAAATGTTTACATTTTGTGGACAGTGCTCACTTGACCCTTCAGACAGTCTTGTGAAAGTGAGGTACCCCAGTGGTTACTTAACCAATAAATTTCAGGGTCCTTATACTCTGATGCGAGAAACTGGTATAGAAAGTATAATGAAATTCTGAAGAGGGTTTCAGTTATTCATTTCAATGCAATCACATGAGCCTGCTGTGGCATGAAATATTACAAAATTTGGAAGTCAAGCAGTGGATATTGTGCACAATTCAGGATCTATAGTGGCTTTTATGCTACCACAGTTCCTTTCCATAAAATAGGAAGAGATGGCAGTTTATCTTTGAAGATCTTGTATATTCCTCACATTGAGTAAAATACACAACACCCACATTCATGTATTAGCAATATTTTGCATATGTCTGGCTTTGTCAGTGAGTGTTCTCTGGAATATTGCATGCTTTTAATAAATCAGGTGAAAGGTAGGCTATTTATGACAGCATTCATTTCCATTTACTGGTATCTTTGCCATTGGAGTCCAATGAACTGCTGTGATATAGGTGGCAATAGATTTGAACAAACTGAATTTCACCTTTCCAATGTGACTGCCAGCACACTTCAAATTCCAAGTGTCCTCTAAAACTCTCAGTTGTGGCCTGTATGTATTCAGAATCTTATGAAATCACTGTAATATTTGCACGAGACTTAACAGATTCTAATTCCTTCATACTATTGTAATGCTCCACCACTGTTTAAGAGTCCACTTGGAGGAATTAGTAACTTTTGAATCTCTGGGTTTGAGACTTAGTCTCATGGTCTGTATACATTCTGTTTCAAACAAAAAGTCTACTATATAATATATGGCTATAGTACAAAAGTTAAAATATTTAATAATAGCATATACAAATTTGTTGTATTTGTTCCATTCCAGTCTACATACCTGGCACACAGTCCAAACATTCCTCCTATTGTTACTATCCATTGTGCCACAGGCCAGCCTATCTCAATGAACACCTTCGGAAGGGGAGCATCAGAATCCTGTGTATAAAATATTACAAACTGATAATGCAGAAGATACATAACACATTTAGTTGCTGGTAAACTGCATACCCTAGAGTGAGGTCAGAATTAACCAAATTATACACAAGAAGGAAATTGATTGATAGTATTAATAACTGATCACCTGATTTTTAACAGTTAGTTAATTAACAAACTTCATGTAAATTCAACTCCAAGGCTTATTTGCAACTATTGACACAATAAATACAGTTTCATTTTGAAGATGGTAGCATACTCCTCTTGAACATTGGTAAAATTTGACCACATTGAATGGTGTCACATCCCATTAGACAGCAATCATCAGTCAGTGCCATGGTTACCTCACATCTCACAAATCAAATCAGTACTAAATATAAAACAAGTAAAGTTCCCCATAGAACAGGCTATGAAGGCCCAGAGGAGTAGTACAGTTATAGCCCGACTCTGTGTCAAAACTCTGTGCTAGAAGGCAGTGGTCATTGCCAAGCCCTGGCCACTTTACTCACACAAGAACAGTACATAACAACAAAACTATGACTGGAATGTAAAGTTTGTAGAAATATTGTATTAACATTTTCACGTCAGATGTATTCTGGTTTTGTAATAATACAGCAATGACCATAAATTTGATAGTGCAACTGAAATTCTTTCACCTGTAAATAATATGGCCACATGAGGGTAAGGACTGTTGAAACTCCAAAATAAGACAAGAAGATAATGGTGAGAGACACAATGATAGCAATTGGGATTGCTTTCTGAGGGTTCTTCACTTCTTCACCTGCAACATGGATATGAAAATAATCAGCATGCGTTAATTTGGCCAAGAAACCAGGGTCTTGGGCCATTATCTGTGGGTTAGTTTACATAAGAACATTACCTGCAAAGCACAAGTCATTTTTTATAGACAAAAGATATGTCAGGGAAGGAGCAAACTATATCACACTGGAGCTTCTGAGAGCATGCGATCACAGAACGTGTAATGTGGAAATAAAAATCAATATGATGCATTATTATTTACGAATAAGATAAGTACAAAACTGTTATGTGAATCATTTTCAATACCCACTAAAGAAATAAAATTATTTTCAAAATATGAAAAGCAAAAACTGATGTAAAATTGTTGTAAATTAAACCTTAACATTCAGTATTCAGATATAATTCATAACAAAAACTTTGTCCTACACGACATATAAACAGCTAGGGAAGTACAGAAAACATATACAGTAGCTTCTCGGTCATCCAGACCCAGTAATCCAGATCCCTGGATAATGTGGACAGTTTTGGGCCAACTGTAACCATCTCTCTTCTCCCAGTGATATGGTCATTGTCCAGATCACAGTGGGCAGTAAGAGACAATCTGTACATCAAGACTAGTGGGATGTGTAAAGTGTGAAGAGCCAGGCACTCTAAATCCTCAGCAGTAAGGATATGATCAGAAAAGTCTTTTCTTCTTTATCATGTAGTACTGTATGAGGTTGGTTTGCTAGTAATGTTTGATCTGTGATAACTGGTATGTCCCACATAATAGTGGTACCACTGACATTTATGACCCTTTCAGATATATGTCCATGGTATCTGTCAGTAACATGTAACACCACACATTTACACACCATCCAGTGGATGTAACCAGCCACCTTACTGTGTCTGTTGGGGTATTCAGATGGTGCAAGTGTTGTGCATCTCTGAACAATATGTTTTATGTGTTCTTCTGCATTATAGAACATCCTGCATTTGCTACCAGGTGGTTGCTTCATGTTCCTCTGATGACAATGGGTGTTGAATACTTGATATTAGGCTGCTAGTATCAAACTCTCCGTTTCTCCCTTCAGCCCTGAGCTACATATTTATGCAAAAGTTATTTTTTTATCTACTGATGGTCTGTCAAGGTCCCAGTAGAACTGTCCATGCATTGGTTTCATATTGTTGTTGTTTTTGTTGTTATTGTGGTGGTGGAGGTGGTGGTGGTCACCCTCGTCGTCATCATCATCATCATCATCATCATCTTTGTTGTCATTGTACTTGTTGTCGTCTCTTGTCACAGGCCTTTTCTTCCCAATGTTTCTCCTGAACAATTTTCAGATTGCAGTACTTCATGTATCAAGTGTGGTGTTCCTTGTATAGCTGTCTGTTGTAGAGAATCTATTGAGTGGCTTCCAAATTTTTCTTTAAACCTGCTGTTACTATTCTGGTTGCTCCATTTATTACTGGTATAATCATACATTTCATATTACACATTCATTTCATCTCTATACATAAACTCCTGTATTTAATTCCTTTTCTGCTTCCTTTTGCATGACATTTCTGTAACCAAGGTATTGCCACATCCATCAGGATGCATGGTTCCTATTTTTTTTTTTAATTATTATATCTGGCCTATTTGCTGTAACGTCTGTGTGTGCGTGTGTGTGCCCCTGCATTCTATGCCCATAACACTGTTGAATTGAAATGAATTTTTATTTATATTCAGTAGATCCTTACGTGGCTCAGCAGTATAGACATGAAACAACAATACAACACAACAGCCTGTGATAAATATATGTGTAAGTAGAATTAATATATACACAGATGAAAAATTTTTACAATAGAATAAAGTATTGATACATAAAACTGAATAGAAAGTAGGATTAAAAATTAAATAAAAATTGAATAAAATTGAAATAATAATTGAAATTGAATTGTCTGCCACATATATCATCTGGTATAATATTCCTCCAAAGTGCAGAAAGGGTGTGTAATTGAACAATGTTTTAAAATTTGTATTTGTAACAACCAATGGATGATTGTTTAAGATTTTAACACTTGAATAAGAAACTTCTTTTCAATGAATAACAGAGTTTATCTGAGGTAAAAGCAGATCTTTGTTATGTGCTGTATATGTATTGTTGTTTTCTGAATTTTTAGTAAAATAGCTTTTGTAATTAGTCAGAAATAATATTAAAGAAAGTATATACTGCAATTTGAATAGCAGAATTTTTAATTCGCTGCAGCTTAATGTTCACGTACTGGTTTGAGAGTGTGGTTACCCTTTGCCTGTCATTTTGATGCCTAGTGCAGTGCATATTGAGTAATGCAAATGTGCACAGACTTTATTGTGTCTTAATAAGTACTCTTTCTTAACCAAAATGGAGCATCCTGAGGTTATGTAGTCAATAGTCTATTCATGTTGTTTACATAACCGGCATTTACTGTCACTTCCTTCCCTCAAAATTTTATTTTAAAAGAGTTTGTACTAATTGCTTGGACTTGAGCTCCTGCTATTGTACTTTCTGTCTCTCCCTTAATGTCTCCAAATTTTAGCCATTGACATCACTGTTCATTATCCATCAGTTTTTAATCTGGAGTTAAGTGGGAATTTCCCATGCACCCTTTTTCCTCACCCTCTTTCTTCTGTCTTCTCTACTGTGCTGACCTTTATTTGTCTTGTTCCTCTCTATAATTCTCTCTTCATGCATATAACTGTCTGTAACACTACTGAGCTGAAGTTGTTTTGGTGCATTCTAAATATTTGTATTAGTGAATTTTCCTTGCTGTCTATGTATTATAACAATTTTGTAAATTCTAATATGTAGGTTCCTTCTAAGTGCATCAGGCCCCTTCCTACCTATTTTCTGGGAATACACAATGTACAATGTAAAATGTGCAATGCACAAGCGGTCTACATCTGCCTTTGGGTGATGATGCCCATGGATGGATATCAGTTTTCTCATTTTCCTATCCAGTTTTTGCAGTTCCTCTTGGGGGCCAGTTATTATTCAATCAATCAATCAATCTTTTTATTATTCCATTGTATCTTACAGATATGGAACAAGTCAATAAATAAAATAGAATAATGTGATGCATAGAGCATTTGTTGTGTCATACATTAATAACCAGTAAAAGTTATATAATACAGATAACTAATACACACGTAAAAATTGAACATGTATGATAACAAGTACGAAATGCTTTATTATTCTAGAATGTATGATAAGACTTATTTACAATTCATAATTCAAATAGATTTCTCAATACATGGCTCGTTAATTTACTAACAAACATAATCATTATAATTTTGTTAATAATATTCATCAACACTGTAAAAAACATATTGAAGAAGAAATTTCTTCAACGTAATTTTAAACAGGGCTGCATTAGTCGAGATTTTTTTAATTTGTGGTGGTAAATGGTTTTAAATTTTGCATCCAGAATTTGCAACACCTTTCTGAACCAGTGTTAAACCTGTTGATAATAAATTCAAATTATCATTAGATCTGGTATGTATATTATGGACTTGTGAATTTAGTTGAAATAAATTCTTATTTTTAATAACAAAGAGAAGTATGGAAAGTATATATTGTGATGGGAGGGGTAATATTTGGAGCTGTTTAAACAATGGACGGCATGTGTTGTGTCTATTAGAATTTGTGATGATTCGTATTACTCGTTTTTTAATTTTAAAAATTTTAACACTATGATGGGAATTACCCCAAAATATAATACCACATGACATAATAGAGTGGAAGTAAGAGAAGTAAACCATTTTTAGCACATCCAGTGATCGTAAAAAGGTTAGTGTTCTAACAACATAACAAGCTTTATTTAGTTTTGGTATTATTTCAGTGACATGATCTTTCCAGGATAAAGTACTATCAATTATTTGGCCTAGAAACTTGGTATGGTTAATATTAGTAATTACTGCGTTAGGGGTGACTATCTGTTGTTGCATTTCATTTTGTTTTTTGGTTACAAAATATAACAAGTGAGTTTTATCATAATTTAGGGTTAAACGATTACACTGAAACCAATTTATTATTTCTATCATTGTTAGATGCAAAGTATGACTAAAGTCTGTCTTGTTATCACTTGTTACAATGATACTTGTATCATCTGCAAATATTACTGATTTAGCTATTTTACTTATTGATGCTGGGAGATCGTTAATATAAATAAGAAAAAGTAAAGGTCCCAGTACTGATCCTTGCGGAACCCCATATTTAATAATTTTCCGCGAGAAAAATCATTTGTTTGAATTATTTGCTTTAATCACTGTTCTCTGGTATCTGTTACTTAGGTATGATTTCAATAATTTGTAAGCTACATCTGTGATTCTATAGTGTTTCATTTTTTCTAGGAGTATGTCATGATTTACACAATCAAATACCTTTTGGAGATCACAGAATATTCCACCCACAAGTTTTTTTTTTTTAAATATAATTGAATATTATTTAACAGTACATATGCAGCCACGTCTGTAGTAGATTTCTCTCGGAAACCAAATTGTTCACTTGTTAATATATTGTTGTCAGTCAAAAAACAGTTTAGCCTTTTATATACAATCTTTTCCATAATTTTTGGAAAGGAAGATAAGAGTGAAATGGGTCGGTAATTTTCTATTTCCGTTTTTTTTACCTTTTTTAAACAGTGGTTGTATTTCAGAGTATTTTAATCGGTCTGGAAATATTCCTGATGATAGTACCTTATTAAATATGTAAGTTAATGGAGACAGTATAAAAGGGGCACTAGCCTTCAGAATTTTATCCGATATTTCATCATAGCCATGTGAGGTTTTATTTTTCAAAGAGTTTATTATTTTATTGATCTCATGTATGGTGGTACTATTTAAGTTTATCTGAGAGTGACAATGCTTAAAGTTGTGTCACAGGTAAGTCATCGGATCATTGTTATTTACAATTTCTATCTTAGAAGAGTTTTTAATTAAAAGATTATCAGTTACCGATGTAAAATAGGCATTGAAGGCATTTGCTATATCCATTGGATTTGTGGAAGGTGTTTCATTGATATTAATATGTATGGGTATATTAGTATGTGGAGTCTTTGTGTTATTTGTAATTGTTTTAATTATATCCCATGTAGTTTTATGTTTATTGTCAAATTGTGATATAAGTTTATTATAATGTAATCTTTTAGCTGTAGTTATAACTTTGGATAATATCTGACAATATCTCTTGTAGTGTGTTTTGAAAGTAGGATTATTGCTGTTTCTATATTTTAAGTAAAGTCTTCTTTTATTTAAAAAGGAAATTTTTATACCTTTAGTTAGCCATGGTTTTAAATTTTGTGAATTTTTTATTTTTACTAAGGGGAAGCTTGTATAAAATATTCTGATGTAAGTATTTATAAAATTATTATAGATTATATTGACATCCTCTTCCATAAAAACATTTTTCCAATTTTCACAGCTTAGGAGGTATACAAAATTTTTAATTGTATTGCTATCAATTTTCCTAGTTAGAGAGAATGTTTGTTTTGGAGTAGAAATGGAAATATCTGTGACAGTGATGATTTGCGCATCATGGTCAGAAAGGTCATTTATAACAGGATACTCAGAGAAGTCAAATTTATGTATATTTGCATAGATGTTATCGATTTGGGTACTAGTATCTTTAAATATTCTAGTAGGAAATTTAACAGTGGCAAAAAGATTAAAGGAGGCTAGAATTGAGTCTAAAGAATTTTTTCTAGAACTATCTTTTATATAATCTATATTAAAGTCACCATATATAATGAACTCATTTGATATGTTGTTGATTTCGTTCAAAATAACTTCTAATTTTGTTAAAAAATGTATAAAATCACCTGTGGGAGATCTATAAATACAAATTATTATAAAATGTTTTTTTTGTATATTTAATTTTTGAGCACAAATTTCGAGATCTTTTTCTTTGTGATATTTCTCTAGGTTAATAGTACTGAAATTGAGAAATTTGGAGACATATATACAGGCTCCTCCATAGTTATACTTTTTCCTACATAAGAATGTACCCAGTTTATAGTGGTCTAGACTTATATTGTGTATTTCTTCAACTTTAAGATGATGCTCAGTTAGACATATGATTTGTGGTCTGTTATAGCATAATGAGATTAGTAATTCGTCAGTCTTTTAGAAATTCCTCGTACTTTTTGGTGATATATTATAAAATTACTACTGTCATTATGATTTTTAAGTATATTTCTAGTTGAATAATTATGCTTGTTAGCTAATGTACCAATGCTAGGTGTATTAGTACTTGTATTTATTTGTTCTATGGTTTTTAAACTTGCCATAAAAAATCATCTGATCTTGTCACAGGCATTCTCTTATTACGGCTTGAGTTTCTAGTACCTAATATTATTTGATTTTCCTCTTGAGTTAATAATTGTAATTTTGTAGTTCATACCAACCTAGACTTATGGGAGGATAATCTTTTGGTTCAAGAATAGAATACAGGGAAGTGACTATTTGACGGTTTACCAGCTGTTTACCCAATTTATTCTTATGTAATCCATAATTAGTATATAATATTCTATCATCCGTTTCCATAAAGTGGGTATGTGGAAAGGCTTTTACAATTTTTTTTAATTTCCTATTCAGAGTCATTATTACTCTATTAACAGCAATTGAATTTGATAGGTCATATCTGTATGGAAGATTTATCAAAAAAGTATTTGTTTGGTGTGGATAAGAAAAACCAACTAGATGTCACTTTTTGTATCCTTTATTTCTCTTCTAATAGTTGCTCAACATGTTTCGGGCAACCATGTGCCCATCATCAGGAGCTGACGACTGCATGATGTTATAGCCTCGTGTTGGTATGTGCCATGGCTGCAGGGAGGTTGT
>Ga0209755_10009699_pt1 | contig 10164 bp, 7 predicted proteins | sample TergutCo191P1_FD_187301 | JGI IMG/M metagenome (GOLD analysis project Ga0209755, IMG submission 187301) | Cornitermes sp. P1 segment gut microbial communities from Petit-Saut dam, French Guiana - Co191P1 (SPAdes) (version 2) | ecosystem: Host-associated > Arthropoda: Insects > Digestive system >...
CTGGTCAATAATAAAGTGCCAGTCGGAAAGGACAGTTGTGTTTCCCGCCATATCGGTGAAGATAAAACGCATGTCTTCAAACAGGGGCATTGTCTGGTCTAGTTCGACATACAGGAACCTTGGGGGAAGGCCCTGCGCCCCATCAGGGTAAAGCTGCCTGGAAATGGCGGGGCGGTACACGGCTTCCCCGTCATCAACATATTCATCGCCGCCGTTTTCGTAGACAATTGAAGCAAGCCTTCCGCCTTCCCGTATCGCAATGCCCATCCGTATTCTGCCGTTCACCCGTGCACCGGAAACAGGGACAATCAGCCGGACTTCCGGGGCTATGGTGTCTTTGTGCACGATGAAAGAACGAACAGTCTGCCTGTCGGCTTCGTCCCTTACCCGTATATCCACGGGTATCGCCCCGTCAGCGATACCGGCAATGTCCAGGGTACGTTCGATAAGCTCGCCGTTTAACAAGGCTATTTCCTGCGCGTCAAGTAATGGCAGCCAGGTGATTCCCAGGTCAGTGCTGAAATCAACGGCCTGTATTCCAATGCGGCTTCCCGCACGGAATTGAAGCGGCACCTGATCCTGAAACCATAGCCCGTCGGGGCTTTCCACAAGTTCCAGCTCAGGGTCGGCGCTGGATATCAGAAAGCGGTATTCCGGGGTAGTAAATGTTCTCCCGTCCCGGTCTGTAAGGTTAAGCCGCAGCGGGAAATCCCCGTCAACCAGGCCCAAAAGGTTCACCCGCCCGTGGCTGTCCAGGGAAACATGGAAAGGACGTTCGCTTTCTTCTATAATACCGCTTTCGTAAAGCTCTACTGCCGCAAGCGGCCTTCCAACATGGATGCCCGTAAGGGGTTCGCTGGTGGAAATCTGGATACGTCCCTCTGCTCCCGCAAGGTTTGTAACCCAGGTAAAGCTTTCAGCGGTATTTACCTGACGTCCATCCACCGGACGCAGCAGCCAGAATTCCCCAAAAACAGGGACCAGGGCTTCGGCGTTCCTGGGCGTAACAGTGAGGCTTACCTGGTAAAGATTCGGGGAAAGGTCTGCCGGAAGCATGGCCTGAATTACGCCTTCCCTGTTGACCGAAGCGTTAATGGGCGGATGTTCCTGCCCATCAATCACCGAACACAGGGTAATCACAGCCCGTGCACCCTGGGCAAGGGCGGGGTCTATCGCGGCAGTAAAGGGAATCCGTGTTCCCCGGCCCACTCTGACTTCACCAGGCCAGGAAGGTGCGCCGTTAAGGCCGGTAAGCGCAACGGGGCCGACTCGCAGCTGGTTATGCGGGACATGTCCGTCGATAATCCTTGGCGAGAAGAAGTCCGTTATAAAGATATAGTCGACAAAAGGCTCGCCCCGGCCATGTATGTCCAGTGCCGTTACTTCCAGCCTGACCAAGCCGTAATCAATATCAAGCGGAATGGGAATGTTCTGAACAAAATCCCCGCCCCTGCTTCCCCTGACAGCAATCATCCCCTGTGCCCCTGAACCAAAGCGGTAACTGATACTCTGAAGGGCACTGCCGGAATGGATATGCACCCCCAGCATGTCACCTGATTCACTTGAAATTTCCATGCCCGAATGAAAGGACCTTTCTCCGGTGATGTTTCTTCCCGCAGTCGAGAGCACGCGGTCTATGCCAATTTCCGGCGCACTCCCCGGTGCGACAATGCCCCTGACAAGGGTTCTGGGCCCAACTACGCCGGTTATGTCTTCTGCCCACACTTCCAGGTTATGTACACCCGGGGGAATATCCGTTACAAGAAGCCGGAAATGTCCGGACGTGGGGACTTCCTCCGCCGGCCCTCCGTTAAGGGAATAAAAAACAGAGGCTACTCCATCGTTGTCCACGGCAACACCGGCAAGGATCATTCCCGCTTCAGGGATTACCATGCCCGCCTGAGGCTCGTTAAGCGTAACCCTGGGCCTGTCGGCATCCTGATCCACCGGAAGTCTGCGCCGGATAACTGTCCTGTTTCCCGTCAGATCCGTTGCCGTTATGACCAGGTCCAGGTTCCGCACATTCTGGCCCCGGATATCAAATTCCTGCGCCCACCAGGGATTGCCTTTAATGATGTCTATCTCGCCGGATTCCCTTCCCATGCTCCAGGAAAGCGAGGCAAGACCCACCCCATGCATGGCGTAACCGGCCACGGTAAAAATGCCGTTCACAGCCTGGTCGGGCTGCGGGTACACAATCCCAACCTCAGGGCCGGTATTGTTCACAAACATAAGGAACGAAAGAATGCCTTCGGTTCCCATTCTATCCCTGGCCCTCAATAAAATAACTTCCGGCCCGTCCTCAAAATTCCTGGTGTCTATCGTAATCTCAAAATTGTAGAGACTTTCGTGCCTGTCGTGTCTAATGCGCACCGGCTGGAACCGTTCCCCGTTATCAAGGGAGACAGAAAGCGACTCTATCCCGTTACCGTCCCATACCGTGCCCCGAAGCGTAACCCTGCCGCTTGTAATTGCGCCCAGTTCGTGGCTGGTAACCGTTATTTCCGGCCTCTTGCGGTCAAGATGCCAGGAAACCTGGTGCTGCCGGTGAACCCTCTCGGGGAAGCTGTCGGAAATCCCCGAAAGTCCGTTTATGTCCACGGCCCAGGCGGTAAGTGTGTACACACCGTCCCGCCATACCTGCGTATCGGAGGTATCCAGAAAATACGACCAAAAATCCGTGCCTTCTGCCCGGATTTCCCGTATCACTTCGCCCCTGCCGTCTGCGCCTCTGGTTATCCGCAGCATGGTATAGGCAACACCATCATCGTCCGTGGAAGCCCCCACCATATTCAGGTTACCCCGAACATGCATGGCGGACAGAGGATTGATAATTTGTGCTGTGGGAAGATCCGAGGCCGGATCAAAGAAAATATTGTGGGGGCCGGCTATTGTTACATTGCCGCCCCTGTCCCTGGCTTCCAGGTAAATATTCCACATACCCGGCGGCAGGTTCTCTATGTTGATGAACTCCGTAAAACCGGCGGGATCTGCGGCTTGATGAGACTGATTATCCCCCCTGCCCCTGGCGAAAGCAGAAACAATTGCACAGCAAAAGAGAAAAAGAATAAGTATCCGTTTGCGCATGCAAATACCCTTTTCTGATGCCGTTTCCAACGGCGGATCGCACCAGTGAGTTCATGGAAGCTCTTCTTAAAAGTTTTCTCTGATGATTATGTGCAATAGTTTAAAATATTTACAAATGACCTATAAATACCCAAGAAATACGCATCTCCTTGTCGGGATGAAACCGGGCAGGAGATGTCCGTCTCGTATGATAATACCTCGTATCACAATAAAGTACAAAAATGTTGTTGTCAAGCGTTTTTTTGACTTTCCAAACCGTGAATTGCCGGTGCATTACATTTTATCTTGACATGATATAAAACTCATGGTCTAATTAATACATAAAAATATCCGCCGCGAGAATTAACGGGTCGCAAAATACCTGTTTGGTACAAAGGAGAAACATTATGGTGACAGGAATCACGCATCTGGCGCTTACCGTCAAGGACATGGAAACGTCAAAAGACTTTTTTTGCCGTGTTTTGGGCTTTAAAAAGGCTTTTGAGATACACGAACCGGAAACCGGTGCCCCGTGGATCGTATACCTCCATGCCGGAGGGACGCAGTTCGTGGAGCTTTTTTACAATGGAGCCAGGGATAACCCCTGGGGGCCGGAACTGCGGGGGTTCAACCATATATGTTTTGCCGTTGAAGATATCCAGCACTTCGCAAACCATGTCGAATCCGAAGGGTATACGCTGGATGTCAAACCCAGGATGGGGCTCGACAATAACTGGCAATGCTGGCTTACCGACCCTGACGGCGTGCGTATAGAGATAATGCAGATTTCCCCCGAATCCCCCCATGCGCAGTTCCTTGGGGGCCGGTAAAGCGATACATACGATAAAGGAGGCAGAAGCAGGATAGACGGATCGCGATGGGGCTTTTCGCCGCAGGCGAGTTGGAATATAATCATATACGTACGATACGTACAAAAGGATGGAAAACATGGCTATTCAGCGCATAGGTGTTGTCGGATGCGGAAACATAAGCGGCATCTATTTACGGAATTTAACGGGCTTGTTTGGCAAGCGGGTTAAAGTGAGCGCCGTTACAGACGTTATTGAAGAACGGGCGGCCAAAGCATCGGAAAAATTCAATGTGCGGCACATCAAAAAGACCGCCGACCTGGTTCAGGATCCGGAAGTCGATATTGTTCTCAATATCACACCGCCCCTGACCCACTACGAAGTGTCCATGCAGGCGCTTAACGCCGGCAAGCACCTTTATAACGAAAAAGTCACCTGCGTAGACCGGCAAGAGGCCGGCAAGGTTTTGAATCTCGCAAAAGAAAAGGGCCTCCGCCTTGGCGGATCGCCGGATACCTTTCTTGGCCCGGCCATACAGGCGTGCCGGAAAATAGTGGATGACGGCTGGATTGGCCGCCCCGTAGCCGCCCACGCCTTTCTTATGAATCACGGCATGGAGCACTGGCATCCTGATCCGAACTTTTTCTATCAAAGGGGCGGCGGCCCCATGTACGATGTTGGCGTCTATTACGTCACCGCGTTGATAAATATTCTTGGGCCGGTAAAGCGGGTATCTGGCTCGGCGCAAAAAGGGCTGCCCGAACGCCTTATCACCAGCGAGCCGCTGAACGGGACAGTCATAAAGGTTGGGGTTCCCACCCACATTGCCGGGGTAATGGATTTCGCATCCGGCGCAGTCGGCGTCATGGTTGCCAGCAACGATGTGTACAGCCATTCCATGCCCTTTATCGAGATTTACGGAACCGAGGGCACATTGCAGGTTCCCGATCCCAACTATTTCCGGGGCGAAGTAAAACTGCGCCGCTTCTGGGAGGAAGATTGGTCAATCATCCCGAACCTCACACAGACAGCGGACAATCCCAAAGACAAGGACGACTGGCACTCGGTGAACAATCTGCGGGGCCTGGGCATAACTGACATGGCTGAGGCGATTGTTGAAGGCAGACCCCACCGCGCATCGGCGGAGCTGACCTACCATGTGCTTGATGTAATGGAAGGTATCCACGACGCCTCTGCTTCGGGAAAATACTGCGAACTGGAAAGTATGTGCGAACGCCCCGCCCCTATGGGCCGGTAGGTTTAATTTTAACTATTTATTTATACGGAGGAATATATGCTTCCCATTATGCTGCAACTTTATAATGTACGCGATGAGTTGAAAGAAGACTTTGACGGGACGCTCAAGAAAGTGTCGGATATCGGTTTTAAGTATGTGGAACTGGCGCTGGCCCGCTCGTACGGGAAAACAGCCGCCGAATTCAAGGCGGCGCTGGACAAAGCCGGATTAACCGCCGTCTCCGCCCACGTACCGTACCGGGACATGATCGCCGACCCGGAAGGCGAGGTGGGCTTTCACGTTGATATTGGCTGCAAGTTTATCGTCGTCCCCTTCCTTGCGGAAGAAGACCGGCACACCGGCCCCAACTACGAAGAGGTGAAAAAGGGCATTGCCAAACTTGGCGAAGTGGTAAACAAAAAAGGGGCCGTACTGTTGTACCACAACCACGAGTTTGAGTATGAGGATTACAACGGCAAATACGCCCTGGACGATCTGTATGACAGTATCCCCGCGTCCCTGCTCCAAACCGAGATTGACGTGTGCTGGGCGAAAGTAGGCGGGGTTGACCCGGCCGAGTATGTCCTCAAGTACACAGGCCGCGCGCCGGTAGTGCACCTGAAAGACTTTGCTTCCTCAGACGGCGGCGTGGTCAAGGCCGAATACGACCTTATCGGCGAGGCGCAGAAAGCCAGGGCCGCGGGCGCTTTCCCCTTCCGGGCCGTCGGGCATGGGGTACAGGATATCCCCGGCATCATCAAGGCCGCGGAAAAAGCCGGGGCCCAGTGGCTGGTAGTGGAACAGGATCTTCCTTCCCCGGGGAAAACCCCCATTGAGTGCGCCAAAGAAAGCTTTGATTATCTAAAAACACTGGCATAAAACGAACGGTACTTTCATGGCTCTTCCTTCGGGCGGGGCCATGAACATTGGAAGAGCCTTAAATGAACGAAACAATAAAAAGCATTTTGGAACGACGCACAATCCGGAGATATAAGCCTGAACAGATCGCGGAGGAGATTCTGAAAGCGATTCTTGAAGCGGGTTTATACGCACCGAATGCTGGCGGCAAGCAATCGTGTGTGATGGTGGTTTGTCAGGATGCCGCGCTCAATGAGAAATTGGGCAAAATCAACAAAAGTGTAATGGCTGATGTATTGGAAGAACGGGGAATGACGCCAAAACCGGGAACAGTCTCGGCGGAGCAGCCAAGCATTCTGGATGATAGCAGCATCAAAAGCGCCTTTTACGGTGCGCCCACGGTTGTAACGCTGTTTGCCTCCAAAGCTTACAATCAGACCGGGGATTGTTTTGCTGCGGCTCAAAATATTATGCTGGCGGCGCACGCTTTGGGAGTGGGTTCCTGCATTGTCGCCCGCGCAGTAGAAACGTTTTCATCAGAAGAAGGGCAAAACATACAGAAAGAATGGGGGCTGGATGAACATTTTGAAGCAAAGGTTCATATCACATTGGGATACCCGGACGGAAACAAACCGTTGGCAAAACCACGCAAGGACGACCGGATTAAGCGAATTTAATTGACGAACGATAAATCTTTGAACATTTTGTGAAGAAGGAGCGAAAAATATGCCCGTAAAAATGGCAATTATCGGTATGGGGGGCATGGCCGGCTGGCACTGCAAGAACCTCAAGGAAGAAGTACCCGGCATCCAGATTGTGGGGGCCTACGACATACGCGAGGAAGCGAAAAAGACCATCGACAGCATGGGGATTACCAATTACTCAAGCCCCGAGGCCCTGTACGCGGACAAGCAGGTTGAGCTTGTGCTTATCGCCACTCCCAATGACACGCACAAACCCTACTCCATAGCCTGCCTTGAAGCCGGCAAAAACGTCATCTGCGAAAAGCCGGTAACCCTTAACACTGCTGAGTTTGACGACATCGTGGCTGTGGCTGATAAAACCGGCATGTTTTTTACGGTGCATCAAAACCGCCGCTGGGACACGGACTATCTTACCGTGCGAAAGATTCTGGATGACAAACTCCTTAACGGCCTGTACAGAATTGAAAGCCGCGTTCAGGGTTCCCGCCAGTGGGTTCACGGCTGGCGCGGCTACAAGGTAAACGGCGGCGGCATGGTTTTGGACTGGGGCATCCACCTGCTCGACCAAATGCTGGAACTATTCCCGGAAAAAATAACGTCCGTCACCGCCCATTTCCACAACATTGTAATGCCGGAAGTAGAAGACGACTTTACTGTCCTGCTCTCTTTTGAAAGCGGCCTCTCCGCCGTGGTAAACATCTCCATGAGTTCCTTTATCGTACAGCCCCGCTGGCATCTTTTCGCCAGTGACGGTTCCGCCCAGATACGCAACTGGGACGTGGAAGGGGAAATCGTAAAACTCTCCGACTCCTCAGAGCTGGAATGGGCCGAAGACATCGTGTACACATCCGCCGGCCCCACCCGCTCCATGGCCCCAAGGCCAAAATCCACAATGGAGACCATTGAACTGCCGGTGGTAAAAGGGGACTGGCTTGATTTCTACCGCAATGTGATCGACGTGCTTGCGGGCAAGGCCAAGCCCATAGTTACCCACGCCCAGATTCGACGCTGTATGACACTGGTTGACGCTATTTTTGAATCTGACCGTACAGGGTTGTCGGTAAGTACCAGGATATAAACGTTATTCCGGGTTCGGCACAAAGTCACCGCCCCTGCATGTTTTAAGGTATCGCAGGGCGTGCACTTGGCCGGTGTATTCAAGCTCGTCCCGGTAAACGGGATCATGCCAGCCTTCGATATCAATGCTGCCCTCATAACCGTACATACGGAGCAGGGAAATAATGTCTGTCCAGTTGCTGTCACCAAAGCCCGGCGTTCTGTGGAAGCACCAGGGCTTGGCTCCCGCTATCCCGCTTTCCCGTATCACGTCATGGGCGATGCTAGCGTCTTTGCCGTGCACGTTAAATATTTTGCCCGTCCATTTCCGCAGCTGCGGAAGCGGGTCTATAAGCTGTACCAGTTGATGGCAGGGTTCCCACTGCAGGCCTACATTGTCAAAGGGGAGTTCGTTAAACATGAGTTCCCAGGCATCGGGGTTCAAGGCCACGTTCACTGTTGTGTTGTTCCATGTCCCGCCCATCGCGCAGTTCTCAAAAGCTATCCTGACCCCTTTGTCCGCCGCTTTTTTGCACAGATCCGTAAAGACTTCCCGAAACCTGGGCATGCTGCTTTCCACGCTCTGCCCCGAAACAGCACCCGTAAAGGCGCTGACGATTGTTGTGCCGAATAAATGGGCTGTCTCGATGAGCCGTTCAAGGCTTTTCCGTGTCTGGCGGCAGTCTTCATTATCTATCAATGGGTTTCCGTAAACGCCGACCGCGGAAATCTTTATGTCCGTCCCTTCAAGGCTTTCCAGCACGTCTTTTGCCAGTTCCTCCAGGTTCACGCCGCCGATTGCCGCGCCAAAGGTCAGCGCGAATGTTTCAAAGCCGTAGCGCTTAATCTGGTTTATCACCCCGGGCGCTTGGTGGCCCCTGACGATGGTTCCGACTTTAATCCTGTTCATGCTGCCCCCTTGTGCGTGTTAATGCACAAACTCCACATCAAGCACGGCGGAGGCTTTTTTCATTAGCTCTGCAATGGGGAGGTGCTGCGGGCAAAGCGCTTCGCACTTGCCGCACGATATACAGTCGCCCGCTTTCCCGTGTTCCCTCATCAGGCTGATATAAAAGAAATGCGGCCTGTCGTGGTCGCCGTAGGTAAGAATGGTGTCGTATGCCCGAAGCACGTCAGGAATGGCAATGTTTTTTGGGCAGCTCCCGTCAACGCAATACGCGCATGTTGTGCATCCGCTTAAAGGCGCGTCAAGAAGGGCTTTTTTCACTTCGTCCAAACAGGCTTTCTCCGCGTCATTAAGCGGCTGGAAGTTACGCATTGTGGCGATATTGTCATGGATCTGTTCAAGGTTGGACATGCCGCTTAACACAACCGAAACGCCGTCCAGAGAGGCCGCAAAGCGCATGGCCCATGACGAAATGGATTTATCCGGCTGCATCGACTTTAGTTTTTCGTTAAACTCAAGTCTTAACGAGGACAGCGTCCCTCCCTTAAGCGGGGACATGACCGTAATGGGCTTGTTGTGCTTGCGGGCTACCTTGTAGCAGTCACCCGCACGAACCAAGAGGTTTTCCCAATCAAGGTAATTGAGCTGGAGCTGAATAAAATCAACTTCCGGCCGTTCGCCCAGCACTTTATCAAGCAATTCGGGGACATCATGAAAGGAAAACCCGAACGACTTTATTTTGCCCTGCGCTTTCATTTCAGCGCCCCATTCCCAGCAACGCAGACGGTCGTAAGTGAGTACATGCTCTTTTTCCACGCTGTGCAGGAGGTAGTAATCAAAGTAGTCAAGCCCTGTGCGTTCCAATTGCTCATCAAAAATGCGCTGTATGTCCGCTTCGCTTTTAAGCTGCCATGCCGGAAGCTTTGTTGCCACACGGAAAGCATCGCGGGGGTAGCGCTCGGTCAGCGACGCCTTGATTGCGCCCTCTGACTTGCCGTTGTGATAGACATACGCGGAATCAAAATAATTGAAGCCGTTTTCCATGCAGACATCAACCATCTTGCAGACAAGCGGCAGGTCGATTTCTTTTTCCTCTGTCTGCGGTAAGCGCATGAAGCCAAATCCCAATTCCGGTGATTTCATTGTTTCCCCCTGATTTAACTAAACTCTAAACTGCCTGCACCAGCGAAGCGATGGTAGGAATGATAAGTTTGCTTTTTAGATTGTTCAACATGAGTGGCTCCTTGGCTATTTAGAGATTATATGGTAATGACAGATATTATGACACCTGTGAGCATGATTGTCAACAACATAATTGGAAACTTTGTTTTCGATTCTCCATAATCGCAGCCCCTAATCCCGATGTCTTGACGTACCCCAATTCTACCCATACACTGAACATAGTGGAGTATGTTTGGACGATAGTATAACTATTGTGCTTGATAACCGGGATATCCTGTCCGGTGTCTGCGGGGCAAATGACGGCAATCTCAAAGTCATTGAAGGAACCCTTGGGGGGCGTATAGC
>Ga0209755_10009701_pt1 | contig 10163 bp, 7 predicted proteins | sample TergutCo191P1_FD_187301 | JGI IMG/M metagenome (GOLD analysis project Ga0209755, IMG submission 187301) | Cornitermes sp. P1 segment gut microbial communities from Petit-Saut dam, French Guiana - Co191P1 (SPAdes) (version 2) | ecosystem: Host-associated > Arthropoda: Insects > Digestive system >...
GTGTTTCATTATGTTCATTTTCGGCGCTTTCGTGAAATGAAAACGAGATTACTGGACATCGATCACTTTTCATAACCAAAGAATATAATAAATAATTTCTGTGATGGGAAGTCTATTATCGTGATGTGATGTGTGAAATCTGCAATGTATCATTATTCCCGTGGTGATTAGAACAAACGTGCAAGCTTAAAAAAGTGCCTAATCCAAATTTTAAAGGAATCGACAGTTCTGTACTTTTTTGTTGAGTGTTTCATTATATTCATTTTCAGCATTTTGGTGAACTGAAAACGCGATTCCTGGACATCGTTCAATTTGCCTAACCAAATAATATGGAAAACAGTTTCAGTGTTTGGAAAATTATTATCGTGATATGATGTGTGAAATTTCAAATGCCTAATTTTCCCATGGTATTAGAACAAACGTGCAATCCTATAAACGTGCCTAATCGACATTTCAAAGGAATCGTCATTTCTTATTTGTTGTTGAGTGTTTCATTATATTCATTCTGAGTATTTAGATGACCTGAAAATGCGCTTTCTGAACATCGTTCAATTAGCCTAACCAAACAATATAGGAAACAGTTTCGGTGTTTGGATGTTTGTTATCGTGATGTGATGTGTGCAATCTGAAATGCCTCATTAATCCATGGTGATGAGCACAAAGGTGCAATAGTACGAACGTGCCTAATCCACATTTTAAAGGAATCGTCACTATTGTACTTTTTTTGTAGAGTGTTCCATTATGTTCATTTTTAGTGTAATGGTGAGATGAAAACCTAATTACTGGACATTGATCAATTCGCCTAACCAAAGAATATAGTAAAAAATTTCGACGTATTAATTTTAATCGGAATGTAATTTGTAAAATCTTAAGTGACTCAATTGCCTTGGTTATTATAAGAAACGTGCAATAGTGCCCAATCCAAATTTTAAATGAAACGTCAGTTCTTTACTTATTTCTAGTGTGTTTCATTACGTTAATTTTCGGCGGTTTAATGACCTGAAAACGAGATTTCGGGACATCGATAATTTTTCATAACCAAAGAATATAATAAATAATTTGTCATTTGGAAGTATATTATCATGATGCGATGTGTGAAATCCGCAATATATTATTTTTCCCATGGTGTTTACAGCAAACGTGCAACCGTAAATTTGTGCCTAATCTAAATTTTAAAGGAATCGTCCGATCTGTGCTTTTTTTTTTGAGGGTTTCATTATGTTTATTTTCAGCATTTTGGTGACTTGAAAACGCGATTTCTGGACATTGTTCATTTTTCTAAACCAAACAATATAGAAAACAGTTTAGGTGTATGGAAATTTATTTATCGTAATGTGATGTGTGAAATCTCAAATGCCTCATTTTTCCATAGCGATTATAACAAACGTGACTAATCTAAATTTTAAAGGAGTCGCCAATTCTGTACTTCTTTGTTGAGTGTATCATTATGTTCATTTTCAGCATTTTTGTGACAATAAAACGCGATTTCTGGACATCGTCCATATTGCCCAACCAAACAATAGAGGAAATTTTCGGTGTTTTGAAGTTTATTATCGTGATGTGATGTGTATAATACGCAATGTGTCATTTTCGCATGGTGATTAGCACAAATGTGCAAGCGTAGAAATATGACTAATACAAATTTTAAAGGATTCGTCATTCATGCACTTTCTTGTTGAGTGTTTCATTATGTTCATTTTCAGCATTTTGGTGACCCGAAAACGCAATTTATGCACAACGATCATTTTGCCAACCAAACAATATAGGAACCAGTTTCGGTGTTTGGAAGTTTATTATCGTGAAGTGATGTGTGAAATATGCAATGCATCATTTTTCCACGGAGATTAGAACAAACGTGCAAGCGTACATACTTGCCCTATCTAAATACAAAGATTCGTCTTTATTGTAAATTTTTGTTGTGCGTTTCTTTATGTTCATTTTCGGAATTTTGACGCTCTAAAAACGCGATTTCTGGACATCGTTCATTTTCCCAACCATACAATATAGGAAACAGTTTCGGTGTTTTGAAGTTTATATTCATGATGTAATTTGAAAAATATCCAATGCATCATTTTCGAATGGTGATTAGAACAAACGTGCAACCGTACAAACCTGTCTAATCCAAATTTTAAATGAATCATCAGATATTTACTTATTTGTTGAGTGTTTCATTATGTTTATTTTCGCCGTTTTGGTGACCTGAAAACGAGATTTCTGGACATCGAACATTTTTCATAACCAAAGAATATAATAAAGAATTTCGGTGTTTCGAAGACTATTATCGTGATGTGATGTGTGAAATATGCAATGTATCATTTTTCCCATGGTGGTAAGAACAAACGTGCAACCGTACAAATGGGCCTAATCAAAATATTATTGGAAACGTTAGTTCTGTAATTTTTTGTTGAGTTTTTCAAAATATTCATTTTCAGCATTTAGGTGACCTGAAAACGCGATTTCTGGGCATGGTTCATGTAGCCTAACCAAACAATATAGGAAACAGTTTCGGTGTTTGGACGTTTATTTTCTTGATGTGATGTGTGAAATCTGCAATATCTCATTTTTCCATGGTGATGAGAACACAAGTGCAATCGTACAAACGTGCCTATTCCAAATTTTAAAATAATCGTCAGTTTTATGCTTGCTTGTTGAAGTTTCCATTATGTTCATTTTTAGTGTTTTGGTGAGCTGAAAACGCCATTTCTGGACATCGATCTCTTCGCCTAACCAATGAATATAGTAAATAATTTCGATGTTCGGAAGTTTATTACCAGGATGTGATTTCTAAAATCTTAAGTGACTCAATTGCCTTGGTGATAATAACTGACGTGCAATAGGGCATAATACAAATTTCAAAGGAATCGTCAGTTCAGTACTTATTTGATGAATGGCTATGCCGTCGTATATTCCTTATCAGCAGGCCAATAGCCCCAACACATTCTCGCCAGCACTGTAGTATCCAACAGCACTAGCGAGCCATCTGTCGACATTCAAAAGAACTACGTGAATTATATGAGCTTAGTTGACCATGAATGCACAATTTGCCTAAACTGAAACGAAAACACGCTACACTTCGTTCTAACATCACAAGGTTTGTTACGGCAATCAATGACGCTACGGAGCAAAACACACCGGATATTTTAGAACACTTCCGCGACCACTTGCAAGAAACAAGCTTAAATGACTCCAGTCACGGTTCACTGAATGATGTAGAATATGCCACTGACGTCGAGGCTTGCAAGGTGTGCATAGACTCGGCAAAACGTGCCATTAACAAAAAACACGCGCAAATGACTCTAGAATATCGGCTTCTATGTCCACTACACGCCTCGCCACCACTACGCTTCCCTCCCATACACCCATAAATAAGGAATATAATAAAGAATTTCGGTGTTTGGAATTCTATTATCGTGATGTGATTTGTGAAATCTCCATTGTATCATTTTTCCCATGGTGGTTAGAACAAACGTGCAATCGTACAAATGTGCCTAATAGAAATTGTAGAGGTATCGTTAGTGCTGTACATATTTGTTGAGTGTTTTATTATGTTCATTTTCAGCATTTTGGTGACCTGAAAATGCGATTTACGGACATCGTTCATTTTGCCAAACCAAACAATATAGGAAACAGTTTCGGTGTTTGGAAGTTTATTATCGTGAAGTGATGTGTGAAATATGCAATGCGTCATTTTCGAATGGTGATTAGAACAAACGTGCAATCGTAGAAACCTGCGTAATCGATATTTTAAAGTAATCGAATTTCTGTAGTTTGTTGTTGAGTGTTCCTTTATGTTCATTTTCAGCATTTTGCCTTCTTGAAAAAATATTTCTGGACATCGTTAATTTTGCTAACCAAACACTGTAGGTAACAGTTTCGGTTTTTGGAAGGTTATAGTAATGTGATATGTGAAATCTGGAATGCCTCCTTTTGCCATGGTGATTAGAACACACGTACAAAAGTGCCTAATCGAAAATACGAAGAAATCGTCAGTTCTATACTTTTTTGTTGAGTGTTTCTTTATGTTCATTTTCAGGGTATTGGTACGCTGAAAACACGATTTCTCGACATCGATCCACTCTCCTAAACAAAGAATGTAGTAAACAATTTCGATGTTTGGAAAATTATTATCGAGATTAATGAGTAAAATCTTGAGTTCCTCAAATGCCCTTGGTGAATATAACAAACGTGCAATAATGCCTAATCGAAATTTTAAGGAATCGTCAGTTCTGTACTTATTTGTTGAGTGTTTCATTATGTTTATTTTCAGCATTTCGGTGACCTGAAAACGCCATATCAGGTCATGATACATTTTGCCTGACCAAACAATATACGAATCTGTTTCGATGTTTAGAAATTAATTACCGTGGTGTGATGTGTGAATTCTGCTCTGCCTCATTTTGCCATGCTGATTAGCTCAAACGTCCAAACACAGAAACTTTTTTCTATATTGTTTGGTTAGGCGAAATAAACGATGTGCACAAATCGCGATTTTACGTCACCAAAATGATGAAAATGAACATAATGAAAGACTCAACTACACAGTAGAGAACTACTGAATTCCTTAATATTTGCAGTAGGCACGTAGGTATGAATGCACGATTGTTCTAATCACCATTGGAATTTTAGGCATTTCACTTACTGCAACAATAAAATAAACTTCAAACATCGAAAATGTTTCCTATATTATTTGGTTGGGCATTATGAACAATGTCCAGAAATCGTGTTTTAAGGTCACCATCTTGCTGAAAATGAACATAATGAAACTCTCAACAAAAACGGAAAGAATTATTGATTATTTTAAAATTTGGTTTAGGGACGTTGGTACGATTGCACGATTGTTGCAATCACCATTATAAAATGACACATTTCACACATCACATCGCGATTATAAATTACCAAACCAGAAACGGTTTTCTGTATTGTTTGGTTGGGCTTAATGAACGATGTCCAGAAATCGCGTTTTCAGGTCACAAAATGATGAAAATTAACATCAAGAAAGGCTCAAAGAAACAGTGCAGAACTATTGATTACTTTAAAATTTGGTCTAGGCACGTTGGTATGTTTGCACGATTGTTGAAATCACCATTCGAAAATGATGCATTTCACTCATAGCAACAATATAATTAATTTCCAAACACCGAAACTGTTTCCTAAATTGTTTGGGCGGGCAAAATGAACGACGTCCAGAAATCGTGTTTTCAGTTCACCAAAATGATCAAAATGACCATAATGAAACGCTCAACAAAAAAGGACAGAACTGTTGATACTTCAAAATTTCGTTTGGGAACGTTGGTACGATTGCACAATTGTTCGATTCACCATTCGAAAATGACGCATTACCCACTTCACATCACTATAACAAATTATCAAACTCCTTAAATTTTGTATATTGTTTGGTTGGGCAAAGTAAACGATGTGCAGATATCGCGTTTTCAGTACACCGAAATGCTGAAAATGAACATAATGAAAGACTCAACAACACAGTACAGAACCGTTGACTCCTGTAATATTTGGTGTAGGCACGTTTGTATGATTGCACGATAGTTCTAATCACCATTCGATAATGACGCATTTCCCAAACTGCAACAATATAATAAAGTTCCAAACACCGAAACTGTTTTTATATTGTTTGGTTGGGCTTAATGAACGAAATCCAGAAATCGTGATTAAAGTTAAACAAAATGCTGAAATGACCATAATGAAAAACTCAACAAGAAAGGGCAGAAATGTTGATTCCTTTAAAATTTGGTTTGGGACTTTGGTACGATTGCACGATTGGTAGATTCACCATTCGAAAATGTCGCATTATCCAATTCACATAAAAATTATAAGTTACAAAACACCGAAATTTTTAAATATTTTTTGGTTGGCCAAAATACACAATGTGCAGAAATCGCGTTTTCAAGTCACCAAAATACTGACAATTTACATAATGAAATACTCAACAACACAGTACAGAACTGTAGATTCCTTTAAAATTTTGTTTAGGAACGTTGGTATGATTACACGATTGTTCTAATCAACATTCGATAATGACGGATTTCACACATTGCAACAATAGAATAAACTTCCAAACACCGAAAATGTTTCCTATATTATTTAGTTGGGCAAAATGAACAATGTCAAGAAATCGTGTTTTCAGTTCACCAAAATGCTTAAAATCTACATAATTAAACGCTCAAAATTAAAGTGCAGAACTGTTGATTCATGTGAAATTTGGTTCCGGGTTGTTTTTACGATTGCACGATTTTTCGATTCACCATTCGAAAATGACGCATTTAACAAAACAGATCACACTAATAAATTACCAAACACAGAAACATTTTTCAATACTGTTTGGTTAGGCTAATTAAACGATGTTCACAAATCGCGTTTTCAAGTCAACAAAATGCTGAAACTGAACATAATGAAAGACTCAAAAACACAGTACAGAACTCTTGATTCCTTTAAAATTTGGTATAGGCACGTTGGAAGGGAATGCACGATTGTTCTAATCACCATTCGAAAATGACGCATTTCACTCACTGCAAAAATAAATAAACATCCAAACATCGAAACTGTTACCTATATTGTTTGTTTGGGCTTAATTAACGATATCCAGAAATATTGTTTTTAGTTCACAAATATGTTGAAAATGAACATAACGAAACTCTCAACAAAAAAGGACGGAACTGTTAATTTCTTTAAAATTTTGTTTGGGGACGTTGGTACAATTGCACGATTGTTCGAATCACCATTCGAAAATAATGCATTTCACATATCTGATCACTCTAATTAATTACGAAACAAAGAAACTGTTTTTATATTGTTTGGTTGGGCAAAATGACGATGTGCAGAAATCGCTTTTTTCGGGTCACCAAATTGCAGAAAATGAACATAATGAAAGAATCAACAAAACAGTACAGAACTGTTGATTTCTGTAACATTTGGTGTAAGAACGTTGTTATGAATGCACGATTGTTCTAATAACATTCGAAAATGTCGCATTTCGCCTACTGCAACAATATAATAAACTTCGAAACGCCGAATCTGTTTCATATATTGTTTGGTTGGGCTTAATGAACGATGACCAGAAATCGTGTTTTCAGGTCACCAAAATGCTGAAAATTAACATAATGAAACGGTCAACAAAAAAGAACAGAATTCTTGATTATTTTAAAATTTGATTTAAGGACGTCGGTACGATTGTACGACTGTTAGTATCAGCATTCTATAATGACGCATTTCACACATCACAGCACTATAATAAATTACCAAACACAGAGACTGTTCTGTATATTGTTTGGATGGGCAAACTTATGATGTGAAGAAATCGCGTTTTCAGTACGCCGAAATGCTGAAATTGAACATAACGGAAGACTCAACAAAACAGTACAGAACTGTTGTTTCCTGTAAGATTTGGTTTAGGCACGTTTGTATGAATGCACGATTGTTCTAATCACCATTCGAAAATGAAGCATTTCCCTCACTGCAACAATATAATAAACTTCCAAACACCGAAAATGTTTCTTACATTGTTTGGTTGGGCTTAATGAACCATGTCCAGAAATCGTGTTTAGAGTTAACAAAACTGCTGAAAATGAACATAATGAAATTCTCAACAAAAGAGGACAGATCTGTTGATTCCTTTAAAATTTGGTTTGGGCACGTTGGTACGATTGCATGATTCACCATTCAAAAATGACGCACTACCCAATTCACATAATGATAATAAGTTACAAAACACCAACATTTTTCAATATTGTTTGGTTGGGCAAAATAAACGAGGTGCACAAATCGCGATTTCATGTCAACCAAATGCTGAAAATGAACATAATGAAAGACTCAACAACACAGTACAGAACTCTTGATTCCTTTAAAATGTGGTGTAGGCTCTTTGGTATGATTGTGCGATTGTTCTAATCAACAATCAATAATGATGGATTTCACACATTGCATCAACATAATTTACTTCAATACACCGACAATGTTTTCTATATTGTTTAATAGGCAAAATGAACGATGTCAAGAAATCGTGATTTCAGTTCACCAAAATGCTGAAAATGAACATAATGAAACGCTCAACAAAAAGGACAGAAGTGTTGATTCCTTTAAAATTTGTTTTGCGAACGTTGTTACGATTGCTCGATTGTTCGAATCACCATTCGAAAATAATGCATTTCACAAATCATATCACGCTAATAAATTACCAAACAAAGAAACTTTTTTCTATATTGTTTGGTTGGGCAAAATAAACGATGTTCAGAAATCGCGTTTTCAGTTCACCAAAATTCTGAAAATTAACATAATTAAACGCTCAATATTAAAGGACAGAACTGTTGATTCCTGTAAAATTTGGAGTAGGCACGTTTGTATGAATGCACGATTGTTCTAATCACCTTTCGATTATAACGCATTTCCCTCACTGCAGCAATATAATAAACTTCCATAAACCGAAATTTTTTCATATATTGTGTGATTGGGCTTATTGAACGATGTCCAGAAATCGTGTATACAGTTCACCAAAATGCTAAAAATGAACATAAAGAAACGCTCAAAAAATGACAGTGTTGTTGATTCCTTTAAAATTTGGTTTGGGGATATTGGTACCATTGCACGATTGTTCGATTCTCCAATCGAAAATGACGCATTACAAAATTTTCGTAACGAGTATAGGATAGAAAACACCGAATTTTATTGTTAGGTTGGGCAATTTAAACAATGTGAAGAATTCGCGTTTTCAATTCTCCAAAATGGTGAAAATGAACATAATGAAACGCTCAATTAAAAGAGAGAATTATTTAAAAATTTAAAATTTTTTAGGCACGGTGGTATGATTGCACGATTGTTCTAATCAACATTCGATAATGAATGATTTAACACATTGCAACAATATAATAAACTTCCACACACCGAAAATGTTTCCTATATTATTTCGTTGGGCAAAATGAACGATGTCAAGAAATAGTGTTTTCTGTTCACCAAAATGCTTAAAATGAACATAATGAAACGCTCAATGAAAAGGCAGAGTACTGTTGAATAGTTAAAAATTTTGTTTGGGGACGTTGGTACAATTGCACGATTGTTCGAATTATCATTCGACAATAATGCATTTCACACATCAGATCACGCTAATAAATTACCAAACAAACAAACTGTTTTCTATATTTTTTGGTTGGGCAATATGAAATATATGCAGAAATCGCTTTTTCAGGTCACGAAAATGCAGAAAATGAACATAAGGAAAGACTCAACAAACAATACAGAACAGTTAAATCCAGTAACATTTGTAGTAGGCACGTTGGTATGAATTCATGATTGTTCTAATTATCATTCGAAAATGACGCATTTCACTCACTGCAGCAATATAATAAACTTCCAAACTCTGTAACTGTTTCTTAATTTGTTTGGTTGGGCTTAATGAACGATGTCAAGAAATCGTGTTTTCAGGTCACCAAAATGCTGAAAAAGAACATAATGAAACGCTCAACAAAAAAGAACAGAACTCTTGATTATTTTAAAATTTGATATACGGACGTAGGTAAGATTGCACGATTGTTGGAATCACCTTTCTACAATGACGTATTCCACACATCACATCATGATAATAAATTACCAAACACAGAAACTGTTTCCTATATTGTTTGGATGGGCAAACAAATGATGTGCAGAAATCGCGTTTTCAGTACACCGAAATGCTGAAAATGAACATAATGAAAGACTCAACAACACAGTACAGAACTGTTGATTCTTGTAAAATTTGGTTTAGGCACGTTTGTATGAATGCACGATTGTTCTAATCACCATTCGATAATGACGCATTTCCCACACTGCAACAATATAATTAACTTCCATACACCGAAACTGTTTCTTATATTGTTTGATTTGGCTTAATGAACGATGTCCAGAAATCGTGTTTACAGTTCACCAAAATGGTAAAAATGAATAGAATGTACGCTCAACAAAGAATAACAGTAATCTGATTATTTTAAATTTTGATTTACGGACGTTTGTACGACTGCTCGATTGTTGGAATCGCCATTCTATAATGACGCATTACGCACATCACATCACCATAATAAATTACCAAACACATAAACTGTTTTCTGTATTGTTTGGATGGGCAAAATAGTGATGTGCAAAAATAAAGTTTTCAGTTCACCAAAATGGAGAAAATGAACATA
>Ga0209755_10009702_pt1 | contig 10162 bp, 5 predicted proteins | sample TergutCo191P1_FD_187301 | JGI IMG/M metagenome (GOLD analysis project Ga0209755, IMG submission 187301) | Cornitermes sp. P1 segment gut microbial communities from Petit-Saut dam, French Guiana - Co191P1 (SPAdes) (version 2) | ecosystem: Host-associated > Arthropoda: Insects > Digestive system >...
AGAGGGTTCCGAAACGTCGGCTTTTAAACCTCAGACGCTGGGGAAATACCCAAAAGAAAACATACTACATAAAGAACACGGCGAAAGCTTAAAATCAAGACATGACAAATCTTATACACACTCCTTATGTTTTTATGGTTTCTACACGACATGTCACTGAAGTATGAATACAATTTATCAATGGCATTTCTGTTAACTATTTGATGCAGCTGTTAATTGTCACTAGGTGCTGACAAGTCACACTGTTTCAAGTTCCGGTCATGTAGAAAACACCTAATGTACTTCTGATGAACAGCATAAGATTAATGGCCTTACCTTCTGTAAGACCCATTATATAGAGAGTGTCAAGGGCATCAACAATAGTTAGCCCAAGATTAAACCAATCATGAAAGTTCCCAGTAATGGGTTTCAAATGGTCATGCCCCCAAGCATATTTCTTGTAACCCTTCCAGGCATGTTTAAAAGCTGCAACAACTGCAGACTGTCTTTCGTTTGTAGGCCCTGTAACAAGCAGACATATGCTATGCTGTATACAATCATCAAATTTCCTGTTCTTGCAAAGACATTTGGGTCCTATGGATGGATCAAACCTTCACTGCAAAAGTAATGCAAGTTGCTCATAGCACTACCAGCATTACTGAAGCTTCCAAAGTTTGTTTGGAAAGACTCAGGGCAGCACTAAAATACAGGATGCCTGTACTCACACAGAAGGGCGAGACAATGCAAGATATGTGGTTCTCACAGCAGTATTGATGAAGATCCAAGCCTTCTCGCATGTTACACCTTGTTACCAACATATTTGAGGAGCACACTGTCGCCATGACCGCTACCACCTCAAGATGGAGGTGGTATGCTCCTCCAAAACACTGGTAACTATTTACCAGGTAACATGGTATACATATTCCAGAAGACCTGCATCTTCCAAGGGCTACATCTTTAAGCACTGGTCACAATAACCAGCCCACTACAAAATGAGCCACACTTCATCCACAAAGAAAAATACCTAAAAATTTCACCGCTTCCCTTGGTGGAGAATGAATCTGACCAACACCGTTAGTCACCACATTACCACTTAAACCTGTACCTTCTCTGTCTTGCACAGGTTTCTTGTTATGAATGTCACCATGCACATAGTTCTCTTCCGCAGGCTCCTCTTTGTCCTTTGAGTCCTGTGCCTAATAAGAGAACATTGAAAACAATAACGTCAATCAAAGCACAATAATAAATATCAAATTAATCCACTGTTGCTATCAAATGAGGACAAAACACTTCACTGTACATACAACAAGTCTAGCACATGTTGAAAAAAATATTATTTATACATTCTTACGTGGGCAGAATATTTCAGTCTAATATACAACTTCTGTTGTTCATATTCTGTAATTAAATAAAAGCAGTACCTTTTTATGAAAAAACAATGACAGTGGAGATGGTGTATAGTTATTATCCAGAGGTGTATTTAATTTGCCACTGCCTGGATTCCAAATGGAATGAGTTCTAGGAAGGAGGTACAAAACTGTAAGAAAAGCTGCTAATGTAAGCATGTAGGCTACACTCCGCTGAAGTCTTGACAGCTGGTTCCACCACTGTAAAAACAAAAGTGGCAACATACAAGCACCTCTAGGTCATTTGGCATTCCTCCATGTCACAAGCAAATTTTCCTTGAAATTAACTCACAATATGAAGTGCTAACTAATAGGTACACATGAAGACGCAGTTACCCCAGAGACTATAAAAAGTGAGTTACCTTCATAACCACAAAAACTCTATAAAGTAATCATATAAGTGGGTAAGTCTACTGAAAAATTGCTATTGTGACATGCAATGAATTTAAGTTACACTGTGCATATATAAGCTACAGAAAACCAGTTTAAGTCATAAAAATACACTATTTATGTAAACCCATTTTCATGCACATCAATCAGTTTACCATAAAAGTATTTTCAGAGCCCATGAACTTTCTAATGATCTGCACCTAAAAAAAAGTGTTGACACTATGCCGTTTCTTGAACACAAATAACTATCAACTACTCAATGATGTTCCCATATGATGGAGTAAGGCATCGTGCAACATTTCATGGTACAGTGCACATTTAAAAATCATGATGAATGTTCATTTGTCAAGACCTTCTTGAATGTGACACCAATGATGTTGCAGACGAACTTGCTGCCTCCATCACCTAATTAGACTCCCTACTCTACCCTGACTATATTTAATGTTATGCATATTCATTGTAGTGGTCTTATAAACACTGTTTTATTCCCATCTATTACACAAGGTTTAGCTTATGCATTCCTACATGTTTTGGCTATCTGTTGCAGGCACTATCAGGGAACTATAATATTAGAAAGACATAAGCAACATATCTTCTAAGTTGTCAGTAAATGGTAAACATATGTACAATAGAAAGATACAACAGTTAACTGATATACAGTATTATTACAATGACTGAGATTAAACTATAAGTTGAGTATTAAAATGCAAAAAGCTGCCTCCAAACATCTTGTAGTAATGTATATCTCCTGTTTATAGTGAAGAGGAGAGCCAAGGTTTAGACATACAAAGTTTACTCCATGAGTGATCATAACGCATTACAGAGGAAGTCTCGGTAAAATCAGGACATATGTATTAAAAAATTAAAATCTTATTCTGTAGCATTATACTGTCCACCACACTAAAACTCATACTCTGCAAAGGACTAGCCATTATCCAGAATATATGTGTTACAAGCCAGAATCTTTATGACTGTGGAAACCTTGTATGTCACAGCAGGAAAACCTACATCAAATTTGTAGTCAACCTACACACTAACAGTATTACAGGTCAGAGTAATTTTCTGTGCCTTAATTTTTAAAACCAACATTGCCTCCCAAAGTGATATACTGGATATAGATAGAATTCTAGATAAAACCTTCAGGGAATTATTATGTGCCAATTGTGGTAGAAACTGTCAAACGTCACAGAATTTCTCTGTTGAAACTCCATGGCTGAAAATGGGATTATTCTTACATAAAACCTATGCTGATGACCAACAATGTACTTGCTACACAGTTATTGAACAGCTTTCCTTAAAAGGCAAAAGTATATTAATGAGACCACAATGATGTATGTGCATATCCATTTCAGATTTTAAACCAAGTGACCGATTTTATGCAAACTAGCAGGAATGTTAGGCGGCCGAAAGCCGCCGTAACACAATTCCTTCTGGCTTCATACGGTCAGTAATAAAAGCGAAAACTTGTGAGGAGGGTGAAACCCTAGCAACACCCACCTGCTGGTCCAGACATGATGGTAATAAAACTTAGGAAAAACATACAATCTTTAATGAGGTAACATTTTAATATAACGTTACGTACCCGCCACAGACTTCTCTTTGGCCATCCTCGATTACCATTTGCATCCGCCCCTGCGCTAGGCAAATTTAAAGCCACATAATCCTTCTTGAACTGGCCAAGCATGGCAACTTTGACTAGACAGAAAATTAATACATCCGGCACTGTAATAGACACTCATACAATCATTCAGCCTACTATTCAAAGCTCTAATGCTGCACATTTATATTACATAACTTAACGCTGCGAATGATTCCCTGACTATTACAGGTTTATAATAACAAGCCTCAACACACCACCTGCCACACGGAACTGCCATTATACCATGGACGGGTATCTGGCGACACAGCGCACTCATAAAACATCACAGTCCGTGACTGGGGTTTTTTATTTTTATCCGTGGTATTATGATGCGGATTGATTCACAGTTGTGGTTAGATAATCTGTGGTTGTGGTTAACAAACCTGTGGTGTTGCGCGGACGGTGGTGGGAGTTTTGTTATGTCAACGCTGAGCAGTGAGTGAAATTGCCGATCAACAGAGAGGTTGAAGTCTGTTTTAGTGACTATACAATGTCCACGGCCACAGGAATACCGGATAAGTTGTGGCAGCCTCCTCACGCTATATTAGAAACCACGTAGGTCAGAGCTTATGTTGCATGTACGCTACCATGAGGTTTTCAAGATTTGGAGGTTTGACATCGTATATAGACATAAATTGAACCAACGACTTTGCGCTGTAGTCCATTATGCGTGAGCCATTTATTGTTTTCATTCATGGCACTGAATATGTGTAGCACAACTCAAACATTAAAACAGTCGCCCTAATGCTTTCACGGGTCATGACAAAAGGAAAGCTTGTGATCAGTGGAGGTTATGTTTTTTTAGTTTTCAGTTTAATGACACAAGTTTTAACGTTCTGGGGATTAATTTTATTGGAATAAAGGAAATTTTGGGGTACAAACCAACTTGTGTACAATGAGGTTGTGAAACTCCACCTATTTTGTGTATTTTCCAGGACGTTCCGGGTATCCTACCCTGAGTGTATGCAGTTAGTTGCTTTAATGACAAGTCAAATATACACAGCGGACACGCAACACTACAAAAATATTTATTGCATGAAAGTCAGGAATTGAGGTTTTATTTTACTGATATGTCAACTTTAATAAGAATAGTAAAGATGTGTGACACAGCATAAATGTCCTGGCTGTCCTTACCTTTGTAGCGATCATGTATGTTGCAGTCCATATCATTGTACATCCCTGCATGCTGTTGCTTGCACTGTAAATTGCACACTGTAAAATGAGGTACATATTCTATAATATTGTTAACATGCTCAATAATAAACTCTGCTTTTAGAACCATAACATTTTAACTGCTTTCTGTGCAGTAGTATCCATTTCTGCTGGAAATGGCAAGCTCACGTATTCTGGACTAGTACCTGATTTCATATTTAAGAGTAATATATGTAACAAACTTATTACATTTTGCATACTTTTTTTCTGGGGTGCTTGAAAACCAGTTTATACATGACTTTCTAAGCCAGCAGCATATTGCATGGTGAGATACATCATTAAATATATCATTCCAAAACTACTGAGCTACATGTAGAGGTCTCTCAGGCAAGTGGGTGGGATGGTATCCTTTAAACTGCCTGTCGTTGCACTCTTAACTTAGTGTGTCATGTCGGTACCACAGGTTAGGTATATCATAAGATCAATTTGCAGATGTACAGTATCACATTTTCTTGGGTTGTCACACTGGCTGGTACTTCTTGCAGGTGATGAAATGATTCATGCAACATGTTGCTTAAAGTAACTTTGAAAAAAAGAAGTTTAAGGTGAATATAGATTATATTACCAGCCTTATGTTTACTTTATTTCAGGATGGGGGAAATTGTTATTGAATTGTACTGGAAACATGCACCAATGACATGCAGAAACTTTGCTGAACTTGTAAGAAGAAATTACTATAATGGAACTAAGCTTCACAGAATTATAAGGGATTTTATGATTCAAGGTATATTACAAATCTTCTCATATTAAGTGAAATGCTTCAGACTTGCCAGGTCATTTATTATTTATTAACATGTATGCTAATAATAAACTCTTACTAAAAGTATGAAAGTAGTTTTAATTTTTCCACATGAGATTGATAAAACAACACAGATACTCTGCATAATGTGTGTTCTAACGTAGTGTAATTGTTCCTCACATCAGTTGCATATCCCTGTTTACCTAGTTTTCATATCTGTTTCATGTTCCATACATCCTAATCAAAGATTGGGCAGAAAGAAATTTCTAATTGCAAACATTTGTAGAATTTGAAGTGTTACTTTGTGTTGTGACAGAATTCGCAGATGCTTCATTTGTGTTTTCTGCTTTATTTTTATAAGGTGATGTGGACCAACATATACTTGCAATGGGAAATATGTTAATTGTTTGTGTGTGAAAACCGAAATAGGTCTAGTGTTGTGTTTGCTGTTTTTAATTTAATATATAGAATATGGCAGGGGGGCACAAGCATTCCAAAAATCTAGGAGCCCCCTCAAAATTCTAGGTGCCAGAAGGATTACAGGAAGCAAGTTCTGTACTGAGGATGCACTAATATCTTGCGCCACCATACCATATTTACTCACCACTGCGATCTGGCACCTGGTCTATGCACATCCCTTCAATAAGGGATCATGTTTAAACTATATAAAGGTGTTTGAACTAATGACATACTACTAATTTCAGGTGGAGATCCCACTGGAACAGGTAAAGGAGGTGCTTCTATTTATGGGAGACATTTTGATGATGAAATTCATGAAGAATTGAAACACACAGGTGAGATTTTATCCTAGGAAAGTGAAAAAATTTGTGGTTTGAACAGACATGTAGATGCATGGGGATCTAACACAGTATGAATTTCACTTTTAGGTGCTGGAATATTATCCATGGCAAATTCAGGACCAAATACAAATGGCTCCCAGTTCTTTATTACACTTGCTCCAACACAGTGGCTAGATGGGAAACATGCTATATTTGGTATGAGACTTAACATTTTTTACTTGTTTATGGAATGGTAATATTTTTGTGGAGGAGGGAATTTCCTATATACTTCTATTAAGATACAGAAATTCTTTGTCAGTTTACATCGTTCAATCTTCAGATATGGTATTGCATCCTAAAAGACAATAATCTTCACCTATAATGTGCTTGTTTGCTCTGGGCCTCATCTTTTACAAACATTATGGAATTTAACTTCCATCAAAACAAAATCAGCTGTACTTGTTCATTTTATTTCAGTTAATTCTTAATGCTGCAAGCCAGTACCATTTATTACCATTCTTCTTGTCAGTATTTATTCCTTAATTTTGTCTGGTCAGTCATATCAGCATTTAGTAGTTACTGATGAAAACAGCATTATTAGCAAAATGGTCAGTTCATGTTAAGATGTGATAAGATAAAGCGATATTTTTATGGCCAGAGCACAATAGCAAAAGATATTCATTTGCAGATACTGTATATCCATAATTTAAACTAAATAGCAATGGCATAATTATATATATGTAATATTTGCTGTTCAATTTGTAATGTTATGTTATGTTTTTCATAGGTCGAGTACATTCTGGAATGAATGTCGTAAAAAGGATAGGTTTGGTCGAAACTGATAAAAATGATAGGCCAGTTGATGATGTAAAAATAATGAGAGGGTATATCAGATCACACTAACATTCTTTGTCACTTTAATGTAATAGTAATTGCATACTTACCCTTGGATTTATAAATAAACTTAACATCAATTTCTTAGTTTTTTTTTAATGGAACCACATTATTTGCTAAATTAACCCATTCCTATGTGAGAATGGGGTTTCCACAGCATTAATGCTGAGGACTCTTCTTGTCTTGTGGGATGTTACACTGAGTAGTGGCTAAATTTAACACATACTGCCTTTCCTTATAAGTATCAGGATGTGTTAAATTATCTGCTATATAGCATGACCTCTCATAAGACCAAGCCCTTTATTGTTTGGTATACTTCATGTAACTTGGTGTGTCTAAGAACCTTTTTAACACTAGTTTCTGAAGAACTTACACAATGTTTGTCTCTAAACCTTACATTAAAGCAATCACACATTATGCGTATGAAATAGAAAAATACCTTCATGGTGACCAAGAGCTCGTCTTCCACTCTCTACCGTGACTAGCAAAGGGCAGAAGAGTTCCTGGATGTTGGCTGCATCTTTATGGATTTCTCATTTAACTCTGCAAACTAATGACTCACTGGAACCACTGTGAGAAGCAGATCACTGGCAAGCTGGTCACTTGATGAGCGAAGTAATATCTGTGGGGATTGCTGCCATTCACTAGCCTGTCTTACCAGCCTAGTGCTGATCAACATTGTGTAATTAATTTATAATTGTAACTGATGTGACTAAGTACATTGCCCTATGGGGAACTAAGTCACATGAGCCCCTGAACCTTTCAATAGTACTTGCCTGTCGTATGGTTCTGGAAGTTTGTTGTCAAGGGAGGTGTGGCATTGCAGTGGAGGCTTAGGGGTCATTCTTCTATTTCTGGGCTTATAATACAGGGTTATTAATAAGTCCGTAAACATTTTAAAAATTTGCAACAAATAAAATACTCAACGGATCATAGTAGTTCTTATGCCGATAGAGAGAGAAAGTCTCCAAGTTTTTTTACATCTTTCACAGATGCTCAATGTGTCCACCTTTGGTAATATGGCAGACATCTATGCAATAGTCTGTCTTGTTCCACACGTGTGTCAGCATATCATGGTCACCCAGAGCCACAGTAGTGGTGATACGGTTGCAAAAATCTGGAGATTAGCGGGGAGTGGAGGCACAAAGTCAGTGTCCTTCACAAACCCCCCAAAAGAAAAAGTTGCACAGGGTTAAATCCGGGGACCGGGGTGGCCACCGCATTAACATATCTTATTTTCCTGTGCGTGCTATCCACCTTTGTGGGATGTTTCAATTGAGATACCCTCGCACATCTTTGTAGTGAACTGGAGAGCCATCTTTTTGAAAGATGTAAACATTACTGTCTTCATTGAACTGTGGCATCAGCCAGTTTTCTAACATGTTTCACGGACTTATGAATAACCCTGTACAATGCCTGAGGTCCTGCATATACTGTCCGTTCCAGCTGGTTTCTCCCTACTGTTCCGTAATTCATATGTGATTGGTTTCTTAAAGAACCCACAGGTAGAGGGAAGAACTTCATGGGTTGAGCCTGCAGTGAATGCCCTTTCACAGTATCAAAATCTGATCCGTCTGTCTGTAACTTGTTTCAATGCCATATATATTAAAAGTAGAAACAATACAAAGAATATGCTTTGCACAGAAAGGACAGGTGGACAAATGAACAGAGGACAGCAAGGGAAGAGTTATGGCTGGGTCAGTGAGTGGTGGGGTAAATTGGGGGTGCAGACATACAAAACAGAACTTGAAATAGCCATTTGTAAGGGCAGTAAACAAAAAGTAGAGAGGGGTAAAATATAATGGACTTGGGGAATTAAATTTGTATCAACACAATAGCTGGCAGCTTAATTGCAGTGTTTTGTCCTTTTTATATGCTGCATTTTGCAGGGGATTTCAATGAGGTTTTCTTATCAAGCGGAGACAGTTTCACTTTATGCAGTAGGTATAGGCTAATTCCATGCCTAGTGTTTGTATTATGCAACTGCTACCGGTGTGGGGACCTGTGCTCAAGTTCAAAGGTATCGGAGCCATAGTACCACCCCTTGGCTTCTTATGGTGGTGGTGATGGTGTAACAAATGTTTTTGAACTGTTTTATATTTCACTGCTATTTGAAAGAAATATTTAACCAAATTCCAGTCCATAAATCCTGGAATGTGGTTGCGGATAGAAAGCAATCTGCAGGAAGGTTGTTGGGCGTGACCATCCAGTGTATACCACTTCTACAGTAGGTCCCCAGTGTATACCACTTCTACAGTAGGTCCCTGTTATCAGTGTTTTTAAGTGCCATTTAAAATCTTGATTCTCAATTGTATTAGGTTAAAGGGGAGTTCTAAGAGCATTACTCAACAACAGCATTGGTATCACATATGCCACTTCTGTTTGGACTTCAATTAAAAGCAGACATCATTGATATACACATTATACTAAGTAGGGAAATGCATGATATGAGATATTAGCTGCATCCATTACACAACTATCAGTGGTGATACTGACAGTGTCATTCTTACCAATTTAATTTAAAAGTTCACTCATTCTATTACATTTAAACCTTCTAAAATTCTATTTTCAGTTTCTAATGTGTGTTCAGTTTCTCTGGTTACTTACAATTCAGATGTATTTGAAATTTCAAGAAAATTAACTTATTAATATCGTAGATTCCATTTATTACTACATATTTACTTATTTTGATTTAATACAGTGCTGAATAATAACTTGTACTTTTCACGTATACATTCCCTGCATTTACTGCTCATGATTCCCTTCATGCATGTCTATTAATTATTATCCTACTTCCAATTATTTTTGTGTTACTTTAACCCTTTGATGCCTAACGACCACTATAGTGGTCATACCGCACCGCTAACCTCTAAGCGTTGCATTTTATATATTTATTCAGCAAATATAGGTACTAAATATTTTAAACATGGTATATACTCTCCGTTTTTTTTTTCCCTTCAAAATGCAGTTTGTTTCATAATTCTAACATATTTGGTTTGTGTATTATTCACATTTTATACACAGGGTGTGCCAAAATTAAAAAAATAATTCCGGCGCCAAAAGGTTAATGTTGTAAATCTACAGTGGTAGAGCTTACGGGCAACTATTCCTCTGTTAAAATGGT
>Ga0209755_10009703_pt1 | contig 10161 bp, 11 predicted proteins | sample TergutCo191P1_FD_187301 | JGI IMG/M metagenome (GOLD analysis project Ga0209755, IMG submission 187301) | Cornitermes sp. P1 segment gut microbial communities from Petit-Saut dam, French Guiana - Co191P1 (SPAdes) (version 2) | ecosystem: Host-associated > Arthropoda: Insects > Digestive system...
TTTCGGAAATGGCGGGCACAGATCGCATCATCGGGATTATATCCCACGTTACCGAACTTCGGGAACGTGTTGACAGACAAATCCAAATCGAGAAAACCACGAGCGGAAGCAGGATAACCATGTTGGTTTAAAAAGCAGCCACAGCTATCTTGGTTCTGCTATAAACCCTCGAAAAAGGCCGTTGCCAGTATAGGTCGCCGCTACCACCAAAGGGCCAAACCTAGTATGCCATGTAAGTATCGTAATCTCGCGCAATACCGTCGCGGAAGTCCCGAGTATCGCCAGCCTGCCCTCATAAACCAGGTCAACAAAGTTCATTCCCATCACCAACGTGTTCGAGGGGAGAACGACAAAGGCTCTGTCTCTGGCAAGTGCGGTGTGCGATGCGGAGATACTGTCATTCGCGGCCTGCGAGGAAGGATACCTGTAAACCCTTACAATGGCTGGCTGATCAAAAAGTATGCCAGAACCTTCAGCAATCCGCTCTCCAGAGAATGCGGTTCCCGAAAGCAGAAGAAGAAACCCGAAAACCAAAATCACCCTACGCATTTACACCTCCAAAAAGCTCCTGATATACTCGCATTCTGATTGCCATGGAAATCCCCCTATAAATACATATCAGCATTTCCCAATCCAAATTATAGCTCATTGCATAAATATATGCAAGTAGTTCATTATTTGAAACAAGACAGAAGCATATCCTTCATCATATGGGGTAGATAGAGAAGGAATGGTACGTCTAAAATCCGTTTTGGCGAAAAACATAAAAATCCGTAGAAAAATCCTAGGTTTAACCCAGGAAGCTCTGGCTGAGAAAGTTGGAACGGTCTCAACTTACATAGCCATGATAGAGTCGGAAAAACGTACCCCATCTTTTAAGATGATTGAGCGGTTAGCGGAAGTCCTAAAAATAGAAGCACCAGAACTATTTTCCATGAAAGACTATCCCTCAGAAAACGCATCCCAACTCAGGGAAGGGTTGATAGAACAATTTGATTTGTTTCTTAGGGCAGTAGTCAAGGAAATGGAAGGCAGAGGATAAAGCGGCCAACGGGAATCGAACCCGTGCGAGAACGTGTTGACAGGCAAATCCAAAGTTGGTCTAACTGGTTTCTCACCGAAATTATCGTATAATGATTTGTATGGGAACTTTGCCGTTCCCTCAGAACTTGGTGCCTCTAACAACTAGATTTAGAAGGTACCCTTAACCATGGAGCGATTATGCTGGAATTTGACACGGATTTGCTTATTATCGGTGCTGGCCCTGCTGGGCTTACCGCCGCACAGTACGGTGCCAGGGCCAATCTTAAAGTTCTGGTAGTCGAGCGACTTGCCCCAGGTGGACAGGCATCGCTGATCGACGTTCTGGAAAACTACCCTGGCAACGTGGAACTAAAAGACAGCAAAGGCAACATTATCGCCAAGCCCCGGACGGGTTTTGATTTGATGCAGAACATGCACGGTCAAGCGCAAACCTTCGGGGCCTCCTTCCTGAACGAGCCTGTCAATGAACTTAAAAAGGAAAATGGCTTGTTCACGGCGGTTTTGGCAGGCGGCAAGACCCTTAAAGCCCCTGCTGTGGTACTGGCAACGGGGGCCTCTCACCGCAGTTTGGGCGTTCCAGGCGAGAAAGAGTTTTCCGGGCGTGGCGTTTCCTACTGCGCCACCTGTGACGGCACCTTTTTCAAGGGCAAGAAAATTTTTGTGGTTGGTGGAGGGGATGCCGCCTGTGATGGTGCACAGTACCTTTCCAGGCTTAGCCCCCATGTGATCCTTACCCACCGCCGTGACCGTTTCCGTGCCCAACCGTCCCTTGCGAATCGGGTTTTGAATAATCCTAACATCGAGGTTCGGCTTAACACGATTGTAAAAGAAATTAAGGGTGGGCAGAAAGTTAGTTCGGTGGTATTCCAGCGAGACGGGGAAACGTTTGAGGAAGCTGCCGATGCCGTTTTCATTTTTGTCGGTATGGTTCCATGCTCGTCACTTGTGTCCCAAGGTGGCTTGCAGGCGGAGCTGGACAAAGATGGTTATATTGTTACCGATCAAAAAATGGCAAGCTCGGTACACGGATTGTTTGTCGCAGGCGATGTTCGTTCCGGTTCTTTCAGGCAGGTAGTTGTTGCGGCAGGGGAAGGTGCCGTTGCCGCCCACAGCGCAGCCGAATATATAGAAGAATGTAACAGGGAACCGATTGCAAAATGATTTATGAGTAGCCCGTGGCACCGTAATCGCCGGCAAAAATGGCGAAAAATGAAAAGCCGTGAAAGCCCCGAAGCAGAAGCCCTGCTAAAATCCCGTGAACGTTGGTGCATGAATGCCTGCAGCAGATACATCAACCGCAAATCCCTAAAAGGCGAGGTATGGACACTGCACGATGAAACTGGCGAGATGTCTGCCCTTGCCGTCTATGCAAGACGGGGGCTTCTGCCAGTGCTGTGTGGGCAAAACCATGTCCCCCCCCCACATTTCCTCAATAGCCTTTTCGGTTCGGCCCCCATATATTCTCTGCAAGGCAGAAAAGACGACGTGCTGATTATGGAAGCGGAAATGGAAAAAATCGGCCTGTTTGCGACGGAAAAAGCCGATTTCGATCTGATGTGCATAGATAAGCCGCCCGACGGTTTCCGCTCATCTGGCCCCACGGGGCTGGTAATACGCAAACCGAAACTTGCCGACATGAACAGTCTTGTCGCCTTGCACGCCGAATATGAAAAGGAAGAAGTGTTGCCCGTTGGCAGAAAACTCAACCCTGCCAGCAGCCGCATGAACATGGAAAAAATATTTTCAAAGGAGCAGGTACTCGTTGCCGAACTCGACGGGCGGTTAATCGGAAAAATAAACACAAACGCTGTCACTTTTACCCGTTATCAGGTAGGCGGCGTATATGTTCATCCAGCTTACAGGGGTCTGGGCATAGCCCGTAGAATGGCTGGCGAGTTTACCGCAGGCCTTGTCGCCCAAGGCAGGGGCATATCCCTTTTTGTAAAAAAATCCAACCTTGCCGCTCGTCGGGTGTACCAGGGCATCGGTTTTGAAATCCTGGACAACTACCGAATTAATTACTATCATAAAGGCTAAGCGATTATGAACGATCTTAGCTCTCGCATTCTCCACTGTGATGCGGCCTGTGTAGTAGTCAATAAGGTACCTGGCGAAGCGACCGAGGGGGCAGGCAAGGGAATGGCTTGTATGCCCAGCCTGCTTGCCGCGGAACTGTCTGCCGAAGGCTACCCATCGCCATTGCCGCGAGACGCTCTCCCCCTGCCGACGGCGGTTCACCGTCTTGATGTTCCGGTTTCAGGCTGTACGCTGTTTGCCCGTACAAGGACTGCGCTTGGTTTTTTGAATGCCGCCTTTAGCCAAGGAAACGTCGAAAAACGTTATTGGGCAATCGTTGAATTGCCCCAGGAAAATGCCATGCCCGAAAGTCTTGAACTTGTCCACTGGATACAGTTCGATTCACGGCGAAACAAGTCGATCGCCCATGACGAGCCAGGGCCTGGTAGGAAAAAAGCGGTTTTGCGTTATCGCCTTGTCGGCAAAGGCCGTGACTATCTGTTTATGGAAGTTGAGCTTGTTACCGGTAGGCACCACCAGATAAGGGCACAGTTTGAAAGGCTCGGCCTGCACATTAAGGGGGATCTTAAATACGGAGCACGGCGCAGCGAAAAAAACGGCGGCATACGCCTGCACGCCCATTCGCTTTCATTCCCAGATCCAACCGGTGGACACACAGCCAGTGGCGAGAGGCGCATCACCGTACATACGGTTCCATCCATACAGGACAATCTATGGCAGGCATTTCAGTCTTCACAACACGAGTATAATAGTTCCCACAGTGATTAAAATGCCGCCAATCACGGCCTTTGCGGCGGTAAAGCCGTACCGCTTTCACCAGCCCCGAAACCCCAGCCGCCGGTGAAAATCCCTGGCAGTTGGAACCTCTTTTGCGTAACAGAAACCACGTTTAACCGGGTCGTATTCAATCGGGGCCCCGAGCCTGTCCTTCATAAACGCAATGTCGCGGCCAACCGTGGCATTGCTGGCTGGCTTGCACTCGCCGTCAGCCCGTTTCAGACATTCGACCAGATCATTGGTGTTCGGATACCTCCCCGATGCAATCTCCCTGTCTATCACATACAGCCTTTCCAATGCTGCCAACGGAATCGATTTTCTTGAAGATGTTTTTTTCACTGCCCCCACTTGTTCATTGCCCAATGCGGACATTTGTGCCGGCCCGATCCCCTGGATTTTATCCAGTACTTCGTTCATAAAACAGGTAAGAATTTCCCTTTGGTTATTTGGGTCGGCGTTTTCGTCGTAGAATCGTTCAAGGTGTTCATCCCCAAGGTAGAAGTGCACCCATGCGTTCATGTACACCTGGACGAATTCAAATTCTATCTTGGAGCAGTACTTCCCAGATGTTCCGGCAAGTTCCTCCAGCTTTCCCCAGTATTTTGGCGGGCAAGTTTTTGCGTCGAATTCCAGCCACAGCATGGATTCATGGCCGTCATTTTCCTCCCAACCGTAGCCTATCCAGAAGATGGGGAACACGCCTTCCATGTCCTCGTCGTTGATTTGAACGTATTTTCCAACCTGTAGCTGCCACACGTTTAAGCCGTGAAGTTCTGGCGGCACTGTCAGTTTTTTTGAGGATACCGCCTCGATTGCCTTGTCCAGCAATGCGTCAAAGTCGGCCAGCGATTTTGTCAAAGCCAGATTGATACCCTTTTCCATGTCACGCTCCCCTGGTGGTTTTATCTCTTGGAAAATAATATGCTTTTACCCAAAGTCTGGCAAGTGGGTCTGCGCTTAATCCCTGTGAATAAACCTACCCAAAAACCCCTCGAAAGCACAGCAGGTTCAAGGCTTTCAGGAATGGGTATTTCTTCTTTTTTCCAGGATCTCTCTCGCCTTGATCCTACTTTTTCTCTGTTCTTCCTTCCTTCTGGCTACTCTGTTGTTTTCATCTATCATCCCGGTGGTGATAATGGCTGAAGGAAGCGCAATCGTGCTGATTCCCAAGATTGCGATAACTCCACCCAGTATCCTGCCCAGAGTGGTGATTGGGTACACATCCCCGTATCCGATTGTGGTAAGGGTGGCAACCGCCCACCACAGGGTGGCTGGAATGCTGGTGAATTTATCCGGCTGGGCGGTGTTCTCGACAAAATACATGGCCACTGATGCCAGCAAAATCATCATAATCATTAAGAGGAGGGTTACGTGGATAAAGTCCTTTTGCCTTTTGAGAACCCTGCCCAATTGTTTAAGCAGGTCGTTGTACCGCACCAGCTTTTTGACTCGCAGGAGCCTTAGTATTCGCAGAATTCGCAAAGCCCGAAGGTCAAGGCCAATGACAAGCGGAAGGAAAAACGGCAGGACGGCGAGAAGGTCGATTATCCCCATTGGGGAAAAAATGTAGCGCAAATACGGTTTTTTGTTTTTGCCGTATTTTTTAGTCGCCGTCCAAAGCCTTAGCAAATACTCGACGGAAAAAACCGCCACCGAAAAAATCTCGAAATAGGTAAAAAAGATGTTGAATCTGATATCAAGTTCGCCAATGGAGGCCGCAATGACGGCGGCTACGTTTAGCCATATCAAAACCACCAGAAACCAAGTGAAAAAAGTATTGAGTCTGCCGTTCTTTGCTGGCTCTTTTTCCAAAATTTCGTAGACATTCTGTTGGATTTTTTCGATCATTCTTGGCATACTTGCATTCCTTGTTTTGGTGTTGCGTGAAATATGCGTCTCCTGCGTTTTCCAGTCTGTATTACGCAGGCTAAAAAACGCAGGGGACGCTTTGCCTTATAGTTTCTCCATCACTTCGTTGATAAACCCGATCAGGATTTTCTTCTGGGCGTTGCGGTCGGTGTTTTCCCCGAAAAACTGCTTGAGGTATTCTTCCTTGAGGATGAAATGCAAATGCGCCTTTCTTTCAGGCTGATAAAATTCAAAGGTCACCTCGGCGTGGTATTTTCCAGAAGTTCCGACAAGTTTGTGCAGTTTGTCCCAATGTATCGTTGGGCACATTTCCGCATCAAACTCTATCCACAGGCAGGGTTCGCGCTTGTCGTTTTCCTCCCAGCCATAGCCAATCCAAAAAATCGGAAAGTCTTCTTCGTCGTCACTGCCATCGTCATCGATGACCTGAACGTGTTTTCCGATTTGGAACCTCCACACATCCAAGTTGTAAAGTTCTGGCGGTACCGACAGTTTCCTTGAAGATACCTCCCCAATTGCTTCGTCAAGCAATCTGTCAAGATCGGCGATTGATTTAGTCAAATCCAGGTTGATTCCGTTTCCCATAAAACGCTCCTTTCGTAGTTTTCCTCTTTGCGGAGGTTTTGGTTTTGCCCAAGTATAACATGGGGGTCTATCACCAGGTGATCACGCAAAAATATTTCCTAAATGTTTTTTAACTCCCTCGCCCATGAAACCATTTTGCCTGCCACCGATTGTGGGTCTTCCGAATAAATCTTGTACAGTTCATACTTGTAGACATCCTCGTTATCAATGTCCTCAAGCCCTGGATACCTGACATCATGGGAAACCCAAACAGCCTCCGTCATCTCATCTCGCATACCTGTAATGCTGGACATTGTTTTGCGGATTTTATCGGCAACATCGGCAGTCAGCTTTTTGGGGGAATAATTTTCCACGGTAAACCACCGCATGTCATAATTCACGCTGAACCCACAGCCTTTTCCAATTGGAAAGTAAAGGTAATACCAGCCGCTTTCTTCATGGTATTCCGCATCGGGGATTTTGTCTTTCACAAGCTCAAATATTTCCCCTTTGAAAATTTCCCAGGCTTGGTTGTCGACATCGATTTCTTTCAGCACCTTGGCTATAAGCGAAGCCGCAGCGTAACTGTCCCTTGATTCCGTAACAAGGGCTTTGATGGCGTTTTCCATTGTTTCCTCCTCCATGTATCCGCAAAACGATTTTATCGCTTTGGTAAACTGTTTCAGCATTTCCCTAACGGGCGATGCTTTGTCTGTTTCCTCTAGATCGATGCATTTTTCCAGCCAAGGGATGATATGCGTTTCCCATGTAATGTGAACATAATCACTGCTTGCCTCTTCACTTGGTTCGTACCATTCGGGGGTTAGGAACACCACCGGGATAAAGCTGGCTTCGGTGTTCATGCTTTTTGAAAAAGCGGCGTAATCGGCAAGCTGGTTTTCCTGTTCGCTGGCGTAAATCTTCACCTCGATGGGTATGAAGACAGTCCCGTTGTCTATCACGATGTCTATGAACCTGCCTTTGTCGGTTGAGTATTCGCTTGTAACCTTCGCCTTGGCCAGATTCAATGTTTCGGCCTTTTTTATAAGCGGTTTCACGACCGTGTCCATAAAGAGCTTTAGGTATGCGCTTCCCTGACAGTGAAGCCCTTTGGGGTTGAGCAGATCGGCAAGCACACGGCACATAGGGACTTCCTTTCTGCCAATGTCCGCAACTTTGAAAATGCTATACGTTTCCCCGGTTTCCCTGTATCTGGCTTCAAGATCCTTGGCTGTCGCCGAAACGCGCTCCAGTAACTGCGAAACTGCCTGTGTTGAATTGGTCGTACTCATGTGATCCTCCTAAAAAAATTAGTTTACTGTGCCATAATCCTGATAAAATCGGGGTTTTGCGCAACATCAACACCATTGACACTTAGGATTTGAATTATCATCCTGTCCGTTATGTGGTTGGCATTGACGGTGAAATTCAGCACAGCTTGAGCCCTGGTTGCTTCAAGCCTTGTCGTGTCGGGAATATACGCTATTTGCGCATTTCCCACGGAGGCTTGCCTTGCCCGCAGAGAGGCCTCTTCTCGATTAAGCTCCTGCATACGTTCCTCTATCTGTAGCATTTGTCGCAATGTCTGTAGCCCAATTAGCCTTCGCCTAGACAATCTTTCAAGCTCTTCCATCTCCTCCCTAATCCTTCGGGCCAATTCGGCTTCCTCTGCATACAGATTGAGACTTTGTTCCACCAAGTGTCGGCTCCATGGATCTTCGACAAGAGCAAAATTTATGCTGTTGAATAATACTGTTTCAGCATTTGAGATAATGTTTCCGTTGTCATCACGTAAAACGGCTCTCACGCTCATTCTCTGATTTAGCCTGGGCGACCAATTCTCAAGCTCCCATGGGCGAGTTCTTCCTGTTGCCTGAAGCCCTGCCTTTATATTGTGAAGGGCATCAAAACTGCTTTGCAAAGGGCTTGATATTACGGTCGTCCCCAGCTCGACCGTCCCCCTGTTGAAATCGATTCTTCCACGGGTCAGCGATGGCGAATAGACAAGTTCGAAAGGCAGATTGGCGTTGAAGAATTCCTCCGCCTCGTTTAAAATCCGCAACCACTCGTTACGCCACCGTATCTCGTTTCTCACGTCTTCCCCCAGATTACCGCTCGAAACGTGCGCGGACAGGGTGGAAAGCCGGTCGGTCGCTTCGAGAAGCCTTGGATCAAAGGCAACCGCATTGTGGTAGTGAACCAACGCCTCGACAATCGTTCCCCTTTGTTGCGCAACGATCCCCCGAGCCAGGCTCGTTTGCGATCCGATGTCCTGCGAGGGGCTTGCCTGGGTAAGTCTGCTTGTGGCCGCAAGGGTTAACTGCACGCCCATCTGCTCAAGTAATTCCCTGGATGCGTTATTAACAGCACTGAAATCGTTAAGCTGCGTAGATGCATGAATCCCCGAATATGAGGCAATCGTATTGGCATTTGGGGTGGTATCGGTCACATTTATTTGCAGCACGTAACCTGCGGAGGTTCGTGTTATATTTCCCGTCATCATATAGGCGACCTGGGCAACATGGCCAAGGCGGACAATATCAAGGCTATCCTCGTAGGTCGGATCAAGCGTCTCAAAGATGACTCTATCAAGGGATACCCTATCAAGTACGGATATGGCCGAATGCCTCGAAAAATTGCTGACCAGAGCACCTTGAAGCACTCTCGGCAAATACACCTGATTGTCGTTTAGACCGCTGCTTTCAGGCACGAGAATACCGAGCCTCATTCCACTGCCACCTGACCCCGTGAAATAAGGCGAGGATGGATCCTGGGCTGGAAATGCCGGGCTAGTCCAATTGCCATCCAAAATTGGCTGGCTGGGTCTCGATGGTCCCGTAGGGGCAGTTGAATCCGAGGATGCACAACCAATAAAGACCGTCAAAACAAACCCCAAAAAAGCAATTGTTCGTACATATTTCATCCGTAACACACTCCTTAACCATGATTTTGCCTAAAGCCTAACATGGGGGGGCCAGCACCAGGTGAGCAAGCAAAAAATTTTTCGCCAAAAACCGTAAGTTTTGGGGATACTTCCCCAAGTTTCCTTATTATATCCCTATGGTTTCCATTAATCAAGCAAAATTATCATCCCAGGGTCGATTGCCGCCCATCGCTCCTTAATCAAAAATAGGAAATAAGTACGCTTGTGTATGACAAATATAAGGGAAGTACTGGCTGCAAATCTGAAAAAATACCGGCAGGCCCGAGGATGGAGCCAGGCAAAATTGGCCGAAAAGGTCGGGACTTCGACCCAATATATCGGGACGCTGGAAATAAAGGGCAAGTTTCCTTCCTCTGAAATGGTGCACAAGCTCGCCGCCGCCCTGGGGGTTGATCCCACCGAACTTTTTTCCCGGGACATACATCCAGACATCGCCATAAAGAACTTCCAAAAGGCCGTAACGGAAGATCTGGGGGAGGAGCTTAACCGGATGGTCGCCGGTTTTTTTGCGGATAAAATGCGGAAACTGGACGATGAGATAGAGAAAACCGATAAGCGCGTTTGTTCCAACGGATAGGCTTGTCAACGCCTGCCCCGAGCTGGAGCATTCTGGTTACAACACGAGTATAATAGTTCCCGCGGTGATTAAAATGCCGCCGGCGCATCAAGATTAAAAGGCTTTACCCTGCCGGCAAACCCATGTGCATTGTAAAAACCGCCCATACTTAATGAAGATCTGCAAGCAAATACCAAACCAACAGCCACGACAAACGCATGAATGAATTTCTCCGTGTCGTCCCCCTCTGCATTGTCAAAGTGCCATAAGCATATCGAGGTAACGCCCGAAGTTGGCGCAGAGCATGTAGCGCTTGCCCTTTATGCTTATTTTGGCGATGCCAACGTCCACAAGCCTCAGCGTGTTTATC
>Ga0209755_10009704_pt1 | contig 10161 bp, 12 predicted proteins | sample TergutCo191P1_FD_187301 | JGI IMG/M metagenome (GOLD analysis project Ga0209755, IMG submission 187301) | Cornitermes sp. P1 segment gut microbial communities from Petit-Saut dam, French Guiana - Co191P1 (SPAdes) (version 2) | ecosystem: Host-associated > Arthropoda: Insects > Digestive system...
CGCGCTTGACAGGTACGGAATTAAACCTGATATCATCATCGGCTGTGCAGGCGGCGGATCAAATCTCGGCGGGCTTTTATCGCCGTTTATGGGAGACAAACTTGCAGGTAAATCAAACACACGTTTTATCGCGGTTGAACCGGCATCCTGCCCATCGTTCACACGCGGACGCTTTGCCTATGATTTCGGCGATACGGCAAAAACAACCCCTCTCATTAAAATGAAAACTTTGGGTAACGGTTTTATCCCGTCTGCAAACCATGCCGGCGGCTTGCGTTATCACGGCATGAACTCAACTTTGTCTAAACTTTTCAATGACGGTTTTCTGGAAGCCAGAGCGGAAGCGCAAACCGATGTCTTTGACGCGGCAGTCCGTTTTATGAAAGTGGAAGGGATTCTTCCCGCTCCAGAATCATCACATGCAATTAAAGCGGCGATTGACGAAGCTCTTGTTTGCAAAAAAACAGGCGAGAAAAAAGTGATTCTTTTCGGTCTCAGCGGAACAGGTTTCTTCGATATGACGGCTTTCACTTCTTATCACAACAAAACTATGAACGATCCGATCCCGACTGATGCCGATCTTGAACGCGGTTTTGCTACAATTCCTTCAATTTAAAAAATTTGCTTTTAATAAAGTTAACCCCCGTTTCTGCCGATAATGAAACGGGGGCATACTATGAAAAAGATAACATTAATTTTTATTATATTATTAACAGCGGCAGCTTTATTCGCTCAAAATCGAACGCAGCCGGCAACGGTAAATGTAAGTTTTCATAATTTTGCTTGGGGAACAAGCATGGATGCGTTTAAGTCCAAAATGGGAAACCCTGTGCATATAGAAGAAGTGAACGGGCTTCAATCGCTTATTTATGACAATATAAGTATGACAGGCTATTCAGTTTATATGATTGCATATTTTTCTCAAAGCGGGCTTGAAGGCGGAGCTTATTATTTTCTTACCACAAGTGTAGAAGAGCTTATGAAATGTTATACCGATGTTCAAAACGAACTTTTAGCTCAATACGGTCCGACTTTGCTTAAAGAGGTTTTACTCAGAGAAATGCGCCCTTATGAAACATCATGGGATCTTTCAAGCGGATATATCCATTTAAGAGTAAACACCAGGCAGTGGTCAGAACCTGTAACTCTTTGGTATTCCTCGCCTGAATTAACAAGACGTTTAAGAGGCTAACAGATCGTTCCCCCTCCGATTACTATATCTCCGTCATACATTACAACAGCTTGCCCCGGCGTTATCGCTCTCTGCGGTTTGTCAAATTCGATGTGTAAGGTGTTATCTCCTGTTTGCTCTGCTACAGCTTCTTGTTCTGTTTGCAGATAACGGGTTTTAACTGTTACGCGCATAGTTTTTTTTATATTTTCACAGGCAATCAGATTGATATCTTTTGCTGTCAGCGATTTGCTGAAAAGAGCGCTGTCTGTGGCAAGCGTGACTGTATTATCCTGTATGGATTTTGATACGACATAGACAGGAACGTTAGCCGCAACACCTAAGCCCCTCCTCTGACCTATTGTGTAGCGGATAAGCCCCTTATGCTTTCCGATTACCTTCCCTTCCAAATCAATGATGTCTCCTGCAGGGTATGTTTTGCCTGTGTATTCTTCGATAAATCTGCCGTAATCGCCGTCAGGCACAAAGCAAATATCCTGACTTTCGCTTTTTGAGGCATTTACAAAATTTCTTTTTTCTGCGATTTTGCGCACTTCATTTTTAGAAAGCTCCCCCAAGGGGAAGCGCGATCTTTGCAACTGCTGCTGTGTCAGGCAGTATAGCACATAACTTTGATCTTTTTTTTCGTCTAAAGCTTTTAAAAGGAGGAATCGCCCGCTTGCACTATCTTGACTTGTACGCGCATAATGACCTGTAACAAGAAGGTCGAAATCAAGCTGGCGTGTACGTAAAAGGAGCAGGTTAAATTTAATGTGGCGGTTACATTCTATGCAGGGATTGGGTGTCGCGCCTTGTTCATAAGTTTGCGCAAAATGGCGGACAACTTGGGTATCGAATTCTTCTGTAAAATTTAGAACATAATGATCCATACCTAAGTTATGCGCAACATTGCGGGCATCGTTTACATCGGCAAGCGAGCAGCAACGGCTCTCTCCTTTGTAAAGTTTGAGCGTTATACCGACACATTGAAAACCTTTCTCTAACATAAGGGCGGCTGCGACAGAACTGTCAACGCCGCCCGACATGGCTATTACCGTTTTTTTAAACAAGTTGATTTACCGAAGATTTGTTTTTACTTGTCTTGCAGCGATGAAACACTGCAAAACAAATAAGTTTTTTATTAATAATTTTGCGCTTTAATATGGAAATATGATTTTGGATGTTTGCAAACAGGGCAAAGTTCCGGTGATTTTTTACCGACAACAATATGACCGCAGTTGGAGCATTGCCAAATTTGATCGCCGTCTCGTGAAAATACAAGATTTCCCTGTATATTTGCAAGCAGTTTTTTGTATCTTTCTTCATGTTCTTTTTCAATTTTGCCTACCATATCAAAAAGAGCGGCAATATAATCAAAGCCTTCTTCTTTTGCCGTTTTTGCAAAACCTGCGTACATATCTGTCCATTCAAAGTTTTCGCCCGCCGCCGCCGCTTTTAAATTTTCTGTTGTAGGCGGAACATCATCGCCATGTAAAAGTTTAAACCAAATTTTTGCATGTTCTTTTTCGTTAAGCGCGGTTTCGCGGAATATCGCGCCTATCTGCTGATATCCTTCTTTTTCCGCTTTTGATGCAAAATACTGATACTTAACATGAGCCTGCGATTCGCCTGCAAACGCCGCCATTAAATTTTGTTCTGTTTTAGAACCTTTTAATTCTGCCATAATATACTCTCCTGTGTTGATTTTTATTCAGTATAAAGCAGAAAAAGAAATTTAGCAATATTTTTCTGTGTTATAATTTTTAAGGAAAGGTATTCTATTTCTTTGTATACAAATATGTTTATAATAATATTGAGGTGATAAATGCCTGATAAGACATTTAAAGGAACTTTAAGTTACGGCGCTATAACATTAGGGCTTCTTTTTATTATTATAATTCCCATTCCGGTAATATTTCTGGATTATCTCATTTCTTTAAATTTAGTGTTTTCGCTTTTATTGCTAATTGATGTAGCTGTAAGTAAAAACAAAGAATATACTTTATTTCCAAAAATATTATTAGTATTTATTTTATTTAACGCAGCAATTAATATAATCACTGCAAGGTTAATTTTAATACTGGGAAAAGAATTTGACAGTATGTTTATTAATTTTTTATCATTTTGGTTAAAATTTGATAAAATAATGTTAGCGGTTTTAACCTCAGTTACTGTTATTTTTATTTCAGGCATTATAATTTATTTTATTCAAATTATAAAAATTATTAATAGAGTTACAGAGTTATCTTTAGAATATTCTACAGAAAATTTTCCGTTTAAAACCGCTTGTTACAAAAAAGAATATAATGACGGTATTATTACTGAAAGCGAATTTGAAATAAAACAAAAAAGACTAAAAAAGAAAACAGAATTTTCTTTTTCCTTTGCACAGGTTTGTAAAATTTTATCAATCTATGAAAAATTCAGAATTGTTTTTATTTTAATAAATTCAGCAGGAGGATTTTTTATCGCAACAAGGATGAGGGGAGACCTTGCAGATGATGTATATATTACCTATATTTCGCTTGCTCTAAGCTGCGGTATCCTCTCCTTGCTTCCCGCTTTCCTTCTTGCTTTTTCCATGAAGATTGTTCTTTGCGCTCACGAAAAATGAAAAATCATTTTTCGTATTTCTTGCTTACCCAGCACATCCAGTACGAAAAAGCAGCTCCTGCAATAAAGGTGATAACGCACGCTACTGTACCGATTTGCAAATAATTGTAGTAACCTTCCGGCTGCCGCCAGCCTGAAGCGATAGCGGCGACAAGAACAGCAGAAGCTAGAACAAAACCGATAATGACATGATAAAAATATGAGAAAGTTTTAGTAATAAGAAAATTAATTCCTTTTGAAAAGGGGAAAACAAAGATCAGCATACCGACAGCGAAGGGAATTAAAAATGATAAATTCTCGCTGAAGTTTTTATACGAGTGAATTACAATATCATACAATCCAAAAAGAAGTAAAAAAGTAGATGAGCTAAAGCCCGGAATAAAAAGAATCAACGCGACTGCCGCTCCAATAAAAAACGCCATTACAGGATTAGGTTCAATACCGAGAGATTGTCCAAGCGTTGCAAGAAACACAATTGTTCCTATTATAAAAACTGAAACCAAAAGAATAATATGAATAGGTTTTCTTCCTTTCTCGCCTGACTTCCGCCAAAGGTCAGGCATAGTTCCTAAAATAGCGCCGACAAAGAACCATAAAAAAGGTGTTTGATAATTTTCTTTTAAAAAACTTATCGGGTGTGATATAAGATAAATCCCGAAAAGCATACCGATACCTACGGGCAAAAAGAATAAAATATTTTTTATAAAATCTTTTGTTATGTTTGCAATAAATGCGACAATTCTTTCGTATAGCCCGAAAACAACTGCCAATGCAGCTCCGCTAATTCCGGGAAGAACAAAATCCATTCCTATAGCAATACCTTTTAGTAATCGAAGCAAGATATCAATTATTTTATTTTTCACTTTTCCCCCAGAGTCCGTTTGGGTATACCCCTTTTTTTGTTAATTCTTCAAGTTTTTTTACCGCAATTTCTCTGTCTTCTTTGTATGTGACTCCGAACCAATCAGAATTTGCTTCTAATACTTTTACTTTTATAATACCATTTTTTATAAAAAAATCAACCGCTTTTGGAATAAAACATTCATTTTTAATTTGCTCCTTCGGGTCATCTGCGAAGGAGCTGATAAAATCATTAAAATATTTTTTTAGCTCAGGCAGTATGTTAGGTGAAAATCCCCAAAAATTCATGGAGACAGGCGTGCTTGCAGAAAGTTCCCGCACAGAGCCGTCAGGAGCTGTGTTAAAAATTTTTTCGTCTTTATTTTGGATAGCGGTAAGTTCTTCGACACTTACAAGATAGCCGTCTTCTGTTTTGCAGACACCTCGCGCCACAGTCCCTTGAGCGCTCAATGTTTTTTCAAGACGGTAAGGGACAATTGAGTAAGCGTCTTTTTCATTTTCGCAAAGATATTTGCCCATAACGGCAAAAGCGTCTCTCCCGTAAAAGTCATCGGCATTTATTACGGTGAAAGGAGCGTCAAGTTTATCCGCCGCGCAGAGCAGCGCATGTCCTGTTCCCCAGGGTTTTGTTCTTCCTGCAATTTGCGCCGCACTGAAAATTTCAGGAGGGATTAATGTGTCAAGGTTTTGAAAAGCTAATTCACATTTTATTTTTGATTCCATTCGTGACAGTACTGTTTCGCAAAAATCATTTTCTATATCGTTTCTTATTATAAAAAGGATTTTTTTAAATCCCGATTGAACGGCATCGTAAACCGAATAATCCAGAAGAACTTCTCCGTTTTTTCCGAGTTTGTCCATTTGTTTAAGACCGCCGTAACGGCTGCCCATACCGGCGGCAAGAACAACTAAAATCGGTTCTTTCATAACTTCTCCTTTTTCATATAAGTGATAATAGAATATTCTTCAAATTCTTCAGTTTCTGTTTTTGTCCAACTGTCATCAATTTGAGGAAAAAAAGTATCGCCGTCATAATTTCCTTTAATCAGTGTAAGATCGATTTTTGCCGCTAACGGCATTGCCTGTTTATAAATTGATTCTCCTCCGCAAATAAAAACTTTTTCATAATTTAAACAAAAATCAATCGCATCTTGGAGTGATGTGCAAATTTTTATTTTTCTGTTTGGATCATCTTTGGTTAGCAAAATATTTGTACTATCAGTTATTATTTCTTCAGGTAAAGAAAGCGTTTCATTCATTGTTTTTGAAATAACAATGTTAAGCCTGCCGGGCAGGGGTTTTTTAGGAAGCGACTCCCAGGTTTTGCGCCCCATGATGCAAGGATAACCCATCGTTATTTTTTTAAAGTGCGCGAGATTTCCTTTAACAGACCAGGGCAAAGTATTATTTTTTCCGATAACACGATTTTCCGCCATCGCTGCAATTAAAATAATCTCAGTCATTTTTTTGTCGCTCCCGTTCTTTGTTAATTGATAACTTTTTTATACTGCAATTTCAAATGTTATAGCAGGATGAGGATCATAATACTCTATGATTGTATCATTGTAATGCCAATCAAAGATAGATGTAAAGTTTTCTGTTTTGATATGCGGAAGAGTTTTTGCTGTGCGTGATAATTGTTCGCGCAGACCATCAATGTGATTTACATAAATATGAGTGTCGCCTAAAAAGCCGATGAGTTTTCCTTCGCTAAGACGCGCTTCTTTTGCAAGCAAATGAAGAAGGCAGCCGTAACTTGCAATATTAAAAGGCAGTCCGAGAGCGGTATCAACAGAACGCTGATTCCAAAGCAAGTTCAGCTTACCGTTGATGACTGTCACCTGAAAAGAGTAGTGGCAGGGGGGAAGCGCCATACGCGAAAGATCAAGCGGATTCCATGCGCTTACAATCATGCGCCTGTCATCAGGATTTGTTTTAAGGGTATGTACAAGTTTTTGAAGCTGATCGATCCCCTGTCCTTGCGGCGGTGTATTGTATGTTGTGTACTTCGCGCCGAAATTACGCCATTGCCAGCCGTAAACAGGACCTAAATCACGTTCAAGAATCATCCTTTTTTTTGTTTGCTCATCGTTGCTGTACGGAACTATATCAGGGCTGCACCATTCATCCCAAATTGAATTTTTTTGCTCTTTCAGCCATTCCTTGTCAGTGATGCCGCGAATGAAAAATTCCAATTCGGAACGCACCATTTTAAACGGAACTTTTTTTGTAGTTAAAAGAGGAAACCCGTTTGCCATATCGTGTTCAAACATTGCACCTGCGATTGTCAGCGCATCAGTGCCTGTACGGTTTGTTTTTCTAATGCCGTGATCAAGTATTTTTTGAACTATGTCGAGGTATGCTTTCATTTATTGATATAATAGCATACTTTTTAAAAAGAGATAAGTTAAATTAAGACAGATATAATTATGTAATATTGATACTCTGAAAATAAAGCGAAAGAGCCGTCCCCATTAACGCATGAACATAAGGGGCTTTGCCCATACCTTGAATCACTTCTTTCGCATCAACCAATTCTGTTTCTACAAACTCATCTTCATCTAATTTTTGTTTTCCGTCGTTTTTTAAATTTTCTGCAAGAAAAAAGTGAACATTATTTGACATAATTGCAGGGTTAGGTGAAAACTCGCCGAGTTTTTTTATGCTTTGTGCTATAAAACCTGTCTCTTCATATAATTCCCTTGCAGCAGCTTCTTCTGCATTTTCTCCCGGCTCAAAAACCCCTCCTGGAAATTCCAAACTTAAACATTGAGCGCCGTGCCTCCACTGCCGCACCATTAAAAATTTTTTCCCTTCAGGTGTTTCGATGACAGGTATAACAATAGCCCAGTCTTTTGCTTCAATAATAGAAAAAGTATGAAGATTTTTTTGATCGGTTTCCGGGGATTTACAATAAGATTCCCAAATTGAAAATATTTTACAGTCAAATACTTTTTTACGGCTCTCTTCTGTCCATGCTAATTTATTTTTGTCCATATTAATTATTTTGGTTATAAGTAAAAATTAATAATACATTCTGCTTTGCCGATTTAAATCAGCGAAGCAGAATGTTTAGCTTTTTATCTGGGAGGATTCCACATCCCCTGGCGTGTTTCACCTCTTATACTGGGAATATCTAACACTGTGCCGGGTTCAACTATATCAGGGTTATTAGGATCAGGTAATTTTGTTTTATTCGCTTCATAAAGAGTTCTCCATTTAAACGGATCATTGTAAACCCATGAATAACCTGCGATGTTCCAGAAACAATCTCTGACAGAAGCCCATGTTCTTACCGTATATTGTTTCGGCAATGTCCCGCTGCCGGCGGTTACGATATTTCCGGTTCCGCCCGCTTCCAGCATTGAAAGGATGCGGATCGATCTTGCAGCATTTTCAATCGCTATATTCCATTCTTCGTTAGTTTGGGCAATTACGCCGATATCATAATATGTTTTACTTTCTGTATAGTCGATAGGGTATCTTGTTTGAATTCTGTTGGCATCCGCCCAATCTACAAGGCGTTTTGCTTCGGTTAATAATTGAGAGGTGACATATTCATCTGAAAGATCTGCATAAAGAATCGCTTCTTCTGCAAAACTTGTAGAAGCGTCATAATCTCCGTAATCATATGTTTCCTGCGCTAATTTTTTTAAACGAAGGCTTTCACGGTAAAATTCATTGTTGCGCAGCCCTTCTAGAATTTCGATTTCTTCTCTTGCAATTACTGCGTTTTCTTCAGAAGTTTCGAGAAGCGCTTCTTCAGCTTTAAGCATTAATTCTTCGATTGATTTTTCATCTGAATCTAAACCGTAATATGTCAGACTTGAAAAATCAGGCAACATAAGGTTTGGTTCATGTGAAAATACCGGAACAGCGATTAGGGATAAGAATAAAACGATAAAAATTATTCGGTTCGATAAAAATGTACTGGAAATTTTGTTGTAAGTACGGCTCATCTTGAACCTCCTTCTATTAGTTTATCAGCATCTTGGGCGGTTTCACCGCTCGTTTCTATTTTTTCTCCGGCTATTCGTATCGCTTCTTCGGCTCTTTTCTTTTTATCCGCTGTATCTTGACGTGCAATGGCGTATAACGCTTCCGCTTCTGTGAAACTGATTGCAGCTTTGTTGAAATTTCCGGCAGCCAGTTCCTCTCCTGCCGAGTTATACATTACTTCCGCTACACGGAATTGTTCGCGTGATGCAATATTAGCTCTTTCAGATACAGCAAGCTCTCTTTCTCTGCCGGCACTTGAATTACGCTCTCCTGCATAAGCTGTCCACCCGTTTGCAAGTACAAGATTGTAACGAAGTAAAGCTTCTTCCGCTTTTGTAACAGCAGTTTCTCTATTGCCTGAATCATACTCTTTTAGCGCGTCGCCTGCTACTTCGTCAGCTTTTGCAAAATTTTCCGGATCATAGTTTATAAAATTACGATCCGCCGCTTCTTGTCTCGCCAAATAAACATTTGCGCCTAATTGCAGGGTTTCATATTCATTTAACGCTTTTGCTGCAGTGTCTCTCGCTGTGTAATAATCCTTCGCTTCATATTGATTAAGAGCGGTTAAAGTTAAATCGTCGGCGGTTTTTAAATATTCCGGAAACTGCCTGGAAAACCCGGATTGGATTACAACTTCCCTTGCTGCAAGGATTTCATCTTCCCTTGCCTGGGCGTAAAGCGGGACTGTTTTTTCAAACAGCGCGTCATAGGCGGCTGTCACTTCATCGTATGCAATTCTCGCTTCTTGTATTTCTCCCGGGGTTGTTTTCGGCATTTTGCCGATTTCCTCATACTTCGCTTCTATTTCTTCCCATTCAGAGGGGAAATAAGCCGGGCTTTCAAAATCAACGGCTCTCTGCCTTGCTTTTTGAGCTTTTGTTAAATATTCGCTTACCGCAGAAGGTAATACTTCAACTATCTTTTCAGCTTCTGCCGCGGTATCTACCGGCGGGGTTGTTTTACATGAAATAAATATCAATACTACCGTTATTAATAAGAAAAGAAATATATATCTTTTTTTCATCAGGCGCACTCCTTCTGAAATGAGTATATATGTAAAACCGCTTTTTTTCAAGTTAATTCTCAAGAGGTATTTTACACTTTTTAGTATTATTAGTGATAAAAATGAGATTTTTCCCGCTTGATCATGAGGAAAAGCCTTGTTATAGTACCTGATATGGATAGTATTCAATTTGATATTGTTAAACATTTCGGCGTTCTTTCTTCAGAAAAAAGCGGCTGGCAGAAAGAACTCAATATGGTTTCATGGAACTCCAGACCTCCTAAACTCGATATCAGGGATTGGTCGCCGGATCATCAAAAAATGGGGAAAGGCATCACCCTTTCAGAAAGCGAAGCCGCCGCATTGGCAGAGATTTTGGTCAGCGCCCTCGCTAAACCGGAACAATAAAGACACCCCCTATTGAAAAAAATACAGTAATTTGCTAGCATGGAACAGTTACGCGGGAAACTGCGTTGTAAGTACAGGTTTGTGCCTGGAAATAAAATACCTA
>Ga0209755_10009705_pt1 | contig 10161 bp, 10 predicted proteins | sample TergutCo191P1_FD_187301 | JGI IMG/M metagenome (GOLD analysis project Ga0209755, IMG submission 187301) | Cornitermes sp. P1 segment gut microbial communities from Petit-Saut dam, French Guiana - Co191P1 (SPAdes) (version 2) | ecosystem: Host-associated > Arthropoda: Insects > Digestive system...
CATTGTAAGAGAAATGTCATTTACAAATTCAAGGTTATTTAGGCTCGAATAACTACACAGTGTTTGGTTTCACCATTACTTTATTGCTCCAGTAGTTACCTGGAGCTCTTTTCCCATAGTAAAGTGGCAAGGGGACACATATGAACACTCATCTCCAGCTGACACTGAGGCTGAGTCCTGGAGCTGTACCTCCACTCCTCCATACACATACTTTGGCACAAGGAAGATTTACCTTTTCCGGCTTATTTGTTGTAATTAATAATCATTTCAGTGGAATCAAGTCACTTATTTATCTTATTCGAATTGTAACATACCATTGCATGATCAGAGTCACAGAAATGATGATGTCAGTAGACCCATCATTTGTTGTTTGGTGAACGACACTGTCGTCATCCTTGTCATTGCAGTAATGACTGATTGACTGACAGAACCCAAAGATTTATATACTTGTATACATCAGCCTGCCACTTATATATATCCTGGACTGTATTAATTCAGCTCAACTTTTCCAACACTATTTCTTTAAGAGTGATTTAATATTATTCTCATTTTTGTTTCTAGGCCTTCCAAGTTCTCCCTTTTCTTCAGGTTCCCCCACATCCCTGCATTCATTTCTGCTTATATCTATACATGTAACATGTTCTGCCACTTGAAATGACCTGTTCAAGTCTACACCCTGTGTAAGATTTAATAGTATGTTGATTTTTTTTACAGTGGCAAGTTTTAGCCTTGGAACTAACCCACAATCTGAAGGAACACTCCTTTTCCTCTTGTCCACATTTACCTATTCTACAAATTTGCAGCCACCTGCTATATGTGTGGGCTGTCCATCTGTTACCTAGAACGTGCCTGGCTGTGGTTACAATGACCAACTTCACATGGACTGTTGAGCTAAGAACTGGATGTTTTATGTGTGACTGTGGGAGAATATGTCATAGTATGGCATTTTATGGTCTGGAGACTTAACACGTCTGTGAATGAGATGTGACATTATCATTTGGAACTGAAATGTATTATCTATGTATTACGCACAGGGTCTCCACTTGCAGAGGCTGGGTTCAGCATCAGCAGCTGGTGCAAGAACTGGGACCCAGAGGAGCCGTCCAAAAGACCTTCCCTAACGACACTCAGCAGGTGGGGTTGCTCTGTCAGTATGTCAGTAAGCGCAGCAGTAAGCATATCTGTAAAGCCACAGAAACTACTCAATGTGACCAGTATTTTGTGCATAGATTCTTCAGTCTTGTGAGAAAGACAGATATCCCATGAGGCAGATTTTACTTTTAAATATTTAATAAGGTCTTCAGCCCACTGATGTACCTTGCCAGTGTTAAAATATTACGGCATTAAAACTCAAGGTACCACCAAATGTGGCTAACATGTATGGATATTTTATGATACATATGAGAGATTTATTTTTAAACCTAGGGACTAAATTTACACATGTATGAGAAATTTGCCAAATACTGTGCCTGCGATCCTTTATTAATTCTAATGCTGTTCAGGTGAATACTGGCCACAATAACAGTGACTAATTAAGCAGTATTAAAATCATCAACCATTATCATAACGTATTTTTGTGTTTTAAATGAATATCATCAGATAATTTATAACTGACCATATGAAAAAATGCTGCAAACATTTCCATTCTCTGAAGGAAAATATTCTCAGGGCTCACTGTGTGACTTTAAGCTTTCAGAGCACAATTCATAAGTGCACATATAATTTATGCAGTCTCATTTTACACAATTTCCTAAATGCAATAGTTATTGTTGTGCGTTCGCTCGATCACCTGATGTTTAGGTGTGGTTAATCATCTCACTGTCAACAGTTTTAAGCTGTGTAGTATCTGAAACAACATTTCTTCATCTTAATTTTATGCAGTGTGTAACTGTGAAGTTGAACTTGAGGGTCCTGAGCAAAAGTATAAAGTTTGACAAATGTTGTATTATGGACAAGAAACAAAGGATGTGTACTATCCTAGATAAAAACACATGTGATGAACATAACGAAAACAATTATGACATAGCCAGTGCCTTGGGGATGGGCCAAATCGGCAGTGCAAACAAAAAGGATCTGGTATAAATGACCGGAGCCCGGCAGTCCGGAAGGGGTCGCGTGACCCGACAATGTTGCATGTGTTTTTGTCTTCCTCTGTAGTATCATTATCTGTCACTGTACAAATTAACCCTTACAGACCAAACCCATGTCACTGCAACTGACTTTTCAAATTAGTGTAAAGGCCGGTCTTTGAGCCCAGAACAGTACTTTGGGCTGGCAAGATGTGGCATGTCTCTTTGTTGGGTTTTAGCAAGCAGCTGAAGAAGTCTGATTTTTGTATTTGCAGAGAGACAAAATTCGCCACAGATATAATTCAATGGAAAAGTTTGCTGGCAGGGACTGGTTGTGTGGGTTTTGAACAGAATTATTTTACTTTTCTATCAGGCAAGATATGCAATTGAAGAAGGGCTGCAGGGTCTAATAAAATCGACTGCTAGGTAGTTTTGGAAGAACAAAAGTTTTCTGTGCCAGTGAGTTTATTAGCAGTAATGTGAGCTGAATTTATACTCGATACAAAAGTTGTTTTATACAAAGGAAGCTGGTTTATTGCAAAGGGTTTGTCAGATGTGAGGAAAGAAGCTGTGACAATTGGGTGCTGCATATGTGCAACTAGCACTTTTGTTCCATCTGCCATCGAATTCCAGGTCAAGATTTTCGATACTGAACTGTAATGAGACGCCTCTGGAGGAATCCAGTGCTTGATTTCAGATTCTGGTTTTATGAATACCGAACTTATTCTGCAGTGGTTAAAGCAATTTCCAAAGTTTGTGAAACCAAGAAAAAATATTCTTTTATATTGGCTTTGGATGGTTGTAATTTGTACTTTACCCACGGAAAATCACTGCGCCCAAACTGCAGTAATATTCGGGGGAGGAGGGAGATTTTTCTTTATCCACATATAAATTATATAATGCAACCTCCTGACGGAGGTTCTTAGTCCTTCAAACAAGCTTTCACAGCAGAAAGTGACTGTGGACGCGTGACTAATCGCAAGGAATGTTTCTCGATCTTTCGCTCTTGTCATGAAATGGTTAGAGCAATTAAGTAAAAATGAAAAGCTTTCTCCGTACTACTGAAATTTATCCTTTCAAATCAGACGTTTTCACAAGTAAAGAATTTGGATTTACTGCTATGGAAAACCGGCCAAACCCCATCAAAGAAATCTGAAGAAAACCTGGTCTCAGACTATAACTGAAGACAGCCAGTTTCTCTTACTGTCGACTGTGTTTGCTCTTCCAAGAGTAACTCATTAAGTGAAGCCGAATATAGAAGGGAAGATGTCAGAAGTTATGATATCTCAGTTCAAAAACTATTTCATGTTCTTGTCAATTATGGAAAAGAATGAAGAAAAAAAGAAAGGAATCTTGAACGGAAGAAGAAGAGTGTACGCCTCGCACATCATCAAAGTGAGTTGAAGGAAATTTACTTCCCTGGTGATAACAAAAAAATTCACAGAGCCCATGACGGAGGACTTCTGTTCGATGGCCTTCAGCAGTGCTGACACTGTGGCTTCCGTATGAGGAGATAGGAGACATGCGCTGTTTTAGTGTAAATACCTCACAGTCTCTTTATTGTGGGGAACAATAACCATTTGCTAACCATGGAGTTCTGAAATTGAGTGGTAATTTGGGAAGCCGATAATTAAGGACATACTGTATAGTTGGCAGGCCCAAGTATTTAAACACAATCCGCGATGTACAGTATGAAGATGTATGACACAAAATATGTATTCGGCAAATTGTTAAATTTATTTGAAATTCGTTGTCTTTATTATTTTTAAAAGCCACTGGTAAATTGGAAAGGGACGAGATTTTTAACGTAAGAAGCGGACATTTAAGTGCGCATTTTTAAAACATTTGATGCATGGAAAGAAACTGTGGTGTACATACTTGGGTTATATACGAGAGACTGAATATCCGCAAAAATGGCTATATGCAGAAAAAGTTTGACTGCAATGGTAAATTTTCATGGAATAATCTTGTTGAATGTGTGGAATTAGAAACTACTGGTTTCAAAATTTTGAGACTACCAGAGACTATAAGTGCTACAGAACTTAAAGAAATGGGAATTTAACTGACAGTTTATATCGTACTTCTAAATTATTGTGTCTTGCTCTCTGAAATTGGCTTTAAATAAGGCCTAGAAAGACACTATGCATAACACTGCGCCGTAAGGGCGTGTAGGGGAAATGGAAGTGAAGTTTCACACTAGATAGATGTACTTTGTGCGGTTTGTCCTGAGGAGCAAGTAGGAAGTCACTGGGCGATTGTGTATCTTCAGCATTTTAATTGGCCAATGTCATGCGGAGGCATTTGAATTCGCGAGAGTTCTTGGCAAATGTTACGTAGTTGGGAATTTTTCCACATCAAAACATGCACAATCGAGTCTCTTATGCTACACATTTTGTCCTTAAATTCTCTTAACAATAATGTGAATGTAAAATAATAGTCATGGCTATACAGATCGTTCCAGACAAGCTCTGGGGTTTCTGAGCCTCCTGTCGCACGCAAATCAGCCAAAGCGTCAAGCTGCTTGCTCGTGTCCGTCTAGTGCTGGTGTGAGGTCAAGTTCTTGTCGGAGGCACGTACCAAGGACCTTCTCCTCAAGGTTGCGTGATATGCGACCTTGCTCCGCCTCGGCTTCCAGGAAACTAGTAAACTTCTGCAAGGCCTCCTGAGCCTCAGCGCTTCCTGCAAGATATAAGCATTGTCTTTAGGACAGAAGCAACGTGTGGTCGCTGAATTCTTCTAATGTTTGGAAAAATTAAATAAGAGAAAATGTACATTGAGAGGGAAAAATGTAAGGACGACAAAAGGAGAGAAAGAAAAATAAAGCATAGATAAAAGCAGAAGGGAAGAAAGAAGAGTAAAGAATGATTCTGTTACGCAGCTAGACTACCTAGTCTTTATGTACAAAAGAACACTAGTCCCATTTGACTCACGATACATTTTCAAATATCCCAATTCAGAACCCTACCCTGCAAAATAACCCAAGCCATAACAAACTCTCTCCCTTCTAAAATACTGTTTGCACCATCCTTCTTTTGAAATATCGTTGGATACAAACAGAAAAACAATCAGGGGAGACATCGGGAGCAGTCGGGGGCATCACGTAGGGACGCTGACATCGGCCAATCCATACACGAGTCCTTCGGAAATGAGGGGCCAAAAACGATTATGCATCAGCTCATAGACCCACCCACACAAGAGTCCTTCGGAAATGAGAGGCCAAAAACGATTATGCATCAGCTCATAGACCCACGCAGATCAATGCCTCAGCTCACAGAACCACCCAGAGCAAGTTCGAAGGTGAACCGTGGGAAAGAGGAAGGCGAGAAGTTAAAGGCTGATTGGACTTCCGTGGCGTGGCGTGCGTGTTGGCACGAACCTGCAGACATGACGCAACAGGAAGGGGGCAGAAGACAGAAAAAGGAAGGGGAAACGGGCACAGAAAATGAAAACGAATAAAGTACAGGAAAGGATAGTCCGGAGGGTAGAGGGGAGAAAGTAGAAAAGAAAAAGAGGGGAAGAAAGAAAAACGAGGGAACCGACATAAAATAAAATGATAGGAATGCCTTGAAAGACAAAACAAATGACAGTAAGGAACGCATATGACGAAATAGGGTGGGAAAACAGGAACAATAGAAAGATAAGAGCAGAAAAAAGTTTCAAATATTTTAAAGGTAAAAGAGAAGACACTAGAAGAACAAACCGGAGAAAAGGAAGGAATTTGGAAGAAAGAGGAAAGAACAAGTAAAAGGAAGTTTTTGACGACCATTTTTGGGTCTTCTTTGTGACGATACACGTCATAAGCACCCAACCCCACCGCAGCTTGGAAACTGTGTTTTGCGTTTTGTGCTCACCTCTCGTCAGGGACTGGGAGAACATGACTTTGGCTAGCTGATAGATGACCTCCTCCAGGGAATACTCCGTATACAAGAGGTCAGCCGCCCGCAGCCTCTCCAGAAGCTCCTCGTAGTCTTCATCCAACAACTGCTGCGCCCTGTCGGCCACTGCAACAACACAGTTCTGACAGTGGACAGTGTGCGCTGAGGACATTCGGGAACAGAGTAAAAAGGTAAAGCAGTCCCGTTACAGGCCTGGAGTGGCCCAGATATTTCCAGGAAGTTAAGGTTCCCAGATTTCGTGACAACGGCACAGGATGGTGGTAAGGTTGTCAGCCTTACGCACCGGCCACCTTTGCCCCCAGGAAATGCTCCTGGTACTCATTTCTGTTAGACGCTGAGTCGTCCCCAGGGCCATAGTGCGATCGGAAGGATTTTATGTCAATGAAAAATTCCAATGATACCATCTGGGACTGAAACAGCGACCTTTCGATTTGTAGCGCAGCACCTTAACCACTGTGCTACCGCGGTCCCCATTCGGGAACAGGGTGCTGAGGAAAATGTTCGGATATAAGAGGGAGAAAACGCGGGAGTTTGGAGAAAATTGCATAACGACAGGTTTTGTGATTCGTCAGATTTTATTGGAGGAAATGAGATGGGTGGGGCAATGGCGCTGGAGGCGAAGAGATATTGTTCATAGTGATTTCTTTGTAGTGCCTGATGGAAGGAAACTCATTTAGATGCCTACGCGCAGATGGGAGTATAATTTTCAAACGTGTCTTAAATATGACAGAGCATGAGTTGGGTTCATGTAGCTCTAGGGTTCAGTGGCGGGCTGTTGTGGATTTGGTAATGAACACTCTAGTTCCAGCCGCACAGCGTCTGATATACAAGTGGGGAAAACTAGTGAAATGCTACTGAGTAACGTTAGTGATCTACAGCCCAGCTGTATCAGTGATATGCAGCTGAGCAATATCATTGTTATGCAACTGAGCAATGTCAGTGATATAAAGCCGAGCAATGCAGTGATATGCAACTGAACAGTGTCGGTGATATGCAACTGAACATTGCCCGTGATATGCAGCTGAGCAATGTCTGTGATATGCAGCTGAGCAAATACAGCCGAGCAATGTCAGTGATACGCAGGATGTCCGTGAAACCGTGGTGGTATTTAAGATTTGCATGTTGTACTCTCTAGTCATGTACCTCCTTGGGCCAAGGTCTTTCTTGAAAAGCTTATATTTCATCACCTAGCCAAGAAATTCCTCGCATTTTATGGAATCCGAAGGTTTATTACCGCGTTTACAAGTGTCCGTCACTTGACCCTGTCCTGAGCCATATGAATCCACTCTTCATCCTTCCATCCTATTCCTTTAACATCCAATGTACGCCTGTGTTTTCCAAGCGGTCTCTTTCCCTGGGGCTACCTCTCAAAACAGCATGTTCATGTTCCTGCTCTCCAGGCTGTGCCACATGGCCGGCCCATCTCATCCTCCTTGATTTGGCCACCCGAATGGCATTTGTTGAAGATCTGAAATCACGCGGCTTCTCATCATATGAACTTTCACGTCTCTTTTTTGCAATTAGGTTGCGGTTTCAGGCGCATTCGCGAAATTGCGAAGAGTGACTAGCACTTTTACAATATCTGTCCACACGGAAGAACTCGACTTCCACTGGACGGATTCTCGCGAAATTATATGTTTTAGAATTTTTCGAAAGTCTATCGAGAAAATTCAAATCTCTTTAAACTCTCAAAAGAATAACGGGTATTTACATGAAGACCTGTGTACATTGAATTCTTCCTAGAATCACACCTCTTTTGAAGAAAGGTTGTAGAATGAATCAAAACACACATTTTATTTTCAGTACTTTTTTTTTTGTCGAAAATCGTGCCGTAGATGGGATAATGTGGAAAGTTATGATACAGCCAGAGAAGGACACAGATGACAATATAATACAGCGCATGCGCATTGTATGGTGGATAACCAAGTTAAGAATACAGACACACACTCATAATATTTAATATTTATTGCTCCATAATTCATGAATTCCGTGAAACGTTGTAGACAAAACTTACAGAAACTAAGAAAATGTGCTACGAGATATCTCTCTTTACTATCTGTTGAGCCGAACTGTGCGTCCAAAGAAGACCATGAGCAAACAAACATTTTTCTGTTTCTGTACAACATTTACATGTAGTGTGTAAAATTGTTAATACAAAGCTATAAGTGGATTACTGCCTTGAAATGCCTTTCATCTTCCAAAAGACCTACGACACGGTCCTCAACAACTGTTCAGACCAGCACAGATTACACCTGACAAAATGAGCGGTAATGTTTGTCACTGTAGCGACAGCGCACGCCGTCACAGACCTTTAGATCCACATGAGTGTAACCTGATTAGATTTGCCACTTACAGAAAACAGCGTCTTATGAAGGCTGTTCAGAAACTACTCCGACTGGTTCAATTAGGACAAAACCTACTACATTAATTTCATCGAACATATACGAATTGGAAGAACGTCGGCTGAGCTGCGGTACCGATTTGTCTTCCAGTTCGTCTACGAATTCAAATCGATGTCCTTTTAAACTGTCAGTTGGCGAAAAGGAAAAATCTGCTGAATGTACAAAAGAGCTGTAGGGCAGGGGTTTCCAAACGTTCTTGCAAAGGGTCACGACCATTATTATTTACTATAATTACATAAAAATTAAAATAAATGCTATACGTTACCTCTCACATCGTTGTGTAATTTTTAGTACAATATGAGTAGTATAGCAGTGTGGGCCGCCGGCCATATGGAGTCTGCTGTAGGGTGTCTGTGGATACAGACTGCTGGAGCTACTATCAGAATGACAGCGCCGTTGTAATGTTGGAGAAAACAGCTATACTACCGACAAATTCCCGTCGTTTCTTTCGCAGTGCTCCTCGTAGAAGTTGACACGGCCGAAGAGGCAATTTGAGGTTCACTGTTTCAGCCCCAGGAAGATACCAGTGAGCACGGCGCCTGCATTTGAACTGCATTGTCAGGCCGTCTTCGGCCTTGTGAAAAGTGCAGCTACTTTTGACGTAGCGCTCAGATACGCACGTTTCATAAAAATTAATTTCAAGGTATTCTCGTCAGCAACAGCTTGTTGCAAAAGTGTGGACAAACGTTTAGTCGCTTATCTTTTGTTCAGGTGTGGTAAGTCTTTGGTGAATGGGCCAGATTCCCACATTTTCGATAAGAACTGTGGATCATGGAGTTACGGACATGTCTTCGCCTACAGCCACATCCCTTTCCACTCTCACTTGTCAGTCAGACGGAGTTGATTTGTACGTTAGCGACGTGAACGGGCGGCCGGTGCGATGGTCACCTCCCCGCGGTTCTCTGGCACTTTTAAAATTTTGTTCCATTAAAATGATGTCTATACGAGGTGCTACCCAAAAGTCCCCGAAATTGGAATGCTGCGCGAAAACCACTTGTAATACAGTTGTGCGCAGCTAGGTATCGCGAGCTGTACGCTTTTATGAACCACTTTGCTAAGCGGTGTTCTGTTGTGGGGAGGTGTGTGTTTTTAACGTGCATGAATTTGAAGCTCAAGGGCAATGTTTTGACAGCACTAAAAAGATCCAGACCGAATCGCAGGACTCGATGAAGACGCTGACGCAAAATGACTTCCAGCAGTACTTCCGAACATGGAAATCCCACTGGGATTCCTTGTTGTGTAGTTGACACACATTGATTTTTTGTTGTTGTGGTTTTTTCTTTTAGCATTCTTACATGTATTATATGTTAGTTATAAGCTAAATTTACTCATGCTTAGTTTTCGCCTCTCTTAAGACCAGGCATGGGAGGAATATAATTTCCTTCCACTTTTTTTGTTTATAACTGGACTCGCTAAGTGCATCGCGCGACCAGTGTGTGGAGCAACACATGTAACAATAGCTGTTTTTTTCTGCGGCAGCAATCTGCTGCGTAGCTAGAACTGTGTCTGAGCAGCAGAAGACGAAGCTGGACAGTCAGTGAGTGCGAAAGGCAATGAAGAGTCCACTGGCGAGAATTTCAGTTGTAAACGCTTACTCTATACTCTTGCACAATAAAACTCCAATATATTCTGCTTGGGGATTATTGAGAGTATTATTGTGTGACGACTCAGCCTCTAACAGAAATGAGTACCAGGAGTATTTCCTGGGGGTAAAGGTGGCCGGTGCGTTAGGCTGACAACCTACCACCATCCTGTGTGCAGCTGTCACGAAATCTGGGAGCCTTAACTTCCTGG
>Ga0209755_10009706_pt1 | contig 10160 bp, 6 predicted proteins | sample TergutCo191P1_FD_187301 | JGI IMG/M metagenome (GOLD analysis project Ga0209755, IMG submission 187301) | Cornitermes sp. P1 segment gut microbial communities from Petit-Saut dam, French Guiana - Co191P1 (SPAdes) (version 2) | ecosystem: Host-associated > Arthropoda: Insects > Digestive system >...
TATTGCTCTGGTACGATGTGTGTTGGTGTTACGTTGTGGTTTGGCTGGGGTGGTGTGGTATCCGGATGCAGGTTGAAGCACAGCTTGAGCCTACATACGGATACCACACCGTAACACTAATACACATCGTACCAGAGCAATACAACCCATAAAATAACTCAACAAACAAGTCGCAGACTCCTGAGGATGGATGTATTAACATCCGAAACACGCTGGGCTTTAAATAATGAAATAATGAAGCGAGTGACATCAAGTTGGTCTCTCTTTATTCAACTCTCGAGATTATGCACGATCCAATAAACATAATATTCAAAATCGGAATGTTTACAAATTTTAATAGAGTTCTACAATGCGAAATTTTCAAGAAATGTTTTTCTCTTTTCTTGATGTGATATACAGGGCAAACATGCAAACCTGCTGATATATAGAGTAAATAATAATTATAGGTGAAAGGAAAACCCAAGTCCGTGTAAATGATTCTTGGGCCAAGGTTGTAACCTAAGACCTGAAGAAACAATAGTATTGCTAATCCAGTACACCAGGATTTGTGTCTGAGAAAGGGCTGACTGCATAAAGAATGGCATTTTTGATTGTATTGTGTAAAATGTAACAAAAATATTTTTTTATCATGCGTTAATTATAAATATATGCTACTAATTTGACGAAGTGTTGTAAGGACATATTTAACGTGAATTATTATTTTGTCGCTGCCTTTGTTGTGCTACTGTAAGGGCTGACCTAAAAAGACCTATATTCCCCAGCAAGTCCATACGTATTCAAAGGATGACCAAGTCTTCTCTTCAGTGGGTCCTGCGGTATTTTTTCATGGATTTCAGCAACTGGTGCCTCAAGTTTTTCGATTACGTCTTGCTTGTGCCGGGATAAGAATGCACAGAGCTAAACACCTTGTCCCCCTATCTTATCATGGCGTGCAGAGAGACAGTTTTAACTTCTCTTCCAACTTATATTCTAACGTCCCGTATTTGTAACGTCCTATAAAATAGTACATAACTTGCGCGTAAGCATGTACAGCCTCTGATGCAGAAGTGTTTATAAACACACGTGTGTTACTACTGCCAAATATTTTACCATAATATCTACAACGTATATCGGAAACGATCCGGTATATTTAACTGTCTGTTATTTTTCGTGTTTAATGTACCTTGAAGAAGAGTCGAGAAACATGTACAAACAATGCAGTTCACTTTGACTGGACGTTTATCCTACATTTTTCCTGTTGCTTTCTTCTCCCGAATTTACATTTTCCATTCACTGATTTTTTTTAGTAATATTAATATGGCAAGTTCACCTATGTCGTACTGTTGGAACCTGTTTTAGCTACAGCTGTTACCATCTCCAGAACATCTGCAGTATTTTGCATACAAAGATAGATCTTGTTCTTTCTGTTATAACTCAAAATATCAAGGAAGGGAGAAGGGAATATATTTTATCACCACACATATTTTAACCTTGACACTAGATTTGGTGAGTAGTTAGAAGCAAGAGCTGGCAGCTTTATTTACGTTAATTGCGAGTTTAATTGGAGGAAGAGTGGGCGTCAGAACCTGTCTGTTCTCCTTGGGGGAGCAGGGAGATCGCTTGCCTCTCCTGGGAATAGAACCGCAATTCTTCAGTCAACCATCCTAGTCAATATACCGACTGAGACATTCCGGCTAAGGTCAAATGCCAAACAAACACTAACAAACAGGTCGAAATTCGAGATAAATACGTCAGTGCATAGAACGTAGTTTGTGTTCTTAACAGACACTAAACTGGAACATAAGTAGAGTCGTCCTGACACCTGTTGCCAGCACTCCTACAGGATATTTTCTTTTATAATTGTTGTTTTGTTTATGATTTAAGTACAAGAATGTTTAAGTCTTGTCACATAAGGTAATATAACAAAATACCATAACACTGTCCATGGCGAGTGAGAGTCTTGACAATGAATTAAAGACAGGAGTTTTGTATCTCGAAATATTATCACAGATCCTACGCCGTTACGCCATTTACAAGATGCCTACTGTAAAAAATTGATGATTAATTTACTGTAACCATAATTATTTCATAATATTACAAAATGCACGTCCCAACAATCAACTGTACTGGGGTCAAATTCTTTCTTAAGAAGTCGCTCTCTTTCAGCCATTCAAGAATTTCCCTTAATTTTTGATTCACACATTCTGTCGTGCAGTGTTAATACTTAAGATCAAATGTTTAAAATTACAACAACATTGCAGCAACATTACAAAATGCTTTAATGGATTAAATATCTTTGTTTGAAGACTAGTTAGGACAAATTTGATGTTATGTTGACCGTGCATCGTGATATATCGTGATATATCCGTACTATAAGAACCAACAGGATGCACTATTTACCTTCAATTTATTTCAGTAATTATCTTCCATATGTTTCGAGCAGGCTTACTGCTCATCATCAGTAGGTACTACTCTGTATATACAGCATTTGGTATATACATAGTTGTACCTGCTGTTGATGAGCAGTAAGGCTGCTCGAAACATATGGAAGCTAATTACTGAAATAAATTGAATGTAAATAGTGCATCCTGTTGGTTCTTATTGTACTGGAGAGGACACTGTCCGCAGTTTTGGCGTTTTATTGCACAGAGTTTCGAAGAGCGTATATGCTTGCTTTAGGTTCTTGTGACCGTGCATCGTGAGCAAAGTGTGAAGATAAAAAAACCAACAAGATGCAACAATTAGATGTTTATTATTAACTTCTGTCTCAACATGTTTCGGGCATCATTATGCCCATCTTCAGCAGAACAAAGGCCCAGTTACTGCATTTGGTGTGTTGTTCTGGTTCTGCTGGATGTGGTTGGTAGCGGTTGTGGGGCGCTGTCTTGCAGGATACGAGCACATAGTGGGCCTTTGTTCTCCTGAAGATGGGCATAATGGTGCCCGAAACATGTTGAGACAGAAGTTAATAATAAGCATCTAATTGTTGCATCTTGTTGGTTTTTCTATCTTCATACAGTGTATAAGCTTGTTAATTCAGTGGCAGTGGTATGGGGGGAGGGGGATCCAAATTTGGTGGCCACATTATAAAACAATTCTAAGCAGTAATGACTTGCTAATTGTGTGGTTAAGATAAGAAACATAAATTTCTCCAAAGCAATGGTGGAAAATTCTGTCTTTTGGTTAATCTTGTGTAGAAAGTGAGGCTGAGAGCTTGAGAAAAGAAGGGGTAAATTAGGCTTCCCAGTAGATACACTTTTTTTATAGTGTTCAAGTTTTGTTTTCTGATACCATATTATTAAAAATGCAGTCTTTTTTTGTAGGTTATACAGAAATATTCCAGAATTCGACTATCCTTAATTTTCGCGACATGACAGTCAAAATTTGCGCTCGTGGTAACAGGAATGAATAAGTTCGCTGTGAGATGCAGTAATTTAATACACCTTCCTTATTCACGTATGAGCATAATCATTTTAAATGCAACAGTGCAATGTCGGTTTTCTATAAAATTGCAATGTAGTATAATGCCTCAGTAGATTTACAGCCATACTGATCTTGAGTTCGTCGTCCTAATTAAATGCCTTTTACCACACAATTTTCTGATGATAACTAGACATTTCCTGTGCTAATTTAATATGCAATACCTGGTACAATGCTACCAAGTTTTATAAAAATAATTCTAAAAAATCAGCAGTGATTTGGAAAATGTTAAGTTAAATTAACTTCTTTTTTGCGATGAAAGCCTCTTTGTTTTTATGAAGATGAATTGCAGTATTAGCTGCGAAACCTTCATGGCTGTGACACCAAGTAAAAATTTATGTTGATAAAAATATTTCGGAGAATCAATTTGGAAATTGGTTTGTTTTAACATACTTTTAAAATCCAATGCAGGAACCTGGAAAATTATTTAACTTCTGAATACAAGAAATTTGCGGCTTTATAGTAGTTGAGAGTCTCATTACCACCCACAACTGTAACTTGTTCGTCAACGATAAAATGCACAAGTAAACTCGAAGAACTACGGTGTCACACACAATGACATTTCGTCTTTTCCTCTAGGTTTTATTCCTCTTTCATTTCAATTGTATTTTACTCGCTGACAACAGCTGTTTAATATAACGTTTATAAATAGTTTAAAATAAATTTTTTGTTTACATGTAGAAACTGAAAATTCTACTGATTTGTAATAATTTCTTTGTTTAAAATACTATTGAGTTGTGATCCCTTAATCAGCAAAGAGGCACACTGTGTAAAAATGTAAACACTTTCTCTACTAGTTGAATAAAGAGAGACCGATGTCACTTGCTTTTTTATTTCATTATTTAATGCTCAACATGTTTCGGATGTTAATACATCCATCTTCAGGAGCTTGCGACTTATTTGTTGAGTTATTTCATGGGTTGTGTTGCTTTGGTACGATGTGTGTTGGTGTTACGTTGTGGTTTGGCTGGAGTGGTGTGGTAACCGGATGCAGGCTGAAGTTTTTGCTCTCTCTTTATTCAACTATCAAGATGATGCACCGTCCAATAAATATAAGATTCACTTTCTCTACTTTCAGGAAACTTAATAATCCAGTAGACACTGCATAAGCTTGCTCTTTGTAGAGTATTTCTGACGTCAATAAAACCACAGTCAAATAGGCCTACATAATATACAGGGTAACAGAAACAAATTAATCGTAATAACCATCACCATCAGTAACAGCTACTGGCAGCAACAGGAACCTCGAAATGCATGAACTGACAATGTAGTGGCGGAAATGTTAGGATAATATTTGAAGCTGAAGTTTTGCAAGGGTCGGTTGGATTTAACTGCACCAATGAAAGGACTCGTTTCTCTGGGATCTCTTCCGCACTTACGTTAAGTATGAAAGACAGGCTCATATTACGCTTTACAATATAAGCCTATTGCAAATTCTGTAGAGTCTTACGGACAAAAGTAACGTCAATGTGGTGTAATGAATGCGTATAGGGGAGCGGAAATGTCGCTGTCTTTTGTTATTTATTATTGTCACTAGATGAAGATAAGCTTCCTGCTTCGGCCGCTTTACCCCCGTGGAAATAACCACCCATACCCACTGATTATGAGGTCGTGAGGGGTCTTGTGAGAGTCTGGACCCTTTGAAACAGAGAAAAATCTCTCTTCGGTCCAGGGAATCAATCTGCCATACCTCCGTTGTGTAACCCACAGATCGGTCACTGTATTGATTATGCTACACCGGACATAAACGAATAAACTGTTAATATTATCATTAGACATTTGAACGCCTCCACATAAATTGGACTATATATGTTCATGTATACGGGTGTGTACATACATGCATATATATATATATATATATATATATATATATATATATAAAACGACGTTTAAAATTTTCGGTGTGTGTGTAACATGTAATAAGAGAACGACTGGTATATAATGAATAGGAAAGGATTTGGAAGGCAGCGGTCTTGTAAGGTAATGCAGTCTCAAGTCTCGGTATTTGGGAACACCAAGAGAACGACAAACCAGGAGAGCAGACTTCGGCCAGGGATTTAAACCAGAGACTCTCAGGACACAAAGCAGATATTTCATATTAAACATAATAAGTTTCACGAAACAAACCAAGTCAGAGAAAAATAACACAGTTTCAGTGAGCTGACGTATGAAAGTTTAAGGCAACCAAGACCAGTAATACAAACGTATGGGACGGAATAACCAAATTTATTTCATGAATGTCTATGTATATCTCAGCAACTTTGAAAGTTATTGCACTGCGAGTACAAACGATACACTCGTAAAATAATATACGTCATTGTGAGGATAAATATGTCAAGGTTGCGCGATTTCAGGTTTCCTCCGCCTTGTAAACGACGTCTTCGCCTTTCTAGGATATTTAACAACATTGAGCAGTTAGTTACCGACGGTTGAGGCCAGCCAGTCGGGGAGGACGAGAACGATCTCCTGTTCCGAAACGTCGGGAACTGCAAATTAACGCTATTCCATAGCCTAGAAATGGACCTTGTATCTAGGTTCATAAATAAGTGACTTATTAATTTCCACATAACCGTCAAGAATATAATTAAAATTTAAAATGTAATATAACTTTAATTTAAATATGAGTTCTTGCTTACATTTGCACTTCCTAGTAGTGATGCTTGGCTTACCTATCACGTCCACATTTAGAACTGTCTTGTTACGCCTACTTAGCTACGTTCTTCAACTTTTAGGAATTTTGTTCTGACAAACGACATTACAAGTAAGAGATATCAGAGAGAGAGAGACAAGAGACTTAAAAGCTCGTATCAGCGACACAAGTAAACAATCATCGTTTTCAAGATTTATTAAACAAAAATATATTTGTGCATTTTGTGAATTTCGGCTGTTTTAAACTTAATAATTTTTGGAATTCCATTTTTCAGAATACAAGTTCCATAAAGTAGTTTTTCTCTTAAACTTTCAATCACTACTTTTGTTGCTGGGTTTACTATAACAAAACACGGAGGTGGAAAACTCTTTCGTAGCTTGTCTTCATTGGTTGGGTTCCGTGGTTACTATGGCAACGGACAGGCTGGGCGTAGGGACAGTATTTCTTCTGTAATGGAAGAAGGGAGGGCGTCCTGCCCAGTCAGATAATGGTGAGACGCCATGTTGGGGTGGAAAAAATGACAATACAACGATGAAGCGCCGAAGAAAGGAAAGCAAATGCCATCACATAATCCCAAAATATTCTCCTATAGGCTGACTAAAACCTCCTGACCCCGAGACCGTCTAGAAATTAACGGATTTTACAGAGGGTCTGGTTCTGAAGTTGTCTTATGTGGGTCAGAGAAACAAGAACGTATCTCCTAAGGTAGCATTTCCTTTGCTGGTGACCATTGCTGAGCTGGGTATGATGTAAGTAACTTAAACAACTTCGTAATTACTTAAAATTATTACAGCATAAGCTTCGAGAAACGTAATGCCAAAATGATGTACGGTGCAGTGGTTAAGATCTGTCACTTGTGTTTCAAGAGTTATTTATGAACGCACAAATAGCTGTATAAATTTTATAAGGGAAAAAATAACGCCATGCAGTAATAAGGAAGTTTAATTTTTAATTCGCATAGGAACTTGGCTTTCCGAAACCATAATCCATTACTAATATTTTCAACCACGAAAGGTGCAGTATGGGTAACAAATACGAACTGAAATAGCATAGTATTTAAGGAAACACAAAAAATAAATACCATTATCTCAATAAAAAATTATTAACAAAATATTATAATAAGATGAAATATATAGAAATTATTTTCGTACGCATGTCCACGTTAGATTGTGGATGTGAAGAAACCAGTTACGAAAGTAGTTTTTCACTTCTTAACAATTCCTTGCCTAGTTATAGCTTACTGTCATGTAAATACCTGTAGGTCAGTGTTGGCAAATATCTGCCATGAATGAACCTATGGATTACTATTTTACACCCAAAGGAACCGCCGCAAATGAAAATTCTTACATGCCAGTAAATAAACATTCTCGTATAGCACAGAGATTGCTCCAGTACTGTCAACTGCCGGACAAAATTTCCAGTTATATTTTTAGGGATACTTGAAATATTTCGTTCTATTTTCAAATTCGTGTATATATTTATTCCACAATTTTTCGCGGTGCCACTAAACGTGTTTTGCGGAACCCCAAATTTCGGCGAAATGCTGGGTGGGAAAAACTCCAGTGATTCTAAAATAAAAGCGCAGAAATTGGTTTAATATTCGTGAAAAAAGTCTCAAGCGCTGCAGTGCTTTTATCTGCTATATTATAATGTATTGTTAAGTCAGGTCAAGGCAGACGGCACTGGAAATGTTTTTGTACCTTCTTACAAAACGTAATAAACTCCAGACGCAGTGTTGTATGGTAGGGCTCTTCAGGACATACTACAATTTTAGTGTTCCATTATTTTAAATACATACGCTGTAATGAATGTGGATATTTAAAGTAGCTATCCTGAAGAGCTCTTTATTCTAAGCATGAAATTTCCCATTGAATTACACAGCGTGCAAATTTCACTGAAAATTTCGACTGAAAATCAAACTCTATGAAGCCTCTTGTAAAAAAAAACCAACTTGATGCACAACTTATTCTTAGTATATTTCGTCATCCTCTACATGTTTCGGGCGTATCTAGGCCCATCATCAGGAGGTACAACCGTATGTATATAATTGGTACTTATTCTTTTTAGATGACTGTCTGTTGTCCTAGTTGGATTCCAATCAACAATAATAATAAGTACCAATTGTTGTATACATACGGTTGTACCTCCTGACGATGGGCCTAGATACGCCCGAAACATGTAAAGGATGACGAAATATACTAAGAATAAGTTGTGCATCAAGCTGGTTTTTTTTACACGATTGTACCAAGATGCACGATCAACAAAACATAAAATCTATGAAGCCTAAATTTCATGTGGATTTTGATCTTTAAAGCACCGATATCTCCCTCAAAGAAAAAAGATGTTTATCTGTAACACAGTTCGAATTCTTTATGCTGTTAAGTGAAATAAGGTTACTGTAAAGAACATTTTCTCTTATAATCAAATGAAACCATAAACACAGTCCTTGGACGAGTGCAGAATTCTTAATGTTACAACAAGCTATACAAATTGTTAGCAACTGGATTTTAAATGGTTGAGGGTAGTCCTATATGCAAAAACGATTGTTAAAAAATATGACTTCTTTTGGTGCAGGATTCAGCTCGGTTAAAATTAACCCTTCAAGAGAAGAAACTGGTGTAATTATGTTGATACATAGAGTTATAGTGGCTCCTTACTTAATTCCATAACTTTTTCATTTGCTTTGTATTTATTTGTTCCAATCTAGCTATAAATAGTTACGCATTATTACCGCTGTTCTGTTATTGCAAAATCCTTTTAGCCCTTTGACACCTAACGACACATACAGGGGTCCTACCGCACCGCTAACCACTAAAGTTGCATTTTATATATTTATTCAACAAATATAAGTACTGAATATTTTAAAAAAAGTATATACTCTCCTTTTTTTTCTTCAAAATGCAGTTTGTTTCCTGTATTATTCACATTATGTGTACAGGTGTGCTAAAATTAAAAAAAAAATTCCGGCGCCAAAAGGTTAAAGACTACCTGACTTAAAATATTCTACTCTACATGAAACTCGAACATCTGCCGCAAAATGTATTATATTATAATTTGTTCATTTCTTAAACCAAAACAAAATAATAAATGTGATGGCGCTTGAAATTAATACACAGTTTAATGATACACAACAAAATAGAGAAAAATTATACTCCTTAGCTGTAGAAGAGGATACGCGTACATTAGGTAGCAGAATGTAAATCGTAACCCAGAATTTGTTGTTATTTGAATCTCATGGACAATATTATCCAGTGACAAGGCAGTGCTTCAATACTTTAGTGACATTTTCCTTCAAAAAGTACATTTTTATACGAGTTTATGTTGCTTAAACGTTTATTTTGAAGCAAAAATTTAAGTTCCTGTGCATTACTCCTTGCAAATTGAGTTACGCAATTCCTCTAAATAGTGTTTGAGTGGCGGAAAGTTAGAAGTCATACGTTATGGATCTGCAGGTCTTAAATGTAGGATCCCTGACTGCTTTTTCCTTCTCATGCACACAAAACGTACTTGGGCCTTTGTAAATAGACTTGGAAAATTATGGAAATACATAAAGAGGAAATTCGTTACCTGGCGTTGCTAGTAAACTAAAATTTCAGGCATTAGTAGGGGATGTGTATAGTGTTAGGAAGCAGGAGTTATGGAATGCATACTCAATTTTTGTGGCTAAACTTCTTGGAAGAAGACCACTTAGAAGTCAGAGATGAAAGGGGGAAGTAAAATAGAATGGATCGAAGGCAGACAGGAAGTGATGTTGGGAGGTAAGCATGACTAAGTGTGGAAGGAATCCAATGGCAATTTTCGATAGTAGCTGTACTGAAACTTTAAGTTTTATTATGGCAGTTGACGGAGAACCTAAAGACAGCAAAAAAACTTATTCTTCAGAAACAAATAATCGATCTGATGTGTGGTTGACCCTGCATCGTAATTCAGTGTGGATAAGAAAAACCAACTAGATGTCACTTTTTTTATTCTTTATTTCTCTTCTAATAGTTGCTCAACATGTTTCGGGCAACCATGTGCTCATCATCAGGAGCTGACGACTGCGTGATGT
>Ga0209755_10009707_pt1 | contig 10159 bp, 9 predicted proteins | sample TergutCo191P1_FD_187301 | JGI IMG/M metagenome (GOLD analysis project Ga0209755, IMG submission 187301) | Cornitermes sp. P1 segment gut microbial communities from Petit-Saut dam, French Guiana - Co191P1 (SPAdes) (version 2) | ecosystem: Host-associated > Arthropoda: Insects > Digestive system >...
CCCGCTACTTTGTGGGACCTAGGATTTTCTGTCAGGGTTGTCTCCCTTAGCTGGTTTGTCCCCATTAACGCGTCGGGAACCCGTGTTCCGCCCCTGCATAACTTCGCCGTCCTAGGACGTTGCCCGGGGGTCATGACGTGGACATGCATGCATTGGACTTGGCAGGAATAGTTGGCATTTCTCAGATTTTAGTAGCGCACACTCACCAGCATTATGTGCACTCCTGAGGCCAAAAACTGCCCCTTCGGCCCCCGACCGTATATTATTGTAGGTTTAATTATTAAAGTATATATTTTTAGTTTTGTTTGTTTATATATAGTGATTTCATAGTTTTTGAGAGAGCCTGATAAGATAGCTTCCCTGCTGTTATTCTTGCTTGGACATTTCTGACACAATCATTATTATAAGAAACCAGGGAACCCAAATATTTAAATTCTGATACTTCATGGTATTTTTTGTAATTCATGTTTTGGAATTTAGGTTGCATATTTTTGTGTTTGTATTTTGAGTTATTCATATATTTAGTTTTGACTACATTTATCTACAGACCTCTATTATTTGTTGTTTCTTCCATATCTTGAATTACTTTGTTTATTAATGGCAGTGATCTTCTAGTAATTACATCATCATTTGCATAGGGCATACAGTGTCTGGTTCTGTTAAAATTGCTACCTCTGGGATTCAGTGTTACTTTGTGTATGACTTTCTGCAAGTTAGAATACATACGAAAGTAGAAAGTGAATCATCTTTCCTGAGTCCACTAGTAGTTTCAAAAGTATCATCAGTGTCCTACCAATCTGAACTTCATTTTTAGTTTTCCTCTGTGTCATTTTTACCATGTTAACAATTTTTTTGGTGTGTTGAACTCTGTCATTATGGTATACAGCTGTTGTCAATGTCTGCTGTTGTATCCATGTTGAAAAGCTGTAAACAGTTCATGAATTTCTAAATTACATTTTATATATATATATATATATATATATATATATATAATTTGCCTCAGTGTGAGTGTCTGATTAGTAGTGAAACATCCTTTTCTAATGACATTGGTAGTCACCAAGTATCTCTTCAGTGTATATCTCTGGGTACTGTGTTATGATATTTGTAAATATACTGTTTATCACATTCAGGAGAGAAATTCCTCTCTCATTTTTACATTGTAGTTTATCGCCGTCTTTGTATGTGGGACGTAGGACAGCTGTTTGCCAGTCAGCTGGCATCTCTTCGTTTTCCTGTGCTATAATTATCAGGTTAGAAATTATTATCTATAGATTTCTGCCTCCATATTTTAGAAGTTTTGCAATTATTTCATTATCACTTGGGGATCTGTTTTTCTTTAATTCCTTTATTACATTATAAACTATACTGAGTGTGGGTTTTTTTTAACATATTTCTGGGAACCACTACCTTCAATATATGAATCAGACATACTCTTACTTGGTTTGTTCAAGAGCTCTTGGCGGTATTGTACTCATCTGTGCAGAGCCTCTCATTGTCCTCCTGTCAAATTGCCTCCTTTGTCTTTGCATATTGTTGATTATGGCAGACATCCTTCTGTAAATCTTTTGACTTACTGATAAAACTTTCTACTTGTACTCCTTGTATTATAAGTGTGAACTGATTGTAGTGTTACTTCTTGATATTATTTTCTGTTATTTCTGCAGATTTTGTGTGGTTCTTGGCGATTCTCCTTATATTCTTCCATGGCTGTTCTGGTTTCCTTCTGTAGGATCTTCATTCGGGTGTCCAGGACTTGATTACATTGATCATCAAACCATTACGTTTTTCTTTGTTTTTGTATCCTGCCTTTTCTTTTGCTGTTGTCTGTATACTTTTTTTAATATTTTGCCTTTTTTCTTATACTGTACTTGAATGTACTGGTTTCTCCTCTAGTAGGTTCTCTTCTCTCTGTACTTTAAGGACACACTTGTTTGATTAAGTTTTGTAATGTCATATCTTTCAATCTTCTTACCTGATCTTATTCCAGTTAATCAGGATTTCATTTGCACCAAGAAGTGATCAGAATTGCAGTCATTCCTTTTACAGCTCCTAACATTCATTGCATCTTTAGTATGTCTAGCATTAATCAGTACACGCTCAATTTGGTTTTTCATTTTTCTGTGTGGAGCTCTTCAATTACACTTATGGATGTTCTTATATGGAAATAAAATACTCATTATTACCTTATTATTAGTTACTGCAAAATCTGTTATTAAAATTCCATTATTTTTCTCATTGAAGACTATGTGAACCCACATTGGTGTAAAAAGTTCTACCTGTACCTGATTTAAAGTTGAAATCACCAAGTATTATTTTTCTGTCTGGTTGTGTAAAGTTCTAATTAGTTAATCATAAAGTTTGTCCTTTATGAGATCATCTTTTTTTCAGTGGGTGCATGAGCACACATAATAGTTGTATTACACAACTTTCATTTCAGTTATATAGATCACATTTTTTCACTTATTTGTTCAAATTCTATAATGGATGCTTTTTTGTAGCAGGAAGCCCATACCAAAATAATTTTTTTCATCATCACTTCCGTAATGCATAGTATATCCTCCAGTATCTGTTATAGATTGTTTCCTTGCCATCTGATCTCTTGAACAACATATATCGTAATTTTATATTTCATGAGTTCGTTTACTAATTCCGTAACAGAGTTTTTTAGTCTGTAAACAAGCTCTGAATATTCCATGTGGCTACGTAGTTCGTACTTTCCTTGTTCTGCCTGGGTCGCTTAACGTTATCTTCTGTCTGGCTATCTTCCTTTGGTTTCTGAATCAGTGTTATTTTTTTTTCAGATGTGTGGGTAATACCTCCCAGCCCTGAGAGGGTTGGTGTAGCTGACCTAAAGAGCCCCTTCTGCCCTATCGGTGTGGGGTCATGTGTATGGTTCCTCATTTGGGACCTGTCTGGCTTGGGTGGCCCTACCAGCATAGCTGTCAACTTCAGTGGAATTTGTAAACCTCCCAGCCTGACACTGAATGTCCCTATGATACACTGGTGTCCCGTGGGGAGGTCGTAATATTATATTTTTCACTAGTTCTTTTAAATTTCTCTGACACCTCTCTAACATACAGAATAGACACCATGCACACAGGTCTCTTATCACTCTATTTTTGCATTGCCCTGCTTTTGGCCTCTTGTTAATAATTGACTACACTAAATGTCCAGGGTAAGCACTGTACAATAAGTCCTTCTTCACTATCTGTGGTTCAGCCACATTGTCCTGCTTTCTTTGACACAATGTATTGGCTCTTTAAGCCCAGCTTTGTATCGCTCCTCTTTTTACATTAATGGTTGGTTAGATTCATTGTGAAGACAACATCAAGCATTCAGTAGATTTTCTATAGACTGTAGTTACAAAGGAGGCTCCCTTCTTTGTAACTAGTACATCCAGAAAATGGGTTAGACCCACTGGACTTCATTTCCATGTTGAATTTAATGTATGTCCTCATAATGTTAAGATGATACAAAAAACTCTGGAGATCTTCAACACCACAGTACCAAATAGCAAATATGTCATCTGTATACTACAGCCACAAGGAGGGTTTTCTTTTTGCACACTCAGTTTTCATATGTTCCAAAAACTCCAAGTAGATTGGCTAAAACTGTGAATCACATTATGTTTTTGATGAGCTGTCAGTAAAGTGACATCATACTTAAAGGTTTGGTCATTAAGATAAACATTCTACAGTGAGTGTGCACAGATGATGTCTCAATGTGTTAGCAAGGCTCTTTTTAAATAAAGGATTGGGTTTCATCGATATAAAAAAATGACAATTTACACAATGCAATTTGAATTTGGAGAAATTTATCTGTGATACAGTTGGACATGTGTATCTTTCCAGAATTATTGGTACAGTGAAATTGTCATATGATGAAGTGTTTTATAAGCAAATGTTAGTGTTGGTTTGAAAGTTCCAGTGGTTGGTTAGTCAAAGAAACAAGATGGAGGTTAAGGTTTTGGGGAACTTTGTGGTTAATTGTTCAACGTATACTCTCACAGACTCCAAACTGGTGGTGCTGAATAAAGGTATGAGTTACGCAGTATCCTACCCACATTCCAATTTGGACATGATGTGTACATTGGAATCTCTTGTTTTGAAATTATTCCCAGCTAAACGAATGGCATTTAGGTGGAATATCACATATGTGTTGGATAAATGTAGAAATACTTCTATCAGTTTAATGGAATTGGAGCTTTGAGTTCCAAGTAGTTGAAGAGATAATGGTATTGAAAGCAGATAAAGGGAATTGTACTGTTTTTATGGATAAATCAGACTGCTTAGATAAGATGAATATTTATTGCATTCTGGAGTATATGAACGCATTAATAATGATCCTGTGGCAAACACAAAGAGAAAAGTTGAAAAATTACTTTCCAAACACAAATCATTCTTCACTCGTGCTCAAAAACATAAGTAACTCCTTACCAGAGCACACCACCTTTCGAATGTAGACTCCCCAGAAATCACAAATCCAACCTGCTGCTAAGACCATTTGGTTCCTGTTGTTTTACTTTAACTGGTTTCCTTCACAACATCCTCAGTGCTTTGATTCGCAACACTAATTCTTACATAAAAAATTGGCTACATTTTAAGCAGTATATGAATGATGAACACGTGGAAGATTCTTTTAATTTAGTGAGCTTTGTTATAGTGAACCTGTTGACAAATGTCCCAGTAGACAAAGCCTTGGAGGTGATTAAGAACAAACTCCAAACTAATAGCATTTTGAGTGAATGATATGCTCTAAATGTGGACTCAATTATATAGCTACTAGAAGTTTGTTTTAAGGCCACCCATTTTCAGTTTGGAGACATTTTACCAACAGAAGGAAGATGGACAAGGGTTAGTTCACTGTCACTTGGGGTCAGTAACAACTGTATGAAGTTTTTGAACATATAATAATAGATTGTGTAAAAAGAAAACCCTGTTAGTAGTGTCAGAGTGTAGATGACACATATGCTGTTTAGAAACATGGTATTCAAGATCTCCACACAGTTTTTTTGTACCATCTTAACATATGAAGATATACATAAAATTCACCATGGAAATGGAGTCCAATTGGGCTACCAATTTTTGGATGTATTAGGTAGAAAGAAGGGGGCCTCCTTTGTAATTATGGTCTGTAGGAAACATACTCATACTGGACACTATCTTCACTCTGAATTTAACCACCCATTGAACGTCAATAGAGGAGTGACACAAAGCTGGGTTCACAGAGCCAATACCTTGTGTCAAAGAAAGCAGGACAGTGTGACTGAACTGGAGATAGTGAAGACAGACATGTACAGTGCTTCCCCTGGGCATTTAGTGTAGTCATTTATCAGCAAGAAGTCAAAAGACAGGGTGAAGCAATTATACAGTGATTATGAAGCTGTGTGCATGATGTCTATTCCATATGTTAGAGGAGTGTCAAAGAAATTTAAGATGATTAGTGAAATATATAATACTAGGACTTTTTAAAACAAAATATGCTCTGGGAATTTTTTTTGAGAAAATGAAATCCAACAAAGATAAATTACATTTATCACAGTGTGTTAGTAAGATTCCATGTGTGGTAGAGAATATATTGGAGAAACTGGCAGAACATTGGGTGTTAGGATTCGAGAACACAAGTACAATTTAAGGCAATGGCATTTTGACAAATCTAAATTAGCATCACATGCATTTGAAGAAGGTCAAAAGTTTGATTGGACTCGTGTTTGTATTCTATAGTTTGAACCCAATGCTTTATACAGGAAATATAAGGAAGTGGCACACATACCATGTTTTGAGACCCCATTAGTCAGGCAAGCTATTTGGTTACCAGTGATGGAAAAGGAGTTTGAACTTGGTGAATTAGGTTTGTTATTTTTGGCATATATCTGTGTCCTATGCCTTGGATGGGTTCATATGCTCACCAATAGAGGGTGTTGTTTGTTGTTATACTTTATTTTATTTTTTATTGTTTCCTTTATAGTTTTTATTTGTTCTGAGTGTGTGACTTACAGACCAAATTTTAAAATGTTTTTTCCTGTTATGGTTCCAGGGCTTTTAGTCTATTACTCTATTTTATATGTGAGGTACATATTTGTTGTTTGTCACTTGATTCATTTGTTGGTTTTAGTTTTGTCAGTTACTGGTTGGATTTGTGTTTTTCACCTGAAGACAAAAGCAGGCTGCTTTCAAACTGTGAGTGTTTGTGCTTGGTGATAGAGGTAAAAGTCCTGGTGGATAAAAGTGATCCTGTATAGCTGTTGTTTTGCATGCTGCATAAATCTTAATCAGATTACTGGTACAACCACTTCTTCCCATATGCGTCCAACTGCAGCCTATTATTTCTGAGTGAAGATTATTCAACTTGTTTACTGACTCTATGTAAGCTGTAAAACAGGGGCTTCAGACCTGCATTGACATAGGCTGAAGACGAAACTAGGCTCAGGGACTGATGATGTGCTCCTAAAATTTTGATGTAGAAGGTAGAAATGTTTGATAATTTTGTTTCATATTTTAGGATGTGATGAACTAAGTGAAGTATATTTGTTTTCTCTCAATAGGCTTTTAAATTATGTGATGAAACAAGGGTCAGCGACAGCTAATACTCTTGGTGTGCTGGCAGTCATGTATAGTGGATTTGGTGCTTTATTGTCATGGGTGAGAGGGATTGATGACGAGCTGAATACACTCACAGCTGCCACTGCCACAGGCTTGCTGTACAAGTCTACAGGTGAGGATGGTTGTTTAGTCTGCTGTCCGCAACCCTTTTATTCCCTATGTTGAAATATTGTTGGTAACTATGTGTGTATGTATGTCATCAAATATGAGGCATACCTTCATGTATTATTATTATTATTATTATTATTATTATTATTATTATTATTATTATTATTGTGGTAAAACAGACTGATGATACCAAATTTGTGGTGATAATTTTTTTTACACTACAGTTAATAGTTTCAGAACTGGAGTATTATAATAAGCTTAAATCAGATGCATTGAATTGATATAAACTTCATTAAAAAGGGTTTTGTGGGGTGACTGAAATGAAACTCTCCCATTAGACATGGGAAAATAAATTGAATGTTTTAACCTGCTCAAGTAACTTATTGAATGGCTTTTACAAGTAGAATGTGGCTTATTGGGTTAACAAGAGTTAACTTCGAAGCAAATGTGAGATCTGTATTCTTACAGCTGGTGTGAGAAAATGTGGAATTGGTGGAGCAGTTGGACTAGGCCTCGCTTCCATATACTGTTTGTGGACGGCCCGAGACAGGCTGCAAAGTTTTCGGCAAGAATACAGTCCAGCGTAAGGAAGTTTCAACATTAGTTAAAATTGAATTTAATATTATGCACTATTTCTGCAAATAATAAAATACTTGCTTTCTGCAAAGACTGGTGCATTTCAGTTGGCTCTTATGTACGCATATTCTGTACATGTGTAATTAAATCACAGGAAACGCAAGTAAATTGATCTGATTGCTAGTGGGAATGAGGCATGGACCCATGTGACAAACCAAATTTAATTAGGTAATTAATTAATTGGTATTATTTCCATGCATTTTGCATGGTTCACTGACAGTGCAGTATGGATATGGTAGAACTGTGTGGGAAGTGGCTGGCTACAGATGAGGACTAACATGATATTCTTGTGACTTTTATAGACCATGGATTCCTTTGATGTATTTCATTGCTGTAAGTCAAAACCCTAGCAGTATAATAGTAATAAAATAAAGAATTGCCTTTTTGAGGTTGTTTAATTGAATTTTGTTTATTTATGAATCCTTGTAGCTAGTAATTAGTGATACAGTGTATAAAAATTAAATTGTTGCTAATGAAAAATACGTCAGTGGACATATACTGGGACTGCAGCCATAAATGCAAAAATGCCCCAGTGACTGACAGGTATTAATGAGATTGCACTTCAGTGTTATTATGTTCAGTAACATGGAGTGAGTATTAATGCAGTGAAGAACACATGAGTTGCAGCAGTTTCTGAAGTGTTGTGTTTGGATATTCCCACTATTGGCTTATGGCAATTATGTGCAAGTTTTTCAAAAGAAATATCAGGACTTAAGTGTTTAAAAACTAACAACACCTACTCAGGACACTTTCAAAGGGAGGTTATTTTGCTTTTTCACAAACAGATGGAAAAGATAACTGAAACCAAACCCATCCAAGCTGCTGCGTAACCTCCCTCAGTGTCAAGCATCATGAAATTCTCCAACACAATCAACGAGCGATTGTTTCTGGCAATCGACTTGTCAACAGACAGAAAATGATGCAAACAGCATTAACCATGTAACTGGAAATTATGATGAGATGCCTGATTTATATTCACAGTCAAGATACAGTCAGGGTCCTCATGCTGTTATAGTTTGGAAGTCATGTTTTAGTTGCTTAGTTAAATTATTTACCAGATATTTTGTAGTTGCAGCCTCAAGTAATAGTTTTGTCTCTGTTTATTGTCGATGGCGTTTTTTCCAGACTTGTGTAACATATGTAACATTTTAAAACTGTAATATGTTAACACAAAGTCATGCAGTAAATGGAAATTAAATTTTATGGGTTACTGTGTGAATCAAGTAGGATTGACATAGTGAGTGTCACATGTATAAAGGTCTGTTCCATAATGTTAATGAAAGATAAATTATTACTTGATTTTCATTGTCATTACTTTTAGACCACGTTTTTGCTGAATAAACACTTACTAAAATCTGTATAAAGTTATTTCAAGTTCATGTACAAGGTGGCACATCACTTTACTGAGACTTATAACCTATGTGTCAGAACATTTCACATACATCAGTCGTTTACACTCCTCTGTCTATATTTTTTATAGGTATACCCACAATGTATTGGTAGAAAACTGGAAAAGAAAAGAACACCATATCTGTCTCCTGCAATTGGTAGCAAACACAACGTTGTCATGGTAATTGTAGCTTCTGTTGATACATTGTAGAATGTGTGACTACTAAGGCACTATATATACAATGTCAACTCTCGTAATAAACTGATGATGTGTAAGAGTGCTGTCTTGTGGGAAGTGTTCCAGTGTTTCACAGGAACTTACTGCCTTTGCCATCAGGGTAGATTGATTAGCCTTTCACACAAAATGCAGGGTGGACCATGCCAGAACTCTGGTTGGCCAGTGGGAGCTAGGCTGGAAGTCAGGTGTGCAGAAAAACAAATGGGGACCCCTAAAAGAACTGGTTATGAGTGGAGTAAATCACTGTTTTTCAAACTTGGGGTCACTTTTCATCAGTTGTGAGAGGCTCTTCAGTGGGTCACCATTGCCATTCTTTCTGTTCTTTTCACCTGTTTCATTAACTTGGGAGCCTTTGAGTTTTCCACCACGGACAAGGTCACTGTACACTTTGAGGCCAACAACCAAAGTATTATTGCAGGTTAATTTTTGGAAAACCCTAGGTCAGGAAGGCAGTTGTCCATGTTGATCTTAAAGTCACCCATGTTTCTGCCTGTTGTGACAGTGGTTGTTTTTTGTGAATCGAACACAAGGAACCATCAGTTCTACATGTATGACTAGATGTTTAACTTTAACACACTTGAAAATGAAGGAGAGGAACAGGCTTATCCATGCACCTAACATGTGTATAGCTTTCTCCACGTGTATTGCAGACTGGGATGAGATCATTAAAAGTAGGTAGTCACATAAGGTAGGTAAATAAACTTAATTCTGTTTCTTGGTTACTTCCTGTTTTCATATAAAGCATCATCCATTCTGTAAAAATACAAATGTAATTGCTGTTCAATTGCTTATTGATCATCTTTGGCTTATTATTGCTGCTTATATTTCTGTTCATGAATGATAGTAGCATCAGATTATAGACATCTGCAGTTAAATGATTCAGACTTGTTTCTCATGTTTTACAAAAGCTTGGGTTATGAATTATTTCTTTGGTTGTGAGAAAAGAATTTCAAAAACACTGCATAAAACCACAGCATTACAGTCATGCGTTGCTGGACGGGGATATGTTCTGAGATATGCGTCGTTAGGTGATTTCATCATTGTGCGAATGTCATAAAGTGTACTTGCACAAATGTAGTTAGTATAGCCAACTACACACCTAGTCTACCTGGTATAGCCTATTGCTCCTAGGCTGCAAACCTGTACAGCATGTTACTGTACTGAATACTGTAGGCAATTGTAACAC
>Ga0209755_10009708_pt1 | contig 10158 bp, 5 predicted proteins | sample TergutCo191P1_FD_187301 | JGI IMG/M metagenome (GOLD analysis project Ga0209755, IMG submission 187301) | Cornitermes sp. P1 segment gut microbial communities from Petit-Saut dam, French Guiana - Co191P1 (SPAdes) (version 2) | ecosystem: Host-associated > Arthropoda: Insects > Digestive system >...
AAGCCACAGCAGGCAGCAGAACTTCCAGAATTAGGATTATGTTATATATTGTAGGTACTCAACACACAATCTTCCATCTATTTTGATGTCTTCCTATGCCTCCTATTCCCAAAGGTTAAAATTCTGTCCTTTTTACAAGAATTCTGTAACAGGCCATTTTTTCAAAATGTTAATTTCCTGTACTAAATATGTGTTCAAAAATACTGTGAATATACACAGCGCACTCTTAATATTCAGAAGACAACATTATGAATGGCATGGTTATATCCACACTCTTCCAATTATTTATAACAACAGGAATAGTTAATGTAAGAAACAGAAATTATAATCTGTAACTGACAAAATTGTTAACATTTAGTAACATATGTGCAAGTACAGCCATCCAATAAACTCAATAATTAACATTACAATTCTATGTTCCCGTATATGAAAAAAACATTCCACTCACACACACACACACACCTCTTCATTGATCGTGGATACCCATTCGAACTGGGCAGAAGTCACGAGGTATACAGAAAATGAATAAAAAAAAACAGTACTAAAGATTCAGTGCTTGCTGTTATTACAGACATTGTAAGGACACCAAAAAGTCCTGCAACTAGTTTAGTATTTATATCATAGTTGTGCTGTAACAGAGCCCTACACTAACAGAACAACAGAACAAATCTGATTCCAACAAAGTCCGAATGCAATCAAGATTTTATTTTTCACACGGTACAATGGGCATGTATGGAAGTTTACTATTGCTGTTCAATACACACAAGTTCAGAAATGTATAAACAGTAAGTTCCAATTCATTATTTTGAAAGTCACACCACTAACAGAAAATATGTATTGGGCATAAAATGTGTTTCACTCTTCTATACCATTTCTGTCCACCACTTTTCACTACAACAAATAATTACTAAGCCATGTTCGAGGCGCACGCACACACCCATGTTGGTCTTGATGTAAAGTGGTAATTAAAACTGTCTATCTAAGCAAAAACTAAAGCATCTCAACAATTTTTCATACACAATTCATCAGTTATCACATGCCGTGTAAATCTGCAGGGACACAAATGAGGCTAAAAAAATAGCAGGCCGGAAAAACTAACTGCTTCAAAATTTCCTTTTTTTCAACCAGGGTTTCCTAGTGTATGACAACAACATAAAATGGAGAGTACAGAATTTAAGGATAAATTACCTAAAATAACAGCAATCTATAACTGCAAACATGACAGTAAGAGCAGGGCTTAAGTATTATGCCACGCCAACAATTCAAACCCCACCCAACTATCCTTTCATGGCAATTGCATTGCAAATTTATATCTGACTCATGTTCAATACTGTAACGCAAATGTACTGCATTAAAATGTCAATCTGGGCAAGAAAAATTAAAGCAACCACTAGCTTAGTTTATGACCTGCTTACAACTTATACAGTTTGTACTCAAAATTTCAAAATCAAAATATAAGAAACACTAAATTAGTTAGTCAATCATTAACTCGTGCATTCTCATACATATTATGGTATGAATGGACACTAAATTACCTACACAAGTTCAAAACCAGTAAATAAATGTCACGAACAGTAAGATCTGCAACAACTTCCCAATCAAAGAGAATGGCACATGAAAGCTGGTTAAGTCAGGCCATGAAATGTATGTCAAAGATAAACCCAAACAAAAAGAGCACTATGGAAATTCCTCTTCCTATTGTTAAATTAAATGAAAATGGCATTGATGACTGTGAGGATAATCGATGACATTTTTAATATCATTATTAAAATTATAAATAGCAGATATTGGTCTTCTATGTGAACCTCAAAATTCACATTATTCAAAACATTCTAACTGAATCAATTCAATATATGCATTTATTAAATACTTTCATGGCAACAGAATTATCAGTGATAATGAAATAATGTAAACATTTGCAGGAATCCATGACTGAATAAAGCAGACATTTTTGATATACCTGTAGAAATCTAAAGAACAGAAGGGGATAGAACTATGCTATATGTAACTGAATGAAACAGAATAAAAGGCATGGGCTAATTAGATGAAGAACTTAAGAGTACACAATCTTCCACATTTGAATTACATATACAACCTTTTAAATTTTGAAGTATATGTATGATAGAAAGGAACAGAGTTTGTAGGAGAGATTGCAACAGCTGTTCTGCTTGGTACATATATTTCAAAGAATATTTAAAAACTATGTATTAATATTTCACTCATAATTTTGACAGATGACAGTGAAACCACCAAAACCTCTCAATACTATACCATTATCATACCTCAGGGGGAACGCAGTTTGGCTGGCGGGGCCCAGGTGAGCCGCATGCACAGCAGAAACACATCACATTAGATGGCATCAGTTGTAATGATGTTGACACTATCGTAACAGTGGCACTAAACTGTTAACTGCCTCCCACAGTGAGATGTTACAGTAATGGAACCCAACAAACTTGCAACTTAGGTTCAACTAAAGCAACTGTTTTCACCTAGACAATCAACTCATGCAGCTAAAATAAAACACTGTACTCTAGATTTCTATTCTCATTTTGCATGTCACACAAGCATATTACTTGCTTAGAATAAACACCAGGTAAGATTAAAAACTCAGACATGACACTTAAATGTGGTCAATGTCATTTTTTTTAAATTTTTCCCACAGTTAATGTTGAACCATTTCCCTGTAAGTGAATCTCAGTCCAAGAAGCAAGTTCTGCATGATCAACAAAATCTAAAATACTCAATAACACAAGAGTCCTTTCCTATACACATAATTCACATACATGTGGGATGAAAAAATTACATAATTTTCAATACATTTTTCTTACTTAGAGAAGTCTCTTCTGTGTTACTCAGTTTCAACAAAACAGCATGACAGTTCTTCCATACCCTATGGCTCTGGCTTGAAAGAGGGTTAAAACATTTAACTCTGTACTGTATACAAAAATGAAATCAGAGATACTTCATATGAGACAGACTAAGTTGCGCACAAGCAAAAGTTGGTGTCATACATGCTTGTGCTAAAATATGAATAAATAACAGGATGCACAAAAAAAGTGACTATATTAGGTACAGGAACAAACAGAACATGACCACAGAGTTACATGCACATAGGCATCTACTAAAGAAACTGAAATTAATGAAGTACTAATGCATCTGATACTGCCATTAACCAACACAGAGAAAAACCAGTAATTACATGAAATACAAGGGCAACTCTCTAACAGATTTGTGATGATGTACAAACTGACATGGTACTAGCCTTGCACAGAAAGATGAGATGCAAAATACAGTGAAATGTCAGTACAGTGAACACCAGAATAAGCAAAATACCACACACAGTTAAAATATTGTCAATCCCACATGTCTTAAAACATTTCCAATATAACAAACATCAAAGTGATTTTTTTTAAACTTTAGTATAAGGTAATTTCACCTTGCATGTGGATGCAAAGAATATCAGTATAAAAAATTTGTTTTTAAAATATTTAAGGATTTGGTTTGTGATGCTCTTTGTTGGGAAAGCAAGTGCAATCTGATGATGCTGTAATGGAACAAGGCAGTAATTTGTAGTATGCAGTTTATTCCAACTATTACAAACTTGTCAAACTTTGACCCACACGAAGTTTCTTGGTGAAGAAAAAGCATAGGCCATTCTATGTCAACAAAATTGCAAACTTTTGTGACATGGACAGAGGTCTCAAAAAAGGTGAAACAGCATATAAGAATGGGGCAGGAAAAAATGAAGACAAACACTGATGGTAACAAGATCAATACAAAATGTGTATCATGAGGAAGCAGACAAAGATGCACAAAAATAGTTTGTTGGCAAAATAACTAAGAAGACTTCAATTGACAGTCTGATATAGTGCATACTGACTTATTTGAAGTTTTAGAATCTAAGGGCAAAATCTGAAGGCTACATCAATTCAAAGAAAGATGCAGCAGAAGCCACAGGGCAATTAGTGACATATTGGGCGAGTGTCCACAAAATTTGTAGATTCATGCAAAGAAAAACAGCTGCAAAAAAATATTAAGACTCTACACATCCAAAGACATGTACTGTGCTCCTCTGTACATTCAGACTCAAAAAACATCAGGTTTAGAGAGTGAAAAGTGCACCGGTGGAAAGCAAATCACAAACAGAATGACAATGCTGTTGTGCACACACTTCAAAGTACTAACAAAATTAAGTGCCCCATAATCAAGAAGACCCAGATCCCTCAGAAGGTAAACAGCACCTATCATATGACTAGAGGGCACAAGTGATCCTTTCTACAGAAAAAAGAAGAAAGCAAGCAGTGCAGAACTTCTGTGCTGACAACTGCAGTCCACACACAAACAAATCAACACATTCAGATTATGCCACGTGACAGTACCTGCCACCTTATGGCATGTCCATCTTGCAGCCAACTGACCATGCTGATCCATGCCGAAAATTCATGCTAGGCATCATGCCTGGTTCAAAAATTACTGGAAAATATTCCAGTAGCCATGAAGCAACTGTCAGTGTGTTGAAGGCCATCCAGATGCTCTGTGTCAGTTGGAAATCCCCAAGCCCAACTATCGTGTCATACTGCTGGTGGAAGGTGGCATTTTGCAACTAGGGGATGAGCAAGAGGTAGAGGGAAATTAAATCATCACTGATTCGTCCTTTACTGGAAAATGGTAAGATCTGCATAAAGAGCTTCAACAATGAAGACAATGACATCCCCAATGTTCAGAACACTTCTGAGGAATAAATCACCCAGTGTTTATAAAATCAGAAAGGAAAAAATAAAAAAATGAGGAAGAGAAAATAATGAAACATGTGAAGAGCGACAGTAGAAATCCTACAATCACACAGTAGCAATGTCCATGATCTGCATGCACTCTGTGACATTTCTTGTCAACTAGAAATATATGCCAGATCACGTACTGCATGTAATAATGTCATTCACGATTATCTTGAAAAATCACTATTAGAATTGTAAAATACAGTACTTCTTACAAATTTATTGTTATATAACACAGTCTGTGTTATAAATAAAACATAATAAAATAAAAATGTAAAAGGTACTGAAAACTTTAATTATACTTCATTTCAGCATTACCATTTATTTTTGCAAAACAAATTATTAGTGGGTTTGGGGTATGCACAAATGGAATTTGCAAAAACTACAAAACAGCAATGGAATGTGGTTACAGTGCAGTTAGGAGCACATTTACTGTATGACAGACCACAGAATGAGAACTGGTCATTCCAAAGACATCCAGCACAAGTAGGAGAGAGAGGGGGGAATAATGTCTTGTTGGATATGGCAACAGCATAGTTGAATATAAACCTAAAATTAGAAACAGTATGCATCAGTAACAAGCCAGTTTATGGTACTAAATGGCTTCTAAAGAGATTTCCCAGAAGCTACAACCTGACCACACATTAGCTGCTGCACATTCTGCACTTGTGAAACATCTGTCTTCCTTACTGATATCACTAAGAAAACATGATTCAGTATCATCAAGTGACCTAAACTAGCAATCTACAAAATTAAAGAAGTGTAAGTTATCTTCACTGCCTTTCAACACACCAAAACTTAATTACAATGAATATAATTTGTTGTACTGACATGTCACTGCACAATTCATGAGAAAATACAAACTGAGACAGTGACAGGAGTATATTTAAATGAATTACACAAACCTATGACAGAGTGCTCATTTCAATGGGAATTCAGTTTGCCATGAGAACATGCAACTAACACACATGCAAATACTTTGTTTCATTCATACAACTGTATCAAAATAAGAGTCTCAAAGAGTGAAAGTACAGGTTCACAGGCTTCCACGGCCAGTACTGATCAGATGTAGGTTTTGACACCTTGTAGAAACACTGGGTGACACAGGAATTTTGAAGAAACATGCTACCAGCTCAACTCAACTTCACCAGTCACAGTTCCTACAGGCCTAGAAAATGATCTGTCCGATCTTCATAGTTCTGAGTGGCTGCATGCTTTACAACACACCTATATCATTCTGGCACTTATCTAAAACACAATTCCATTACACTGAAGATGTGGCAGCACATTTTGCCAAAATTCTGCACTCAACCTACAATCCCACATAGTGTCAAAACTTAGATCACCTCACAATCAGTCTGAGATTAGTTTTCAAACAAACAAACAAACAAACAAACAACTACATTTCTATCATCAAATTTGGATAACATTTTTAAAAAGTTGTGCTGACAATTTACTTTACTGCTTCACAGCTTGTATACACATGTAAAGTGCTGGAACATAATAATTGTGAGACTTTAAAAGCTGGCTGAGCACAACACTTTTTCAATAGTAACACCATCACCAAAAATGCTGACATGTCCCTGCTAACCTTGTAGTACCAGAAAATATACAATCCCCCATATCGAGATAAAAAAACTCTTCACTGTCCACACGAAAATCATGGCACCGAAAGGGTTTAAATTTGGAAATAATAGAGGTTAAAATATGAATGGATCACAATGTACCACCTGATACTATTCAGTCCATTTGGCTGCACATTGTCTTCTGAGAGTGAATATAAGAAAAAAACATACAAGATTGGCTTCCATAACCACTATCAACATGTACGGGAACATAAATTAATGAACTGCATACCCAAGCTTATAACATACCTACTAATACAACAACACATACAGATAAAATATAGTATCATAGAAATGCCATTAAGCAACTTACCGATACGTTGGTATTGCTCTCTGTGCTTTTTCTGTTTCCTACCCCTCTACATATTTGCAAGCATGAAATTAATTTACAATAGTTACACCATATTAAAACGGTACTACTCATTCAATGATAGGACAAATTATGTGTTCTCCCTTCAAACCAAACAAGAAAAGGTCAAAGTCAAGAGAGATCGAAGCATGAAACCAACAACTGTGTTAATTACATATCACTAATCACTATAAAACAGAGGTCCTAAAATGCAATCAGCTTCATCATCAAGACACTTAAATGTATAGTTCACTTCATTTTAACCAGGTCATGAGTTTACCAATACACACTTCACACTGATGACTGTATTTTTGATGTTACTACATCAGCATTTGTGTTACCAGTTGTAGTGTCTTAATTTAAAAAAAAAAAGTAACAAATTTTGTACAAAATGTACATTACAACAAATGATCTAAGCATAGCACAAGCAGTCTAATTAACACAATTCATGACCTCAGCACGTGTCAACTTTGATGGATCATCCTCAGGCGAAACCCTCAACAAACACAACATTTATGAACTCACAATGAGAACGCACAGTATAAAATGATGTTCCATTAAAATAAACAAAGTATACCAAACTACAACAGGACTCCAGTGACATTAACATACAGTGCAATTGCATTAAAACATATTAAAACCAATACATCACTACACAGGTACACTCATATGGGACTAATGAATTCTTTGGTCTAACTGATTCATGTTCACTTACAAGTGTTTCAACTTAGAAGTGGGAAAATAACAACAAATGTAAGAATCTATAAAATGTGGAAAGCAAATCCACCAATCCCATACAGCATTACAAAGATATGGTGGTTTTAATACAGTTCAGTACAATTTGAATATATTTCATTATTTTAATGCAACCAGACTTCTGCTATAGTGCACTGTACATAATCTTAAAAGCATAAAAAATGGTGAATGGAGAACAGAACAAGACAGAATAGCATATCTTGTAATTATGAGTGTAAAAACGCTGTGTTTGTTGAGGTTCCTCCTGAGGACAACCCATAAGGGTCAAAACATGCAGAGACCATAAATGTTGTTAATAACTCATTACTTATGTTACATTTAGATGGGTTGTTTGAATATTATTGAAAACATAACAGTATCAAAACCAATGGAAAATTGCACAAGATTATTTTTATTTCCTCAGAGTATCAAACACACACAGATCTGGAAGTTTCATTCATCCTCAAACTAACTTCCCAGGACTATGAACATGCATTCAAGTGACAGGGGGAGTAGGGGCATAGGTAGGGTGGAGCAATTGGCAAGGACACCCCACACAGCAGAGTCCAAGTGTCAGCAAAATTAGTATTTTAAATGAAAAAAAAAAAAGATTTCCTCACAACAATTTTTTTTATTATTGAGACAAACAAAAGAACATAAAAAATAACTTTTTTAAAGTTCATAATTTCTGTCAGGGGTTGCAATTGTTAATGGTCACTTCAGGAGTCAAAAAACTTAGCACCACCACAGCCACCAACTGGTAAAATTACAGAGGTGAGAAGTGTGGCTTGCTATGATAAAATATACGAGCATGACCCTGCCCCTGCCCCTTGGGACAGGTCTACACCTCACGACTCCATTCATCCGGAATGTGGAAACATATCACTATATAATCAGTTCCGGATGTTTCAAAGCCATTCTGTTCCTTTGAAGTGTCAAAAACCAATTACCCATATATCAAACAGAACCCTCAAACACAAGTCCATGAAAACCCTAAGACTCACACAGCTCTAAACTTGCAAAACCAGCGTTGTTTCATAGAATACTCTGCATGTCTTACTCAATATGGCCAATGGGACTGGCACCACAAAATCTCACTTCAGTTATATCACATCACCTTAGAAATGATTTACTCAAAAATAATATGCCACATAACCCAAATTATGATGTATGCCTCAGTATACAAATAATGCAGCACCCCTCCCAACAAAGAATAATGCAGATTATACAAGCATTACATGAACATACAGGAAAATACAGGTTATGGCAATGTGGACACAGAACAGGCTTCAAAGGCTGACACTCATTTTAGTTCCAGACTCTTAAAACCAGGAAGTTGGCATTTTCTCTTGTAATGCATATTAGTACTATTCAAACCCTTACTGTATCCAGTGTTTTTTGAAAATACTGCAGATCACATACTTATGATATGCACATGAATTAAGACAGAAGCAACACATGGCAGTTTAAATGTGAATTCTCTCTAGAGCTACCATGACTGCACTAAATACAGAACATGATTTAAACCTTAACCGCTGAACGACATATATATATATGTCATGCAGTGAGCCCTTTAAATAGCCAAATGGCCACTAAAGTGGTCGGGGGCATGGGGATTTAATTCCGGCGGCTAAGGGTTAAAAGATCACAACAACAAAAGATGAAGACTTTTGTTACTTTTAGGATATATACTCTGTAATATCAGGTGATCATGTATATACATGTAATTACGTATTAAGAGGAATGGCACCTGCTTAAAAAATAATTTTTGACATAAAGCATTGAAAAGAAAAGAGAATTAAGGCCACACAAGGTAACAGAAGATACAAAAGAAAATATATACAGATCTTACCTCTGCTTCTTCGTCCAATAATTCTTCTTCCACCACCTCTGCTTTGTACTCAAGAAGTAAATCCCGAATTGGTTTTGAGTCCAAAGTGCAGTTTATAAATGGACACTGCAGACCAACAATGTTCATGTTTCAATAGAGTACAGGTGATTAAAATTTAAAATTGCTCTAATAATAATTAGTTTTTACAGGTAGTCCCTCTACACAAGCACGATAAAAGGAATGGTTATCTTCTTTCTGTTCTTGCGTGATGGCATCACACTGTCATTTCTGGCATTATGGAGATCATGGTAGTCCAATTTCATTGCAAAGTAACTAAGCAGCAGACTGACTCAGTACTTGTAATTCTGTGCCATGAGATTTTGGGGAGATGCACACAGCAGCCAACAAAGAAGTTGACTGAAGGTTATGTCCCTTTTCAGGGTCAACTGCCACAATTTTGTTCCAAAGATGATAGTAAAACACATACCAACAGAGCTCATGGGGTCAACTTATTAAATGACTTAGTACTAACTATGACATAATATTCTTCAAGCAAAATTCACACAGCACCTCATTCCGAAAGGGGACTCAACAAACAAGAACACGCAGATCGCGAACTTCTTTCCTTACATATAAAACCTGCCTAAATGAATCAACAAAACTGACTTGCTATAATGTTAAAGCCATCTCTATCAAACCACCTGCAACACCACACTAATCTCAAACCATCAAAAATCCAGCAGTCTATGGGATTTTATGTCAAATGTAACGTGTCTACATCAAACACCTATAACACACAGTTTATGGCCAAAACACAGGAATGCTGTAGAAATCTACATTTGA
>Ga0209755_10009709_pt1 | contig 10158 bp, 6 predicted proteins | sample TergutCo191P1_FD_187301 | JGI IMG/M metagenome (GOLD analysis project Ga0209755, IMG submission 187301) | Cornitermes sp. P1 segment gut microbial communities from Petit-Saut dam, French Guiana - Co191P1 (SPAdes) (version 2) | ecosystem: Host-associated > Arthropoda: Insects > Digestive system >...
TAGTTCTACACTGAATGCTTGTAGTGTATTCACATGACCCTGTGTCAGTGAATAGTGGTTAGCATTTTGTGGTGTTACTATTCACTTAAGTTCACTGATTACACTTTAAGCTCTATGTAGATTTTAGAAACAAAAACCCTGTGTTATTGACTTGTTACTGGAGAGTTGTGTGCAGACCCAACTAACACTCATCCTTTCGTGACACAAGTTCCCTGTGAACTCTTAATTCCCATGTGGAGTAGTTAATTACATTGTTGATATTGACAACAATTCCTATAATTGTTGCGCTGTTATGTACCCTATGTACGTGTCCAGTCAGTACAGCTTCCCCCTTGGAATTGCACTTATTGATGTTGCACTGTTCCCCATTAACTTGTTACACGTAGAATTGCCTAGATACCATAACCCTGTGTTATAAATGTCATTAACACATGCCGCTCGTCTTCGCTCCCCCTTGGAGAGGCTGAACCCTTGTGTTTGGTAGTTCCCTTGTGGAATACATTGAATGTTGGAAAATACTAATATAACTGTACAACTGTACGTCACCCTATGTGAATGAAGTATTGTGGAGACTTGCTTCTCCCCCTTGAAGAAAGCATGCTTTTACGCGTCTGCTCAAGTGTGGAGTTGATGGTCAACTGAAATGACAAGCCAAGCTGCTTGCCCACATACCCTACTTGAAAACAAAGGCGTGATCCAGTTTGATCTGGATGACTCAAGCCACGTAATCAGGAGTGTTCTAGACTAGTCTCATGATGATTACATAATCTGCCTAACCCTTGTGACATGTAGGCACTTGGAATGAAATAACATGACACAACTACTAGTAAAAAATATAAAGTGAAAAGTGATGCACAAAATTAATACGAAAATTTGATCTCTAGCATGAACAATGGAAGAGGTCTGTGTTATTGTAGTACTATTCTGTGTACATGAAAAAGTAATAAGTTAATGTTGCATAGCAAATGATGATGCCATCTTCTAAAAAAGCAATTTCTATAGAATTCAGGTAGACACCCCCCCTCCCATATTTGCAAATTTACTGTTCGTGATTTTTGCTACTTGCAGTGATGTGATACATTCTCACAAATTCTCTTTCAAAACTTGTGCTGCGCCACAATTGTAGAATGTTGCGCCTCTAAAAGTATTGTGTTTCAGGCCATGAGTTTAACAAATACATAGTGTGATGAATTAAAAGGTATTAACAGTATCATGTTACATGGTTTCAAATATGCTTATGTAGTGTGTACATGTTCATCAGGTGCCACCTTATTTGCAAATTGCACTATTCATGATCTTCAAAACAATGTATCCATCATGAATGTAAGATAGGTGTACATGGAATTTGAATGTTATGTTGCTGCAGTTGTAATTTCAAACCACAGTACATGTTGAATATTATAGGATACATTTCAGACACTTGGACAAGGTTTAATAGAAATGTTACAATTAATTTGTCTACTTAAGTAATCATTTATAAATTGTGTAAGTTTCTCATGTTAATCAGTTATGACATGTAATTTTTTGACAGTTCAGACATTGTTAGATATATGTAAAATTTTTTGAGAGCTTCTCCATGTTCAGATTATACATATTTCCTGTTTCTTACCATAATAATAATAATCTGTATTGGACATGTTCTGATTTAACAGACATTGAACTAGTTACAGAAGGGGAGTAATAAATTTTTTAAAAAAAGTAGTTTTACTACAACTACAACCCTGAAACACAAAAACATGTGAACAAAGAAAATAAGTATAATTATATCAACTGAATATGTGGTTGATATAACCTTGTTCATAAATATGTAAATTGACAAGTGGTATTTACTCCCAGCACTGGTACAACTAGGTTTTTTGGTGCTCTGGGCAAGTGATCACAATGGCAGCCCATAACAGAAATTATTAACTTAAGAAATAATGTATTGAATTTCCTTTTATTTAGTTCAACAATTCAAAATGTGTTGAACGTAGAAAATTTTCTTTCATTGAAAATATTTACTTTGCCGCTCTTCGAGCGATGTTGCGCGCAGTACCCCACCACTCGTTATTCCCTCTCCTAAACGCAGATGAACCCTACAAATGCCACACGGTCTATGCTCTGTTCGCGCGATACACGTCAAGAATAACTGATCCATGCCTAGAATGACTGGAACCACAGATTATCTCGTATACTGGAACTGTGACAGACATGGATCACAGGGTATGTGAGGTACGAACATAATATGTGGCACCCGATGATACGTACATTCCACGGATCCTGAAGTGTGTCACAAAGCCAACAGGATGTGGAACAAGTCATGAATGTACAAATATATAGAATGTTAACAACGTAAAATACTGCAAACATTTCATGTAACAGCTTAAAGGATCCGCTTCACACATCTGGACATTTAAAACATATGTGCGAGCGCCAGAGGCTAAAGAGTGTATTACAGTTTAGTTTCTTAGACTATGTCATAATCTCTCTGATGTCGGTTAGTTTGTCTACTTTTTTTAAATTTTATGGAGAGGTGTTCTGTTGTAATTTGTAACGGTCGGTGTTACTTTTCGTGTGCAATGTATTTATGTCTGAACATAAAGTAATATTAGTGAGCATGTATTTCTCTGAAGTACTGAGTGGTGCGGATAATCTCATGACAATTCGTGCAAACGAAGTGTGAAGTTTGTGGCAACTGGTTTAAAGTTCCCGTGTGAACAGTACACTATGTGCTTACGTAGGAAATATCTCGTGATTTTCTTTCTTTGACGTTTTAGTTATATTCGTCTTTTATGTGTATTTTATCATAAGCATTTTAACATCATATTGGTCACAGAACAGTGTGGTTTTAGGTAAGTGATATCTACCGAAAAAGCTGTCTTCAAACTAACAGAGTTTTCAAATCTGTTGGCCAAAAAATGTATGTTGGATGAATTTTTTTTTATTTTTGACAAAGGCTTTTGACTCTTTAAATCATGCAATCTTGTTTTGTTTAAATTTTTAATGGCATTGCTGTATAAATTTGTCCTACTCATGTTAAAGTTCTTAATTCTGTGCTATTGATGGACTGTGTAAGCTGCATTTGATGTATCAAAAGAACTTTTGTAGATAGACATAATGTATTTTTTAACTTGAAGAACAATGGTTTTTAGACTTGCGTCTAGTTAACTTGAAGAGACCAGAGAAGTTTGAGATTCACATATCAATAATGGGAGGTGGGGTATCTTAGTATAACAGCTAGGCTAAAAGATAAATAACAAAAAAATGGGGCACTTTTCTCAGTAGAAGGAGATTTTTTCTACTCCAAAATGTCTAGACAAGCTCTTTAACATCTGGGGCATAAAGGTGACCAATGTCATCCAGGTTAAGAATGTATAAGCTATACCCCTGCTGCCCCATGTGCTTGCGTGGTCAGGTGGTTATTAAAGCAAAGTGACAAATTTACCTTGGTTCTGCATAGAAAATAGTTTTCTTGGATTGGGTTGTAGGTCAAAACATCATTGTTTGATTATGTTCGAAATACATGCTGCTGACAGCGGTTGGTGCCTGCATCAGATTATGTTTGAATGTCAATATCTCATTGAGTAAAATGGGTCTTTTTTAAGGGAAACTTGTTTTTGTGGTTTAATTTCTACAATTTATGTTTGTAGTGAATTTTTGAGTGCTTAATCCATATGTTTTTGTGCTCTTTTAGTGATGATGTACTAATTCGTTAATATAAATGTGGAAAATCAGTGGCCTGCTATTGTAATGCATGCCACCACCAACACCACAATTTTAGACGTGTCTATTATACAGTTATGGTATGTTGTAGTATACATTATTTTTAGGATGTATGTTGCAATCTCTTACATTTTAGATACTTTCTAAACATGTTGTCTTGTACTTTGATCAGTTCCGTGTCTTCAATTTCTGGATTGATGGATAGCATCTGACTATAACCTATATATTCCACACGTTGCAGATAGAAATAGCCATAAATCATTTAAGTGTTTGTTTATAAGCAATTCTGAATGAATCCTTATAAGGAATTGTGCACACTTGGAAAGTTTCTGGGATGACAGCTGTAATAATGAAAATATTGTGCAAGACAACTAATCCTAGATATTGGATTTATTACAGAAACGTTTTGAATATCAGTTATTTATAAAAAATTCTTTACATTTGGAAATTAATGTAAATGCATATAGTCAGTAGCTTGTCACAGTTCTTACTAACACAGCAGTGAATCCTAGTGTATTGTGTAGTTTTATTTATGTTTTCAATTTTTCTTTTTCAGTAGGACTGATTAGAAGACCTTCCACTGTATAAAGACTGAACACTCTCACAGTAAACAAACCTCCAGTGTTTCTCAGTTTAAAATTTTGTAAGTATTTACAAGTATTTATGTATGTTGAAACTGAAATTTTTGAACTAGAAGAGCTCAGATGCTAAGTGACTGACTAACCAGGGTTCAGTCTGTGCCCATGCCATCTTTTTCTCTTTCAATCATGTCCATATAAATTTGTTCTGTGAATTACCGAGCAAATGTTTGGGATTTTGCTTGTCTGCTACTCCACGCTGAATTTTACTAAAGAGGTACTGTATGTAATAGAACAGAAATAAAATTATTTTAACTAATTCTATATATATCTAAACTATATCTTTTCATGAGTGATATTAATTTCCTTGCAACAAAGTATTTTGCATTTAATTAAGGAAAATATATCCATGGTGTTTTCCAGTTGAAGTTATTGTTGGTCCTGGGGGTCCACCCAGCTTGCTATATGAAGGGTAACATGTTTTTCCCAGCGGTAAAGCAACCGGACCATATTGTTGACCACCCACCCCTATCTAGCGCCGAGGTTAAAGAAAGAGTAGAGATATACATCAACTTCCCCTCTGGGCCTTCATGGCTTGTTCTAGAATGAACATCCAAGGAATTTAGTTGTTCCTCCTTCATACGTTTCATAATCATGCCATCTAATTGCTTAGATTAATATGTGTTTTGTTTACATTAAATTTTATGAATTTTGTTCTGCAAGAATTTGAAGTACTTTGTTTAGTAGTAAGTTCGGTTTCATTCCTGGATACCAATTTAATGCCAATAGAACACCAGAATGAACATAAATACCATGTAGGGTAAACCATACAGTTGCTGGACTTCTAACAATTAAAGACTTCCAGCTGTCTGCACATTGTTGAATGTTACCACCTGATGTCACTGTGAGCTGTAATGGAGACTTTAGTGTGAGTGTGTATTCCCACAGCGGTGTTTCTTGCAAATTTCTTAAGCTTTACCAAAGGCAACATAGACACTAGTATTTTTGAACTACAACAAGGAAAATCACTTTGTAGGTAAGTAGAAGGGTCTACTTTATTACCTAATTGTGAATTGTGTTTTGTACTGCATAAAACAATGCTGACAAGTATGTGGCCAATAACTAAAATGAATAATACAAAATTCAGTTGTTGCTCCACCCACCTGGCCAATAAGTGTGTGTTGTACATTCGTGTATTTTTCACTTAAAAGTGTATCTTAGATGTCACTTTTTTTAATATGTTGTTTGGAGCATTCTGTGCAGTTATTGGCCAGGTGACCAATTACTGTAACACATGATGACCAGTTAGTGTATGACCGTTTACATGTCAGGTGTTGACATTGCCCAAACGAGTTAATAACAACACAGTGGCCATGGAAGGAATACTAAAAAATTTCAAAGTGATGAATCTTCTATTTAAGCTGTTTTGAAAAAACCTAGGGTTCCACATTGAAGCATGGCATCCGACCATGGTAGGAATTTAGAAAATAGAACTCTAAAGGAATATGACAGCAGGAAATGTTTACAAGCTGAAGGATTTAGTAGCAGCTTGTCTCAGGGACAATCTATGAGCGGTAGAGCCTTGTGTGTTGTAAGAATTGTATGCACTGAATCTATGAATGATTTTCTTATGTGGTCTGATACCCCTAAACACAAAGGAAGATACAGACTGAAAGATAAACATTTTCTCAAGGATGCTGAAGAAAAGGGGAAGGAAGTGTGGAAAAGAAGATGTGAAGAAGCAAAACAAGAAAAGAAGAATAAAGGTCTAAAATACACAGCTCAAAGGAGACTTTTCACATGAAAAGAGGAAGATGAATGCAATTCATTGTGCAATATCTACAAGAGAATTATCAAACATGGCAACAAGCTTTGTTGTGATGACTGTCAGAATTTTTAACATGAATTATGCCTACCAAAATATCACCAGAATCATTCCATATTCAGAAGATGATGGCACTTTTTTCTGTCACACCTGCTTCAAAGAAGACAACACAGACAACAGTACAGACAAAATGCCACAGGATGCTGATTATGATAGTGGTATAAGTGACCTGTACATCCTTGTGACACAGAAGTAAACTTGCAAATCAGTGTATAAATCCATAGTACTTTGATTTGCATTGGTTGTATTTGTTACTGTGTCATAATTTTGTATTTGTTAAGATTAATATACCAAATAAGAATCGCACGAAGAGTGGCCAGTAACTATCTGATACATGTCCAATAACTGTGTAAAGTGGCCTACAACTATAGTATTGTGCAGACTTCACTTTTAAGCCATGAGAAATATTATGTAACAAACTTATGGATTTTCTAAAGTTTTCACTGAAGAGATACAAATGAGGTTTACAAAACTGTATTTCAGTTTGGACTTTAATAAAATCAGTGGATCTTCTTACATATAAAACAGAAAGTTTCCTTAAGTGGTCAGTAACTATATGGATTCCCCTTACTTTTACAAACATTTACTGATTAAAAAAAAATTTAATACAAAAGCAAAGCATATAAATTGCACTTGAAATTATTAAATGTGTCTCACAAAAGAATTCATTTGTAAAGTTCCTCCATATTCTGTACTTCAGGAAAGGGCAGTTTATTGAATAATTCTGATAAGGAGGAATTGAGTCAGCTGAATCTTCAAAATTTAATCTTGTAGGTATGAAGAGTGAACTGAAGGGACTCGGATATGTGTGGCATTCATAGGACCATGCATCGTGATATATTCTTTTAATAAAAGCCAACAAGATGCACTATTTCTTAAATTTATTTTAGTAAAGAACTGTACATATTTCAGACATATCTACTGTCCATCATCAGGAGTCTCAACACTGTATACACAGCAATAGTTATTTGTCATGCTAGATATGTTGACTGTCTGCTAGGGAGGTCAGGATGGAACTTACAGTATATTTTAAAAATCCAGGGATTGTCACAATTTGAAGGAATCAAAGGCCAACTCATAATACTGAAATGGTCTGTTCTCTCAACTCAGTATGTAATATCTTGTTGGGAAGGTTACGCATTTCCCTTTATGAGATTAATATGAACTTCATTTCATAGTTGTGTACAAAGTTAAAACATAGGTCTTGGAAGGAAATTGGAATTTTTTTAGAGATTGAAGTATTGGTAATTAAGAAACTGTTATGCCTCTGGGTCAAGAAACTGGCATGGTAACTCAGATTTCTTTACATGTGAGGGATTCAGACCATGGCCTGTGGCAGTATGATATGGTTTGACTTACAGGCTTGTGCAGTTTACATAGTTAACAGGAAACTAAAAAGGAACACAATCTTAAATTTTGTTTAGTCTTTTATGTACATGGGTCCGTGCATCATGAATCAAATTTAATAAATGTCCAACAAGATGCAACTTATTTAGTTTATTACATTTCTGTAGGCAGCTCTACATGTTTCGGGTGTTGACACCCATTATCAAGAGCTCGTACAACTGTAATTACAGCTTCTGGTATTGATTAACCGGATCTGCTACCATCCACTTTTGTTGTTGAGTTGGAACTGGTTCATGTGTATTGTGTACGAGCTCCTGATGTTGGTGTCAACACCCGAAACATGTAGAGCTGCCTACAGAAATGTAATAAACTAAAGAAGTCGCATCTTGTTGGACAATTATTAATTTTGTTTAGTCTCTCTCAAATATTTTGGCACAAGTATGTACTGCTACTTGAAAACTGGATTCATTCAGTTAATTTTAATATACACTGGCTCTGAATTATGAAAAGAAGTTCTCCAGAAAAAAGTGTGAATTTCTGTTTTTTTAATAACTAAGTTTTAGTGCTACTGTGTTAATTTTAGAAAGGGCTGTGGTTCAAGTTTTAATATACGTTTTCTGATGTAACTGAAACACTGTTTCTGATGGTGCAAAAACTACTGTGCATGCAGCTTTAAGTTTCTTCTGAAATTAGTGTCTTTTTTTTTTGTACTAAAAAGTAAAGTTTTTGCTGGTAAAACTTTTCTAGTGACAAAATTATTTGTTGTTTCAGAGGATGGAGTCTGTGCAGGTTGCTGTTCGTATTCGTCCATTAGTTGAGAGCGAGATTTCTAGGGGCTGCCAACTGTGTTTGGATACTTTACCTAATGAACCCCAGATTCAAGTACGAGGAACAGACCGTGCTTTTACGTATAATTTTGTTTTTGGACCTGAAAACAGCCAGTCACACATTTACGATTCTGCTGTAAAAGGTTTAGTTGCGAGGTTATTCAAGGGTAAGGCTGAATTTTCAGCAGCTATAAGTTTGTTTTGATCATTCTTTTTTCTGTACTTTGACGGATTTCAGAGCATATCATTTTTATGTAATACAGGATTTTATTTCATGACATTATTTTAGGAGGTAGTATCCACATTTTTTTCAGCATATTTTTGTAGGAACTGTTATGGAGAAAATAAGTTTCACAACAAATGTTCCTGTACCAACATTTAGTGTGTGCAGAATAACTGATATAATTTAAATGTTTTGATTTTGATTTTAGCTGACAAAGAAAAGTATGTGTCATACTCATTCCTTAGAAATTTTCTTTGAGTAACATTCTTCATACTTGATACATCCCAATGTAACATTATTATTTCTGTATTCTGATATTTTCCTGGGCCATGTGACAACTTGCTTATAGGTCTTACATTTGTTGGAAGACTCCAGTACCATATGGAACCTCTGATCACAGTTTTCTGCAGGCAGTAATGATGTGTGCCATATTGCAGGGAACACAAATTAAATTTAAGTCACTGTTGAAGGATGAAAGTGGGAGTCAAGAGTAACATTATCAGTATAGTGATGAGGGTACAGGCTGGATGTTTCTGGATTCAAATCCTGGCAGGTGTGAGAGATTTGTCTCCAAAACATCCAGACCAGACAAGTGGCTCACCCATCTTTCTGTTCAATGGATACTGGGGGTAAAGCAGCTGATGTATGAGGCTGACCACTCATCGTCACTTAATTCTGAGCTTAAGAATGAGTGGAGCTATACCTACACTATGTGTCTTCATGGAGTGTAGAGGGTCTGTGTCAAAATGGAGTTTTACACTGACAAAGGACTTCCCTTACAGACTGTTATGTTCCTATGTAACCTGAATAATACTGCTAATATTTGCAGCTCTTGCTGTTAGGGCAGTGTCTGTTGTTTATTTATATGGGTTTATCTTGAAGTTTATTTCCACTGTTAAATCCTAAACAGTAAACTGATAAAGATGCCCTATAACTGACTGAAAGTTGGGTGTACTAATATACAAAGTGTGTATGGTATCAAATTTTTAATTAGAGTCTGCAATTGGTTCCTCACATCCATTGTAGAACCCTGATTTTGTGGGAAGAAGCTGATTCAGAAGGGACTGGCTGTGGCTAATATTAAGTGACCTATTTTCTACTGCACAAGCCTGGCATATGTTTTGGCTTAAGATTAACCTGGTAGACCTTACTCATGAAACCTCTGTATCATGCACAGTACTTCTCCAAACTTCTGATCAGAAGACTGCACTTCCAAACTTCCTCTGCAATTCTAAGTCAGAAACAACTCACTTTCATTTGATTCCAACTAATAAAGTTTGGTATGCTGAAATCTCCAGTTTTTGGTCTCATCTTTGAAAGCTCTGTCTGAGGTTAAAACTACAAGCCCTGGCCAGATACACCATGCTAATAAATTTAATGTAATATACTAACTTACTTACTCCATGGTGCAAAGTCCTTCCTGAGCAGCTGACTGGCTTGCAGCTAGTCAAGAAATTCCCCGCATTTCATAGAACCCGAAGGTTCATTACCGCACTCACAAGCGTCCGCCACCTGTCCCTATCCTGGGCCAGCCCGATCCAGTCCACATGCCCACATCCCACCTCCTGGAGATCCATCCTAATATTATCCACCCAC
>Ga0209755_10009710_pt1 | contig 10157 bp, 8 predicted proteins | sample TergutCo191P1_FD_187301 | JGI IMG/M metagenome (GOLD analysis project Ga0209755, IMG submission 187301) | Cornitermes sp. P1 segment gut microbial communities from Petit-Saut dam, French Guiana - Co191P1 (SPAdes) (version 2) | ecosystem: Host-associated > Arthropoda: Insects > Digestive system >...
GACAGGGGATGGCGTTAATGACGCGCCGGCTTTAAAAGCAGCCGATGTCGGCGTTGCGATGGGTATTAACGGAACGGAAGTTGCAAAGAGCGCGTCGGATATGGTTTTAACAGACGACAAATTCTCCACAATTGTAGAAGCAGTCAGCGAAGGGCGCAAGGTTTTTGCAAATATCAAAAAGCTTGTTTACTTTTTAATCGTGTGCAACATTTCAGAAATTGTTGTAATGATTTTCGGACAGGTCTCAGGCTGGGGCGTTCCCGTAACGCCAATCATGCTTTTGATCGTCAATGTAATTGCGGACGGTATTCCCGGAATGGCGCTTGCAAAAGAGCAGACCGATACGCGCATTATGTCAAGGAAACCAATCGACCGCGAAGAAAGTTTTTTTGCGGGCGGACTTATGGAAGTAATCATTCAGCAGACTGTCATGTGCAGCATTGTAGTTCTTGCGGCTTTTTATGTCGGCAAATTTATTTATCTTCCGGGGCATCACATACCTGCAGACGCGGTTTTTAATCCCGACAATCAGCATGAATTTTTCCACAGACTTGGGCAGACGATGGCATTCCTTGTATTGGGTTGGACATCGGTAATTCACATTTTTGTTGTAAGAAGCAGAATGTCGATTTTTAAACGTTCGCTTAAAGACAATCCTCAACTGGTGATTAGCGCAGTCCTCATGCTTTTTATGCTTGCAGGAATGGCGGCAATCACTCCGCTTGCAAAGGCGCTTGGTTTTGTCGCAATGGACGGCTGGCACTGGCTCATTTGTATCGGCATTTCTCTGCTGCCGCTCGTTGTCGCCGAGTACGGAAAATTCTGGGACAACTATAAATACAACGAAGCGGAGAGGCTGAGGGTTAAGCAGCAGAAGATTCATTAAATAAGGAGAAAAGTAATGTCTAAATTTTTTAAATGGTTTTTCCCGGTTCAACTATGCTTTTTTATTTTTCTGTCAGTAAACTGTGCCGGTACAGATCCTGCGCCTGCGATTAACTTGACAGATATTGTTCCAGCTCGTCATGTTGTATTTATCGGTCTTGACGGCTGGGGCGGTATATATACAAACAATGCAAAAATGCCAACTGTAAAACGCATGATGGCACAGGGTGCGTCAAGTTTGCATCAATTAAGCGTTATGCCAAGTGACAGCCGAACAAACTGGCCTGCGATTTTTTCCGGGACGCATCCCAAGGAGCAAACTGAAAACTTCCCATCGATTTTTTCTATAGTTAACGAAAGATACGAGGGAAAGACAGTTCTTTTTTATCAATGGAAAGATTTAAATGGAATGTTCCCCGATGATGTTGTTGATAAGCAGACTATACTATCTGATTTGGAGTCTACTGAAAGAATTGCTGCGTATATAATAGAAAGAAAACCGGTATTTACGGCTATTGCGTATAAAGAACTTGATTCAATCGGACATAATATTGGCTGGGGTTCTGCGCAATACTATGCCAAGCTTACCGAACTAGACGGTTTTATTGCGATTATTGAACAGGCTGTAAAAGATGCCGGCATTTTTGATGAAACGGTTTTCGTTTTATCTTCGGATCATGGAGGTTCTTTATGGGGACATGGTTTTAATTTTATCAGTCATCGCAGGATTCCATTGGTTTTTTATGGTAAAATAATTAAAGAAGGTTTTACAATTCCTGCAAGAGGGAGTATTTGCGATATTGCTCCTACGATGGCAGCGATTCTTGGCCTTGCAATCCCGCCAGAATGGACCGGGCAGCCTATATTAGGAGTTTTTCAATGATACTAAGATTATTTAACAGCTTTAAATTGCGCAGTTTATTGGCTGCCGCAGTGTTGTGCGCCGTATTACTTTCCTGTGTATCCGCTTCATTTTCTGTTTCAAACACGATTGAAATACCAAATGATTTTTTTGGCATTTCGCCGGATCGCTCTCCTTTAGATGAAGATGCCTATCAGCTTCTTACAGATTTTAACGCATCATGGATCAGGACAACAATACGATGGAGCTCTGTTGAACCGCAGCAAGGAACATGGACATTTGATCGATGGGACGATTATTTGGCAAGAGCAGAAGCGGCAGGCAAAAATGTAGTTTTTATTTTAGCTTTTGATAATGGCTGGCTTTTTAAAGATAATAAAGAACGCCGAAAAATAAACGCAAGGCAGCTTCTGTTGTATTTGAATTATATAGAACAGGTTGTCAGCCGTTATCGCATCAGGGTAGTTTACGAGATTTGGAACGAGCCTAACGGCTGGTTTTGGAAGGGATCAAACAGGGATTTTTTTAAGCTCTCTGCCGCTGCCGCAAGTAAGATACGCGAGGTAGAACCGGAGGCAATAATTTTAGCCGGCTCTACTTTTATGGTTGACCCTGCTTTTACGCGCGGACTATTCCGAGCTGGAGCAATGGAACATGTTAATGGTTTTTCTGTTCATCCTTACGCGTTTACCCCTATCGAAACAATAAGGCAATATAATCAATTGTTAAATATTTTTGACGAATTTAATTTTAGCGGTCCTATGTGGGTAACCGAAGTAGGATATTTTTCCGGACCTCGTCCCTTCTTTAATCTTGATCGTTATCCCGAATATGTTATTAAAACTTTAAGCAGTTTGGCTATACGAGCTGATCGTATTCGAAATGTAATTTGGTACGAACTGATGGATAACTATAATCCGGGCGAAGTAAGAAACCCCGGGAACCCTGTAAATTATCTTGGATTGATTTATCCAAATGGAACTTTTAAACCTGGCGCGCAGGCATTTATGCTTACTGCCGGTTTTATTGCTGGTTCTGTTTATAATCCCGATCTTCCGTTAAGAGATGGAGTGCGCAGAAATATTACCAGCTTATATTTCCTAAAGGAAGATGGAACCAGCGTGCTTATATTATGGAACGATGGTTCGGGAAGACGAAATTTACGGCTTACAGTTCCTGCCGCGGAGAATCTTTCCAGTCACAATATTCATGATAGAGAAGTTACTTCTTTATCAGATGGAGTTGTTCTGGAAGTGGGCAGAGATCCTGTATTTATAACATGGAACGGCGGCGGACAGCCTCGGCTTTCAAATTAACAAGGTGTGGTGTAAAATGATTAAAAGATGGTTTGGCGTTTTATTGGTTTTTGGATTCATTTTAATGACTTGTGCATCCTGCGGCAGGTCTAATCGGGCTGCTACAATGGTAATATTAGGAAACAGTCTTACTGCCGGACATGGCGCGGTTATTCCCGGAGAAGACAACATGGAAAAATCTGTTCCTGCGTTCTTACAAAGTAAAATTAATATTCCGATTATTAACGCAGGCGTAAGCGGAAATACTACAGCTCAGGGGTTTGCACGCGTAAGTACCGATGTTCTTCCGCATAATCCGCGGATTGTAATAATTGAGTTGGGCGCCAACGATCTTTTACAGAATGTCCCTTTGCCGGAAATACATGAAAATCTGCAGAAGATAATTGATTTGGTAAACGACGGAAATAGAAAAATATTTTTAGTAAAATTTTATACAGACATAGTCGCAAGAAACCTTGTAGCTTCGCTGTTTAATTTAACCGATTATGATCAGCAAACGGCGGTAATTAATCAATACGAAGAAATGTTTAACACCCTGGCTGCGTCCAATAATGCCGAGTTAATCGATGATATATGGACGGGAGTATGGGGAATACACATGTCAGATCACATGCATCCAGATGAAAGAGGATACCGAATTATGGCGGATAATTATTTTAACGCATTAAAGCCGTATCTGCAGGCGAATAATTTATTAACCGAATAGAAAAATGAGGAAACATTTTTAACAATTTTTCCTTATACGCATCATTTACTTTTAAAATACAATATATTCCCATTCTTTTTTCAAGGCAAATTAAATAAAAAGAGTAAATGAATGAAGGATAATTATTTATTATGATGTGTATAGATGTTGTAATTCCTACCTCTAAAAATGTTATAGATTCTCATTATTCAATATGTTATACAGTTAGATCTATTTTGAACCAAAGTTATCAACCTCAAAATATTTATATTGTAGAAAATGTATTTGATACAGGAGTATTTGATATTATTTCATTACAATTTGGTAGTCTTGTTCAAGTAATCAATGGATCAGAAAAGTCTAATAATATTTCGTTTGCAAGAAATTTAGGTGTAAGTAAAGGAAATAGTGATATAATTATATTTATGGATGATGATGTAATTATTGGATATCATAATTATTTTAAAGATATTGCAGAAATAATGAGTTATAATGATTTTTGCTGTGGGGCACGTAGATATTGGATATCTACAGAATGGTATAAATATTTATCATTAGATTTTCAAATGAATCATAATTTACAAATATTAAAAGCAAAATCTTTTCTTCCTCACTCAATAGAAAGGACAACAGGAAATCGAAATTGCAGTGAGTTTACATATATTGGAAATTTTGGAGCAGTAAAAAGAAAAATATTTTATGCTATTGGTGGATTTGATGAACAATATGAAGGTTGGACATATCAGGATACAGATCTTATGATGAGATTATGTTCAAAACAATATAATTATGAAATATTAGCGTATAATAATATGTTTTGTTATCATTTAGGACACCCTGCTGATAAACAATATTACAGAAAAATAAATAAAGAGAAATATATGAAGAAACAAATAGAATTTAATTTAAAATTTAATCATAATAATTTTTTTGGTCGATTTGATGATGATACTGTAGCTGTGGTTACTCCTCTTTCAATTTAGAGAGTTGATTAAATATATTTTCATCAAGTGTTTGTAATGCTTTTTCAGCTACTGATTTTAATGATGCAGATACAGCTTGTATACCCCACTTGTCTTTATTTTCTTCCATCCATTTTAGAATAATAGGAGCAGCAATTGTTACATTCATTCTTGATAGTGCAATAATACAACTACGAACAATATGCGGATCTGATTCATTATTTATTAAAAATTGCATAATTATATTTATTGATTCATGAATTGGTTTCTGACCGCATATATCAATAGCACTTTCCTTCGCTGTACGACTAGGTCCAGTTAACATTTCTATGATTATTTTATCTACATCTTTATCTTGTATAGTTAACATAAAATCTTCAATCTTCGTTCTAACTCTGTCAATTCGTCCCATTCTGTAGTTTCGCAAATATTTAGCTAACCAATTTATTGCATCAAATTTATCTTTATGTTTTTTCTCTATAATTTTAAAACTAATGTTTGCTACCATTTCCCAATAATCCATGTTTATTAAATGAACAGTTTTTCTATCCCATTCTTTAAAAAATATTGTTTTTAAAGTATCTATATATTGCGATAGTACAAAATCAGAAGTAAATAAAAGATATTTTAATAACCATGTTATTTTATTGAATTCACCATTCTTATAATCACCTAATGTTGTTAAATATGTATTTAATTCAAGTATTTTATCTCTATTACATGATTGTATTGATATATTTTCAGAAAGTATACTACAAGATAATTCTAAATTAGTAATATTTATTTGCTTTGATACTTTAATAAATTGTTGAATTAGGTCAATATCAAAGGCATGACTTTTTAATAATCTATTAATATACTCTTCGAAATCAATGTATTTTCTACTTTCATTTATTTTATTAATAAGATTTACTTTAAATAAAGCAAGATTATTATAGCTATATGATATTATAGACCAATGACGTAAATCAAATGGTGTACTTCTTGGAATATCTTTATCTTGTGTAATAATAATAACAGATTGCCTATGCTTTAGTGTATGTGCTATACCTAGTTCATAAAAAACATTTGGATTATTACCAGTAATATCGACAATTACTATTTCTGATTTAGCAATACCATTAAGAATACTAGACATAATAATATCTTGTTTTGTTATATCGTCTGCTCTTTGAGCTTTTATATTAAGATTTTCACATACCTCTGTAATTATTGCTAATGTCATATCTAATTCTTGTTTTATTGGCATTATAATAAATGCAGTCCCAATATTTATATCTAAATTTGTGCCTGTGTAATCTCTTGGGTAATCCATAATAAATAATTATCCTTCATTCATTTACTCTTTTTAATAATACTTTATAAATAAATATTTGTCAATTATAAATAAATATTTTTTTTAAATATTTATCTTTATTTTATTCCTTGGATGCTTTAAAACTAGTATTTGACGCTGTTTTTCTTGTGTTACATGAGTATAGATTTGAGTAGTTAAAATAGAGCTATGCCCTAGCATTTGCTGTATATACCTTATGTCTACATCTTCCTCAAGCAGCTGGGTAGCAAAAGAATGCCTAAACATATGTGGAGTAATATTATTCTTTATTTTAGCCTTCATAGCAATACGTTTTATCATAAAACGAACGGATTGTTCAGAGAGACGAGAAGATAGACGATTAACGAAAAAATACTTAGCTTTCTTTATATTTATTTTATTTTCATTTCTATATTTTTTTAGTATTAATAAAACATCAATATTCCCAATTTGAAGAATACGTTCTTTAGAACCTTTCCCTATAATATTTATAGTACCATTTTCCAAATCAATGCAATTTTTTTTTATTGAACATAATTCAGATACTCTTAATCCAGTAGCAAATAATAATTCTATTATAGCAATATTACGTAAAGCAATTATTTTAGTATATTTTGTATTAGCAATCTTTAAATCATGATAAGTTATATTTAATATAGTTTCTATTAAATTCAATGGTATTGTTTTTGGAAGTAATTTTGGTATTTGGAATTTTATATTTAATTTATTTAATGGATTTGTTAAAATAAATTCTTCATATTCAAGATAATTAAAGAAAGCACGAATACTAGCAATTTTTCTTCTTACTGTACTTGGTTTATAAATTTTATGAAGATTAATAAAAAATGATGTTATTTCTATTTTATTAATATCAGAATAAAAAATAAAAGTATTATTTAATTGTTTTAAATCAATAGAATATGCTTTTATTGATTTTTTACTTAATCTTTTTTGATATTTACAATACGATAAGTAGATTTTTATTAATTGATTTAATGTTTTCATAAACGCCTCTTAATATTTGATATTTTTAGGATTTATAAGTATTCATAATATTTAAATCAATTCTATTAAAATTAATTTTTACATCATGTATATAATTAAAATATTCCTCTATGAAATATTCTTTTATTAGATTAAAAATGTTAATAAAAAATTAATAATTACATTATAAAACAAACATCTTGCGCAGAATTTATTATTTCTATATATGCATCTCTAGTTATATACACATCACTATTAACATATACATCATATGGTAATCTCAATTAGAAATTGCTTACGAAAATATACTGCATTAAATTTTCCATCTCCTAACCACTCATTTCTATTTACAAGACGGCGATTGAATTCTTTTCCAATATTTATCATTTTCATAATTTTTTCCTCTTTGATGCCGGAAAATCAAAATGGTACAAAGTCCCAGCGAAAATACGATGTTCTTTCGTTTCATATTTTTCATTTCCCTTAGCATCATAATAAATATAGCCATAATGTGAGATTATGGCAAATGGTACATTCAAATTATTACACGTATCTCTTATTCTTACAAGTCCATTCCCTCTTCTTTAGCCACCAATATATGAATAACCTTTGTGTAAATAATTATATTTTTTTTCTCTTTTTGCATTTATTGCTCCGCTTACATTTACATTCATTGTTCTTGTATATTAATAAAAACTTCAAATATTACATTTGAAACAAATGATCTTATTTCTGGCTTAGTTAAATCAGTATTTTCTTCTAATAGTCTAATAATACCATCTTCTTTTTCTGATAAAATATTACTATCATTAGTTTTTTGACGTTCAATTTTTATAACATGATGTGGGTGTCCTGTTTTATTTTTTAAAATTTCAGTATTATTAACATATTAATTATATGTAAAAAAATGTGTTTATTAAATTAATTTTATAATTGTTCAACAATAAAAATAATTTCTTAAAATGATATTAAGCTTGAAAGCATTATTTTTATAGAAATGTAAAAATTATTTTTTCGTCCTTCCTTTTTTTAAACTAAATTACTTGTAAGTTCTCCAAAATTATTTCAAAAAATATAGATATCATTATAATTTCTTTTAATTTTAAATCCATATGTGTTAAATTGGCACACCCAAAGCCATTTTGACCACTTCAAAGCTTTAAATAAACCGTAAATCTCTCAAAAAAATCTCTCTCAATCGCATATATATAAAATATTACACGTTTTTAACATGTAATACGCTTGTACGCCAATTATCGGTAAAATCTATATGAAACTTAACTAAAATAATTATATTTTAAATAATTTTAAGTTAGGTACAGACCCTCCTCTTAGTAATTTTCTTTTCAATCCAAAAGAGCAAGCATCTTTTCCAATCTTTCTTTATACGCATCATCTACTTTCCAATCAGACATAGGATGGTACTTGTTATAGATTTCTCTTAGATCAGTGTTCTCTGCCTTTTTGGAATGATATATATTTTTAACGTTTCCTTTTGAATTGCGATTTTTCTTGTTCATTTTATTCTCCTTGTTTATGAATATCAACAAACACGTTCTGATAATTTATATCACTACATTCCCGGAAACAATCGATACATCCATTCCGGTCTGTCAGGGCGTCCTTTATATACACTAACTATATATTTGATTTTTTGAGTTTTAATATTTCCATTATCTAATGAGTAATTAATATTTAAAATTAAATCAAAGTTTTCACCAATATTATTAATATTTTTCTTAAATACATTTTGCAAGTATAATTTAATTGAATTATTATCGTAAAATATATATTGATGATAAGTTTCTATAATTAAATCATTATTATCTTCAACAACAAATAATATAGGATTCTGTTTTAATTTTAATAGTTTATTTAATTTAATAATTTTTCTTTGATTGTCAAATTCAAATTCTAAATTATGTATTTTTAATAAATTATATCTGTTTAAAGAATATAAACTAATTGATATTTGATTGTAAAACCTATTACCTACCTGCGTAAATTCTAAATATAAAATTGAATTATTATTAATAATCTCATTATATGAACTAATATTTCTACTAACTGATGTTTGTCTTTTCCCGTTTGTATTTAACGGTTGATATTTAATTCTAGGATATACTTCACATGATAAGAAAATATTAAAAAGAGACAAACATACACCACTTAAAAATAATACATTTATTTTATTGCCCATAATGACCTGTACCATTTGTTCTGCCGTTTCTATTATAATCTTCTCTTCTGTAAGAATACCCTAAAGCACTTCTATAATTTGGTGTGAAACCAAATTGTCTAAAATATGGATTCATATCCCATCTTCCATGTCTAGACCCAGCAGAAGGACCGCCGTCACCGTAATTAAAAGTACCTACATCTCTATGATTTGTTGAAAGATTCCAATTAGTACCATCTCTTGTATAAAATACAGCTTCTCTCCCATCATCGTTAATAAATTTTCTATTTGCAACACCTACAGGAACATAATATTGATGCTCCTGCGCAGCTATAGGTAGTGATTCTTTCCATCCCCTATTAGGATCCATATCTTCTATCGTATATGGTAAACCAGTATCACTTGTATTTAGAAGACGTCTTAAATTTTCATTCATAAATTGTTCATTTCCATCAGGTCCTAAAATAAGTCCATCTAAATCAAAACCATGTATTCTATCTCTTAAACTTCTTGCAGCTTCTGCTAATTCCTCTCTACTCATAACACTAGTAAATTCAACATAATCCATTAAATAATTTAGTTGTTCAGATACAGATAAATTTTCTTCACCTTCTCTCCCATTTGGATCCACATATCTTATCGGATTGTTAAAAGCATACCCGTACACATGAAAATTGAATGTATTGTACAAGCCGCCCATGCCTCCGAGTTTATCAGGGCTTTGTCCGGGTGCAGGAATGTAATCCCCTTGGTAAATTGCAGGGTCTCCTGTGAGCCAGCGGGACGTACGGGGGTCCAGGTAACGCGCACCGTAATAATAGAGGCCTGTTTCTTCGTCTAGCTCTTTCCCCGTGAATCTGAAAGGTGTTACGTCACCATCAGTGGTATTCTTCCAGTCTATCCACAGTTCCCCGTAGGGTGTATATTCCAATCGTTCATGTACATTACCCTGATAATTAGTAACTGTCT
>Ga0209755_10009711_pt1 | contig 10157 bp, 7 predicted proteins | sample TergutCo191P1_FD_187301 | JGI IMG/M metagenome (GOLD analysis project Ga0209755, IMG submission 187301) | Cornitermes sp. P1 segment gut microbial communities from Petit-Saut dam, French Guiana - Co191P1 (SPAdes) (version 2) | ecosystem: Host-associated > Arthropoda: Insects > Digestive system >...
GTTTATGCGGCACAAGTGTGATAAATTTAAAAGCATGCAACCTAAGCAAGGCTATACTTTTGCAAAATAAAACAAACTGGGTTTCAGTTGTCTCCACCGAAATGTGCCATGACATAGCTGTACCATATTTACTTGTCACAAGTGTTACAACCGTCATCACGGATTGTTGCACGCTGATAATTTCTCACAAGGCCAAGCTGACAAGCAGCGAGCTCCGAGTTCTACGGCATCAACGCCAGTTTGTCTCTCATGAGCTGACGCTGACACGTACTTTGCTCCTGAAGACGCAACCATGCAATGAGGTTCTCGCAACTGCAATCTTCCATGTACGAAATACGTTTCGTCAACATGCACCTTGTCCAGCTTCGCCGTTTAGTGCTTCGGGCACTGTCACACAAGAAGGCCTTCCTATACAGTGAACTATACACACGCACAACGGATCAGATTATGCTGCCATAACATCGAATACGTCCATATCAACGGACACGATAGAACAAATCTTTGTAATTTTAGCTAAGTACTGTACAGGGCCCCTTGAGGATGGATCCTCTGTGATCCGAAACATGTCGGAGCACTTGTAAATATTTTACAATTCTAATTGTATCTACGAATTACATATTGGTGCATTTGTTGGATAATAACGTGTTTAAATGTCATTGATGCACGGTGCAAACATGAAGACAGTTGGTGAAAATTTCATAAGTGTTAAAAATTATGCACCACGTCCACGGACTTTTGAAACAAAGCATGCAAAATTTTATCTGGAACTTCGGATAATGAAGACGCAAATTATTACAGTGATAAAATTACTCATTATGAAAATACGCAGTTGGATTTTTTGAAACTCTCAAAGGAACTGATCACGGTAGTAAGAACTACCCTTAGGTCAATCCATTCTATAGTGCTAAAGGGAGCGTAAAATGAAAGACTTCTTTCTAAGGGTATGGAAGACCCGGTTAAACATATTAATGAACAGGGTGGAGAAATAGAGGAAATGTTCACTGTTTATTCAATGTTATTAATTACAAAATAACATTCTATACAGTTAAATAGAAAATGACGAGTGCCGGAGTTAAGACGAAAATTGGAATAATGCAGTTGTAAATTCTCAGTAAGGGGTTATTCAGCCCCAGATTATTACTCTAGCTACGATTCTGGAGCATGGAAAATTTAGCCAAGCCGATATGCCAAGCGACCTTCCTTTACCTATACGCACGAGTGCCACTTATCAACATTTATTGTTAAGAACTATTTCTATTGATGTATTTTTTAATATTAATTTCCTTGTATTTGTAATTCGCCTACTTCTAACTAAAATTGTGTTTTACAATTTGCATCATGTTTTACCCTTCCAAAAGGAAAAGACCCAAAATTTACATTCACGCAAATAGAACAAGGTTATTTACTAATGGCCAGCGCATAATGGTATTTCACAAGGCTAGAGGTAGACGTACTTAATGACTGTAAAACTGTAAGCAGCATTCGTAGGGTATGTAAGCAGACTCAATCAGTGCAGCTAACACATTTGGATGAAGAATGTGAAGCCCATCCAGTCGATTCCTACCTCCTGTTCACGAAAAATCCGAGAATTCAACCATACAATTTGGACACAGCTCGACAACAATGAATGAATGGATGTATGCTGCTCCTAGTCCTAAGTCTTAATGGTGCTGTGTTCGAAACACGAACCGACGGACATTACGCTATTGGAAAATGGAAAATTAAGATTAAATTCTACGTGTAAAGCTTATGGAAGCAGGATTGTCATTCAAGTTCACGCAACATGTGTTCATAACAGCACCAGTAAGGATATATACCACCTTTGTCTTGAGAGTACGTCTGTTGTGGAAGTGGAGACCAAACCTTTAGTTCTAAGTTCAATGAATTACGATGCTCATCTCTCATTTTTGTCTTATTTAGGAATGATCACAAGTCTAACTTTAATACGCTTATGTTATTGATGTTTTTTAAAGTGTTGCCCCAAACGACGTCCCAAATTTTCAAAATAGTGGAAGGACTATGATTGTACTTAAGCCTAAGACTGTACATTCAACCCATTCAACTAAGGAAAGTCCGAAATTTTCAAAATGGCGTAAGTACAATAATCGCTGCACCATGATTGTACTTAAGTCTTAGATTGTACATTCAACCCATTCAACTAAGGACAGTCTGCAATGTTTCCAGCAAGTGTCAAACCCAGACACTCTTTAACTGATAATTTAGAAGCCACAGAATCTGAGAGCAGCGCTTGTGTGCTTCAACTTTGTAAACTTAGCATACGGTAATTCTGCATAACCATGTATATATTGACAGTAAGTACATACGTAATCAACCATTTTTTATTTAGTGGCATACTCATTTTTGTACACACTATTAATTATTTGCTTTGTGACTGCTATATCATATGAGTTATGTAGAGCTGTCATTCATGTTAGTTTTTTTTTAATGGAGAAATTTAACGAGTCCGGTTATTTTAATTATGCCAAGTGACTGTTTAATTATAAGTAAGCTGCTAGATGTCAGACTGTGTGCGTGTGTGCGTGAGTGCGCTACGTTCATTTTGTTACAAGTCACCGGAAATACCACACGCACCCACCCCATATCCACTTCTTTCGGGACACTCTGTTACATACTCCTTTGTTTTAAACTCGCCTCTAAAGGTTGCACGATTGAAGTATCCTATTGTTAACACCGAAGCCACGTTGTCTGACGCTGCAGCTTATACCTACATTTGGTAATGCTTGGGGTTATGAAAACGCCCTATGACGTGATTTGTCCCAAGCTTCTAATGCTACATTAGCAGGAGATTTGAAGGCCTCCGGGGAACATTCTGATCATCACTTACTGCGGGAATCTGTCCTAATTAATCTCAACATTTCTTTGTGACCGAAGTCTCGCTGACAGATCAGCTTCCAAATTAATTGTACGTTCTTTCGCTGATCTCCAAAACGCAAATCATCAGTTACTTCTGTTAATATCAACCAACAAAAAACAACAATAAGCCAGCTATTTCTACCGTTCAAGGGTTGTGATTGTTATCGTGAATATCAATCCTTAAGTGTCCTGACAAGCTTCTAACCAAGATCCCTCAGTAACCAGCTGCTCGGTCAATACCGGCGTGCCTGATTTCGGCCATCACAATTGGGATATAACAAGAACACAACTAACTATACAACTAACAGTGAACAGCCGAATGAACTAAAAGTAAAATCAGTTAATTCGGGTGTAGTGTACCTTGGGTGACGTTCTCCTTGTACCAGACCATGCACGAATAGTGTCATTTCAAGCTCTTTATTTCGTACTGCTCTTCACTGAATAATCCAAAGCTGTTAACGAGAAGTACAGCAAACCTGTTGGATACAACTCCGAACATCTTTACATTACTTTAAAATTACGTAACAATACAATTTCTTTATCTGGAAGGTATTGCTCCTTTGCAAAGCAACCATCTCAAGGGTGAAGAACAGTCACACACAGCCAGCCACTCCACCAAGCTATACAAGGCTAGGCGCCGAGACACCAGTAATAAAACCGGCCCGGAGACAATAACACGTTTGACACCGCCCCCTCTGTCGTCAAATAGCCCAAGGTAAATGAGTAACGAATAAATAAGACAGTAGGCCGACAACCACTATTATTTGTAGACAACACTTTTATGAGTAAATGTGCCACACGATTTGGCTTTTACTTCAATCAGGCACACGAAATGTATACTTTCTCACTCACTCCATACAGCAGAGTGCTTCTTGAGAACTTGCTAGTCAAGAAATTGCCCGCATTTTATGAAACCCGAAGGTTCATTACCGCGTTTCCAAGTGCCCACCACCTGTCCCTATCCTGAGCCAGATAAATCCAGTCCATCCCCGTCATCCCACTTACTGAAGACCGAAGCTTAATACTGTCCGCCCATCTACTCCTGGGTCTCCCAAGGGTCTCTTTCCCTCACGCCACCAAAACCCTGTAAGCACTTCCCCTCTGCCGATACATGCTACATGCCCCACCCATCTCATTCTTGGTTTGATCACCCGAATATTTGGTGAGTAGTACAGATCATTAAGCTCCTCATTATGTAGTTTCCTCCACTCCCCAAATACCTCGTCCCTCTTAGGCCCAAATATTCTACTCGGCGCCCTATTCTCAAACACCTTCAGCCTACATTCCTCCATCAATGTGAGCGACCAAGCTTCACACCCATAACAAAGAGGCAAGATTATAATTCTTTATATCTTAAACTTAATATATGGTGTAGCAAAATGGACGACAAATGATTCTGCACCGAATTTATCCAGCATTCCCGGACTTCAATCTGCTCTTAATTTCTTCCCGAAAAGAATTTGGATGCGTTACGGTTGTGCCCAAATATCTGAAAAGGTCTGCCCTTTCAAAGGAACTATTACACAGGCCAACAAATTCTGACTTTGTTTCTTTGCTTCGGAGATGAAATATCCTTCCCTTTATAGGCTTTGGGACGCTGAACACGATAAAGGCTATGAAGAGGCTTGATTGGCTACAACTTCCAAGAAAAATTAACTAACAGTTATACATGCCGTACACACTATATCCTTGAAGTAATGTATGAGTATAATGACTGGCTTGCCTTGATTAATTATGCCGTCTCTTCACCTGCCGTTGGTACGCAAGTCCCGGAGAATCTCTTGTTATCGTCCAGCAACAGATTGCTAACATCGATGAAATCCACTTTCCCTGGTATCTCTTCTCCGCTGCAGAGATATCATAATGGAAACGTTCGCCGAGTTCATCGCTCAGCACCCCGCAGTTTTCCGGGAAAAATTCCAGGCGAGAATGCTGAAAATGCATCGTTAAAGACATAATGCAGTCCAATTTCTGATACAACAGCAGGTTTTCCACTATTCCCTGTAATTGTCAGCCTTACTTCCTAGAAATCTGGTTACTACAAGACCGAAATCATTCCACACTCTCTTCTCGTTACCACTGGGAATACGGTCAAACTGTTCGTTCCTGAAGAGTGGTGCATCTGTGGACCGGTGAAAACACCCTCCTTGATTTTTGCAACACTTATTCCTGGGAATTTGTCGGCGAGAAAGGCCCCACACAAACACTGGCCTTGTCTAATAGTTCTTCACTAGTCCCAGTGTCATGTGCAGGAAAGGTAGCAAAATGTTGCTGGGGTCTACCAGCGGTAGATCCTGTATATTGTTTTTCCCAGTTCCAGTGATTGTCGGGAAGGCCAGCCCCGGTTCTTGTAATGGGAAGTTTTTGCTCGACTGTCCCATACACACAAGAAACAGCAAATCTTCGTGTCGCCCTGTTGCAGTTCAAGCATTACAGCAACAACTTTCAAGTCCCCATAAAGCTTCCATTGCTATTTCTTGTAGTTTATGCAGTTCAGAAGCTTCATGTTGTCATGTCTCCATATTGACTGCATGGCCAACTGGAATTTGACGGCAGCATGTTACCGTTATGGAGCGGAACAGCTTTTAGGCTTAACTTCGTTAAGTCTAAAAACAGTGGCCATTCCTCAGGACTGTAATTAATACACAGGTCTGCCACCATACCACCAAAATCATTACAGGCCAAAAAGTTACCGTCCATCTTAAAGAACTTGGCCACATATTTTTACCGGGAACGGAACACAGAAACTCTGACAATGTCATCGAGGAGATTTCCACTGTTGTTGTCTCAACCCCAACAGTTCTGCCTTACACTTCGCAAGTTCCAGATCTCTCACACGGTCGTTTAATCCGTTCTGTGTGATCCTGTGTGGTTCACAAGACATCACGTTATGTGAGAACAAGGAATCCTTTGATGGTGATCGCTCAGATTTCATAAATTTCGTCATCATTTTTATTTACTGATTCCAGTGTAACTGCGTCTGGACGTTCTGGAACGGTAAGTCCTTCACCGTGACTTACTGGCCGCATAGCAGATGGTATATTCGGAGAGCATAAGGTCCATTCTTTCTTCTTGGAAGAACCTAACCGGAGGGGAAGGACCATGCAGAAGTGGCAGTCACTGATGTTATCAGTCTGCTTTCTCCATATCACGGGTATGGTAAAAGGCATTGATCGCCATTTATGACTCAACCAGCTTCGAAGGTTTGTTGCACACGTGTTGCAGCATAAGTGCGGGTCCCAGCTCTTGTCCTAGTCCCCAGCCTGGCAGCCAAAGTACAGATGGTAGGTTTTCCTGATGATTGGGGTTACAGCAAACTTCTGTGATGAACACGTCACTTCTCCACAAATATAACAGAAATTATCCGCATTTTTCACGCACTTTCGCTGCATCCTTTTTTAGATTTGGCCATTCAACCACTGCACAACATATTAGAAATACTTTACACTGCACAAGACGAGTTTCTGAAATAAGCAGCAAACGCGTGTACAATGCAACTGCGTGGAAGTAAATAAAATGCAACTAGTTGCAAGGTTCAAAGTCTGCGAGCCCAATGCAGCATCCACTCTGCCCGCTGCACTGCATTAACCTTCTGATGAACAGCAAGCAGGCTGATGCAATGCCTGAGTGATGATGGTATCATCCACTTCACGCTAAGTTGCCAAATCGTTGCTTAAACTTGCTCAACGCCAAAAGCAGTGTATAGTGTACAACTTGGGACCCACCACATAACTTTGAAACTACAAATAATTAACCATTTGGTCATATGCGTCCTCAGCGCCCCAAGATTGGTAAAGATCTGCTACTTTCACTTCCGAAACATTTTCACTGTTGACTAGTGTCATCAGACTACATTGTGGCTTCGTCCTGCAATCTGACCTCGAGACAAAACGATGTACTTCGTTTTATCAGCATTTACTTCTAGTCCAGTCTCCTTACTAATAACCGCTAGAGCCTGTATTTTTTCTTTACAGTATGTACGCTTCCGCCCAATATATTAACATCAACAGAAACCAGAAGCTGATGTGTGCCATTTAATTTCAATCCATCCTCGTTTACCTGAACCCTCCTAATGGCATAATCTAAAGCAGAGCTGAAAAACAATGGCGTAAAAGCATTTTCAGGTTTCAAACCAATCTTAATAGGAAACACGTTGGACAGATGTTCACGCACCCGGAATTTGTTAAGGGTTTTTTCACACATATTATTAGCCTTACTAGTTTCATGGGGATGTCAAACTCAATGAAAATATTATGCAAGACCTCCCACCTAACTGAATCACAGTCTATAAGTAGCCGAAGCACACTGCTCTCGAATTTTCCAGTTCTAAGTGGGCTGCTACCAAGACGAAGGTTCGGGGGGATTAGATAATACAAGTAATTGATATATACAAAATTTAACCGAATGGAGAGCTTAGACAACGTCCAATTACATGTGTGTTCATCAGACGTATGAGCAATGGTCTTGTTCGATAATGTAGCGACTGTCTCTTTTTCGCCTTAAGAGAAAGAATGAGCAGTACAGGTCCATGGTTGTTGTTGCAGTCTGCTTATGTTCGTTCTTAGTAAGGCTGTAGAAGACTGCGGTAGTATGCATCCTTATCATTCAACAGACTTTTCAACAGTAGTTGAGGTAAGCCCTTTTTAGCCATGTGCAATACTTTCGTAATATTATCTACAGTCCATAGTGGATGCCCATATCGTAGGCGCCGGACGAATTTTGAATTATTATTTCAATTCTGGTATTACTGCACATGTTCGTTAAATTCCAAGAAATACGTATACGTGGTGTAGTCAATAAGTTCCCGGACTGAATTTTTCGCGCTCGTACGAAGCGTAATTACCATACCAGCCGCTAGAGGTATTATTCCTAAGGTATCATGGGCTAGTGTGCTGAAAGCCAACTTTCTGTGCGCATCGTGTGTGACGCAACTGTAGCATTTATCAAGAGGTGCAACGTTCTCTCTGCGATTATCGAGATGGCGGCTTTCCGTGAACAACGCTCTTGCATCAAATTCTGTTTCAAGTTAGGGAAAACTGCTACAGAATGTTATGAAATGTTGAAAACATCTTTTGAGGAACAAGCTATGGGTCGTTCCCAAACATTTCAGTAGTTTTCCCGGTTTAAGGCAGGCAGAACTTCGATTGATGATGACGAACGCTCTGGTCCACCAATGTCCAGTTCGACGCCAGAAATGATTGAGAGAGAGCGTCAGATTATCCGCGAGGATCGTCGTCGAACCATTTATGAAGCCAGTATGCTAGTGGGAATTAGTCATGGAACTTGTCATAAAATTTTAACAGAAGATTTCAAGATGCGACGTGTCGCATCAAAGTTCGTGTCCAGACCCCTGAGTGTCGACCAAAAACATCAACGACTTGACGTTTGTTTGGACCTCAAAGAAAATGCTGCTAACGACCCCTGCCTTTTTTCGAACGTCATTACGGGTGACGAAACCTGAGTTTACGCCTACGACCCGGAAACCAAAACTCAATCCAGTCAATGGAAAAGGCCGGAGTCACCTCGACCGAAGAATTCAAGACAAGTGAGAAGCAACATCAAGTCAATGTTGATTTGTTTCTTTGATCAGAAGGGAATTGTTCACAAAGAATTTGTTTCTCCTGGTCAAACAGTTAATGCTGCATTCTACGTCTAAGTTTTGAAACGTCTACGGGAGAATGTGCGAAAGAAGCGAACTGTTCAGTGCTCCACCATAACAATGCGCCAGCCCATGCTGCCCTCCTGACTCGACGGTTTTTGACCGATAATAACATGACTGTGGCACCACATTCTCCCTACTCGCCCGACCTTGTACCCAGCGACTTTCTTATTTCCAAAACTGAAAATGAAGCTTAAGGGGCCAAGATTTCTGACGGAGGAAATTCAAGCAAAGTTGCAGGCCGTCCTGAACAAGCTACGAGAAAATGACTACCAGGAATGCTTCAAAAACTGACAGTGCCGCCGGGATCGTTGTCAAGACTCAGAAAGGGACTACTCTGAAGGTGATGCCTGCCCCTAATGTCTAAGGTACGCCTTTCTGTGATTTAAGTCATCAATCCGGAAACTTATTGACTAACCCTCGTATATCCAAGTGTCACCGATGAGCACAAAGCCAAAAATATTCGGGTCAACTTAGTTGGTATACGCCGCAATTTAAATATTTATTACGACGACTTGGATTTATCTTCGTTGCGTTCAGTTCAGCTGAATTACACGCCCTAACTCAACACTTAAATTGACATGTTTTAAGTTTTGTAACAAACTTCGTTTCTATACCAATACATGTGAAAACTGAGCTTTCGTATTCCCCATTCTCTAACAATGAATAGCCGCACTGTTCTTGCTTTCTACTCACCGCGTCAACAATAATGACACTGTAAACGGTATTGTTTGGGATATTTAAGATCACTTTTTTAGATTTCTTTTTCAGTAGGGTATATAAAGTGTTCAGTCGGTGAATTACATGTATAATGGCGGCAATATTACGCTCCGGAAGGTGAAAATATTTTGGTCGGTTTTTTAAATATGAAAAAGTGAATGTTACTTGGGAGTCTCGTTAAGGTAAAATCTACGAAATTCATTTTACTCTTAAACTGGTGTTAGAACTGAAAACCAATTCTGGATTAATTTTATACAACTCCATAAACATGTTATTTACGTCAGCTGTTGTAGACCATAAGAATATCGCCCCAAGTTTCTAAAACAACCACTAATCTATCATTAATAGTTTTAGAGTAACACTGGAACCAATGTACTGTACATAAATACGAGAATATGGCTGAAAATGGGGTCCCCGTTTCGGGGCCTTCTGTTGTTACGAACGCCAACCAACAAAGTTTTAAAAGCGGTAAGCCACATTCTAAATTCCAAACACACCTCCGGTTATAAAACACACTAAAAGGCATAAAGTGCCTGTAAGATGAAATACAGCTTTAATGCACCAAAAACAAAATCGCAATCAAAATCTTTTTATATTTTTCGATTTGGTCAAATAGTTTCACTTACATAGTCGCCAAAAATGGTGAAACTAGTTTCGTTACTAATAATTTCCATGAGACGACGGATACAGAGGTGGCACTGCTGTAACGAGGTTCAGCAACTAATGTTTTCATACATACATTAGAAGATTTCAGTAGGCGCAGCACCGTTCATAGCTCCGTAACCATCATACGGTACTCAGTTTAATGCCATGCTAGTTCAAGCATTTCCACAGCGGCTGCCCCTACACCGTGTGCTCTCTCGCAGATGACGCAAATCTCCGTGTTTATGTGCAAAGAAGGGAT
>Ga0209755_10009712_pt1 | contig 10154 bp, 5 predicted proteins | sample TergutCo191P1_FD_187301 | JGI IMG/M metagenome (GOLD analysis project Ga0209755, IMG submission 187301) | Cornitermes sp. P1 segment gut microbial communities from Petit-Saut dam, French Guiana - Co191P1 (SPAdes) (version 2) | ecosystem: Host-associated > Arthropoda: Insects > Digestive system >...
CTGAAATTATAATTGCAATTGATTTATAAAAAACAGGGTTTATCCCTAAGGAAAAAAGCGCGTCGCTGTTTTTATCACATGCACGAAGCCTGTAACCGAAAGGCGTTTTGTAAATAATAAGCCATGTGATTAAGAGTAAAATTAATCCTATAATTAAAAACAATATTAATAAATTTTGATTCTTGTACAGCGCATCTGCTTTGCTGATTGAAGAAACAGATGCCGATATTACTCCCTTTGTTTTAAAAATTTTATCCGACAGCACAATGCAAAGACCGCTTGAAAAAAGATTTACAGCAAGCCCTGAAATAAATAAATTTGCGCGTAACTTGAACGCTGCAAATGTATGAATAATTGAAAGCGTTACAGCAGTAATAACAGCAGTAATAACAGCAGCCGCTACATTCCCTGAAAAATAAAAAACTGTAAGAGAAGAAAACGCGCCTGCAAGAAGCAGACCTTCAAGAGCGATATTGAGCGTCCCTGCAAGCGCCGGAAATACTCCTCCTGCTGCCGCAAAAAAGATAGGGATCATGATAGTAAGAGAGCTTTTTAAAAAAGCTATCGTTATTTCCATTTAACCTTTCCTTTTCTCATTAACTGAGTTTTTGTAATGCCGCTTTTTATTGCCAAACTTGTTGATAAAAAGAAAATTACAGCCTGAACAATATAAGCGATTTCAAAAGTAAGCCCCGTATTTTGCATTGCAAGTCTTGCCCCTGCATTTATCCATGCAATAAAAAGAGCGCAGGGAATAACAGCGGCAGGAGAAAAGCAAGCGATTAATGCGACAGTAAGACCGCTCCAGCCAAGACCTGCAGAAAATTCTTTTATAACCGCGTAATGCGTTCCTAAAACAGAAACGCTTCCTGCAAGCCCGTACAAGAAACCGCTTAAACCAAGAGCGATTATTGAATTTAGTTTTGTGTTTATCCCTCCGTAACGCGAAAACATTTCATTATAACCTGTCATTCTGAATTCATATCCCATCTTTGTTTTAAATAAAAAAAAGTGAACAATAAATACAAAGATTAACGCGATAAACAATGCCGTGCTTAAATTTGAAGGTTTTAATATCAAGGTCAGGCGCAAATTTTCTGCAATTTTTTTTGTTGAAAAAAGAGAAGTTTGCGGGTCTAAAAAAGGGACTGTAACAAGATAATTTACTACAGGTATTACGGCGCAGGAAAGAAGAAAAGTTGTTATTACTTCGCTTGTATTCCATTTTGCTTTGCAAAAACCGCTGAATGCTGCAAGAACTCCTGCGCAAAGAGAACCTGCAATCACAGAAATTACAGCTCCTAAAAAAGCGGGTTTTGAAAAAGACAGAGCGGTAATTAAAGTAATGAACGCGCTTAAATAAATTTGCCCCTCCCCTCCCAAATTTAAGTTTCCCGTTTTCATAGCGACAATAACAGCCAACGCTCCGAAAATTAAAGGGACAGAAGCGTTTAACATATTTCCTAAAGTAAATAAATTTTTAAAAGGCCCTATAAAAAAATAGTAAAGCGTCTTTAAAGGAGCTTCGCTTAGTAGAAAGATTAAAAAAATTACAGATAAAACACCTATTGCAAGAATTAATAACGCTCCAAATGAAAAATTATAAGAATGTGATATATCAGTTAATTTTTTTGTTAAACCCGCTTCAGGAGGGCCGCTCTGAAGAATATTCTTCTGATTTTTCTCATGTATCTTATCTCTCTCTTTCATTTAGACACCCTTTCACTCTATATTTTTTTCACTTTTCTTTATCAATCGTCATGCATCTGCCTATTTCTTCTTTCATAGACATATTGACATTTTCAAAAACTTTTGCAATTTTACCGCCGTACATGACTATTACACGATCTGATAATTCCAATATTTCATCAAGGTTTGTTGATATTAAAATAACAGCCGCTCCTTTGTTACGCAAATTATTAATCTCGTTAATAATAAAACGGCTTGAAGCAAGATCCAAACCCCATGTCGGTTCTGAAAAAACAATGTAATCGTTAAAATTATTAATTTCTCTTGCAAGAATGAGTTTTTGTAAATTGCCTCCAGAGAGGGTCTGCGCTTTATCTTGTAAATTAAAAGTTTCTATATTGTAATTTAATATAATTTTCTTTGCAAATTCTTTTTTTAATTTATTTTTTTTAAGTTTATCTCTTTTATTAATTATCAAATTTTCTTCGATAGTCGCATCTTGAGCGCTTGCAACCCGTATTCTGTCTGCCGGAACATAAGCAAGCCCTTGTTTGCGAAGATCATGAATATTATACTTTGTAATATCTTTTCCTTTATGTAAAATTTTCCCGGATACAGGATGCAGAAAACCGCCAAGAACAGCTTCTATCACTCCTAAGCCGTTACCTCCGACACCTGCAAAACCAAGTATCTCCCCTTCATGAACAGCAAACGAAACATTTTCGAGTAAGGGGCGCTTTTGTTTAAGTTTGCAAACAGTAACCTTATCGAAAATTAAAACTGGAAAAGAAGCGTTTACTTTATTAATCGATCTCTTTTCATTTTTATTTGAAAAAAAATCGCTTCCTATCATCAAATATGCGATTTCATTTTCATCAAACTCTTTTTCATTACGAATACCTGCCAACATACCGTTACGAAGGATCGCTACACGATCTGCGATTTGTTTTATTTCATGCAGTTTATGAGTTATCAAAATAATTGATTTTCCTTTTTTAACAAGAAATTTTAATGTTTTAAATAAAGATTGAATTTCAAATTCAGTTAAAATCGAAGTAGGCTCGTCAAGTATAATTATATCAACATTGCTATGAAGTATGCGGCATATTTCCACCTGCTGCATTTCGCCAAGAGATAAATCTTTTATTTTCGATGTATGCTTAATTGTAAAATTATTAGCGGCGATAATTTTTTTTGCGATTTCATTCGCTCTTTTTGTATCAAAGAAAATTCCGTATTTTAACGGTTCATTTCCCATAACAATATTTTCCGCTACCGTATACTCGGGAAACAGCATAAAATGCTGATGAACCATGCCTATATCGCCGTTTTTAATAATTTCACCAGAATCCTGTTTTTCTAACCCGCAAAGAATTTTCATTAAAGTGGTTTTTCCTGCCCCGTTTTCACCTGCAATGCAAAGAATTTCCCCTTTTTTTAAATCGAGTGTTATATCATTATTTGCTTTTTTATTGCTGCCGGGGTATTGTTTAAAAATATTTTTAATTTCTAAAATATTCATGGATTAAATTATTTTAACATAAAATAAATATTTTATAAACTCACTTTTAACCCATATTCAAACCTTTATTTTTCAACGGTTGTTTTTTTATTATATCCAGCTCTAACCCTTGTCCGCGCAAAGAACTTCCTGGCTTGTAATATCAGAATACAAAGTCAAGCCGTCAACTTTCGACAAATGTATCACCTGAGCGTAATTTTTTTCGGAGGGAAGCATTTCTTCAAGCAAATTCGCTTTTTCAAGAATTTTCTGCGGATTAAAAATTACATCAGTGTCCCCGTCGAAAATTGCCGCGTAAAAAATATTGGCTTCTACTATGTCCTGAAAAAAGTGGCTGCCGAAAGAAAGTTCAGGTATTAAATTTCCCTGTTTGTATGATACCTCGCATAAACAAGCCATATTGCAAAGCTCGCTGAAATGAACAGGCACTCCCAGTGAAGGTGTTGTTGTCCCCCATCTGCCGGGACCTATCAGCATTATGCTGCTGCCTTTTAATTTTTGATTTATCATGCCGACTATTCGCGCCGCTTGATACTTGTCTCTCTCTGCAAGGGCAAGATAGTTTTCCGCTTTTACAAAAATTACATAATCAAAAGATATACGGACATTGCCGCCCATGAAATTCCCTGCAGAAGAAAAGAAAATATTTTCTTTGTCAGGTTTTGGTATATTTATCTCTTGAGTTCCTGTTCTCTTTGTTTGCAAAGGACGGCATTGCAGCAGATTAAATTTAAAGTTTCCTTCGCTGTTAAAATTTGCTGTAAACTCTATATCAACAGGGTAATTGTATGCTTCTTCTATAGTTTGCATTACCTTTCTTGCAAAGCGCGGGAATTGAGTTTCACCTAACAATTTTTTAAAATCTAGTATTACAGGTTTCGTTGTAACAGTCCTCCCAATTTCTTGTAAACGCCGCATTTTGGCTGTATCAATACTGAAAAATGTTTCTTTTACTGTTTTTAAATCCTGACTGTAAAGCACTTCTACCTGCTCTTCTGCCATGCGGTTTTCTCTCAAATTAAGAACATCCGCTTTATGCTGCGAGAATTTCTGCTCATCGCCGTAGTGAACGAGCGGGCCTTTTTCAGGGTGATCTAAGGGGACAAGGCGGGCATAATCGCCGCTTACACGATCTACCGCACGTGTTCCAAGCCCGAAAACCAGACGCAGCATCCCCGCTTTTGCATCCATATCTTTATTCCAAACATAAAGGTTAGATGAATGCCCGACCCCTGCAATATGCGGAAAAAACAACTCGCCGTATTGATCTCCTGAAACACGCTGGACAAGGATCGCCATCTGCTCGTCTTTATTTTCAAGCCCCCTGCCCTGTCTGTAAACAAGAGCGTCCTCGCTCATCGCGCTGGCATAAACAGTACGCACCGCTTGTTCAAAAGCTTCAAAGCGTTCTTCAGGCTGACCTTGATTTGCGCAGAAAACGCTTTCATATTTTCCTGCAAAGGCATTTCCGAAATTGTCTTCCAATAGAGAGCTTGATCTTACGATAATCGGAGACCATCCGAAATGTTCCATCATTTGATAAAACTGCTCGCGGATAATATCAGGGAATTTTCCTTTTAGTAATTTTTCTTTTAATTCGGGAGCAAGTTCAAAATAACCTTCAGGCGTTTTTTGCTTGCAGCGTAAATCCCACCAATCGTTATACACAATATATGTATAAAAGATATCAGACCCTAAATACCATGAATCATGAGGTTCCCAGTTATTGGCTAAATTTTCTCCATTTTCTAATAAAGACATTTCTTTTTCTACAACCTTTCTGCCCAATAACATACCGACGCTTTTTCCGCCGATAAAACCTGATCCTATCTCACGCGAGGCGATGTCAAGAATGTCGCGTAACGTAAAGTAAGATTCGGCTAACTCGGTAATACGCGGCTCCCTTCCTATCATCAAACTGATAAGAAGTTTTTTCATTTCAGATTGTTTTTCTTCATCTTCGCCGAGAATGTTATACGCATTTTCAAGAGTTATATCCCAATAATCACGCGCTTTTATTCCCTGTCCCATACCTGAAAAAAGAGAGGCGGCATCCGCGCTTGAAGTAATGGGGACAACTTTATCTGCATCAATAAGATGAGGGAAAAACATAGTAGGCGAATAACGTTCCCATACTTTAAGGGGGTGTATATAAAGTTTTTCTTCTATATGATAAAGGTCTAAAAGAAGCTGAGTTGTTTCGCGGATACGCGCAATAGTAGAATGTGTATGAACACCTCTTATTAAAGCAAAGTAAGCGACAGTATCAAGCACAAAAAGAAAAGGGCACGTTACGCGAAAGAAGTTACCTATCATTAGATCGGAATACCAGAATTCCAGTAAATCGCTTAAACAATCAAAAACATAAAAAGCTTTCAGCCCTTCTTGATCAATTAATTCATGCACTCTGGTTGCAAAATTTTCAAACCCGGCAGATGCGTCGAGTTTATACACAACAGAAGGCTCATCGTCATTCATGATGGGCGGATGATTGCCGAAACGGAAATAAACGAGCCTTCGCCCGTCGCGTTTTGATTGATCAATATAAGGGCGGACAACTTTTAAATAATCTTCGATAGACTGCACTTGCCAGACAACATTATCGCCTAAACGAAGCTGGTCAATAACCTGATCAAGCCCTGAAAGACCTGTACTTACTCTTTTATCAATTGTCATAAAACCTCTTTTTAAGATTCTTCTTCTGTATCCCTTATCTCTTGAAGGGCCTTATAGCCTTCTTCGCCTGTTCTTACTTTTATAACATTCTCCGCCCTATTAATAAATATTTTTCCGTCACCTGTGATACCTGTGTAAAGAACTTTCTTAATGATATCAATAATAAAATCAAGAGGTATCCTGCAAACAATAATTTCAATTTTAATTCTTGGTAAAAGAGCTGAGTTTAGCATAACGCCGCGGTAAAAATCACCGCTTTTTATCGCTTTCATTTTACATCCAAAAACTTCAGTTACCGTCATGCTAAAAATACCGATTTTATTTAAAGCTTTACTTAGATTTTCCAACCTGCTCTTTCTTGTAATAATTACAAGTTTAAAAATTTTATCATATTTGTTTTGTTTCTCAACATTATCAACAGGTAAAATTAATTTTGGTTTTACGGTAACAAAATCAGCGTAACTATTTGTACTTAACTCTGTTGCATCTAAACCGATAATTTCCTCATTCTTGGAACCTGATGCGCGTAAGCCGTTAAATTTTTTTAAAAGAAAAAATGTTATCCCTATTGTAATAAAGGTCCACAAAGCGATTGCTAAAGCGCCTAAGGTCTGCACAATTAATAAGTTTACGCCCTTCCCTTCAGAAAAATCAGTTGCATAAAACAAACCGCCTTCAAGGGCGAATAAACCGACCGCTATGGTTCCCCATAAACCGCAAACACCGTGAACTGCAACCGCTCCTACAGGATCGTCCACACGTAATTTCGTATCAATAAACTCAATTGCAAAAATAACAAGGACACCGGAAACTAAACCGATAATAAGAGCGCCTCCCGCATCAACATAAGCGCAGCCTGCCGTTATTCCGACAAGACCTGCAAGAGCGCCGTTAAGCGTCATGGATACATCAGGTTTGCCGGTTTTAAATTTTGAAAAAATCATTGCAGCCGCAGAAGATGAGCTTGCCGCGATTGTTGTTGTGACAAAGATTGAACCTAACTCCTTTGTATCGCCTGCCGCAGCGCCGTTAAAGCCGTACCAGCCGAACCACAGGATAAACACACCGAGCGCGCTGATTGTTATATTATGCCCAGGAATAGCATTCACCTTTCCGTCTTTGCCGTACTTGCCGATACGCGGGCCGACAAAAGCCGCGCCGACAAGAGCGCAGATCCCGCCTGCCATGTGGATAGCCGCCGAGCCTGCAAAATCAAGAAAGCCCATTTGAGCGAGCCATCCTTTTTCATTCCACACCCAGCCCGCTTCAATAGGATAGATAACCGCGCTAATCACTACACTGTAAATACAGTAAGCGGTAAATTTTGTTCTTTCCGCCATCGCTCCTGATACGATAGTCGCCGCTGTCGCGCAAAACACAAGATTAAAAATAAATTTGGAATAATCAAAATTTAAATAATTTGTGAAAATTCCAAGATTTGGGACTCCGATGAATCCGAATAAATAGTCTTCCGCAGTAAGAAGACAAAACCCTATTAATAAAAAACTTATAGCGCCGAAAGCCAGATCCATCAGGTTTTTCATGATGATATTCGCCGCATTCTTTGCCCTGATGAATCCAACCTCCAGCATCGCAAAACCGCATTGCATAAAGAATACTAGAGCGACACCAAGTAGAAACCAAATTTGAAAATTCATATAGTACTCCTTATGCCCTTTTTACTTCTTACACTTCATCCTGTAACGCATCGTAGCCTTCTTCGCCGGTTCTTACTTTGATGACATTTTCTACATCGTAAACAAATATCTTTCCGTCGCCGATGTTTCCTGTGTAAAGAACTTTTTTAACTGTATCAATAAAGAGTTTAAGAGGCACTTTGCAGATAACAACTTCTATTTTTACCTTAGGTAAAAGTGTTGATGTAAGAGGAATACCGCGGTAATATTCTTTTCCGCCTCTTTGCATACCGCAGCCAAGCACTTGCGTTACAGTCATCCCTGTTATGCCGATTTTATCAAACGCCGCTTTCAAACCTTCAAACTTGATCTGCTTTGTAATAATAACAACCTTAGTCATCTTTGCGCCCGGTTTGGAATTATTGACAACAGGGATTGCAGCATCTGCAGGGACTGCGCCGTCAACAACAAGAGTTTCAGAAGCTGTTGAAGCTGCAATCATGAAGTCGGCATAACTGCTTGTAAGACCGTGCTCTGTAATATCCAAACCTGTAATTTCTTCCTGCTTTGATACACGAAGACCATTAACTTTCTTTATAATGAAGAACGTTAAACCAACTGTAGCGAAAGTCCACGCTGCGATGGCGACAACGCCGAGAGATTGCACTCCAAGTAAAGCCGCTCCTCCTCCGTAAAATAAACCGCCTTCTACTGCGAATAAACCGACAGCGACAGTTCCCCAAATACCGCAAACACCATGAACTGCAACAGCTCCTACAGGATCATCCACTTTTATTTTTATATCGATAAATTCAATTGCAAGAACAACAAGAACGCCTGCAACTAAACCGACTAAAAGAGCGCCTAAGGCATCAAGATTAGCGCATCCTGCAGTAATTCCTACAAGCCCTGCTAAAGCGCCGTTAAGTGACATTGAAACATCGGGCTTTCCGTTTTTAATCCATGTGAAGAGCATTGTTGCAACTGCAGCCGATGTCGCAGCTATTGTCGTTGTAACAAAAATCGATCCGAGTTCATCTATATTTCCTGCCGCCGCGCCGTTAAAACCGTACCAACCGAACCAAAGAATAAAAACACCTAAGGCTCCTAAGGTTAAGCTGTGACCGGGTATTGCACGCGCCTTTCCGTCTTTGCCGTACTTGCCGATACGCGGGCCGAGGAATGCTGCGCCGAGGAAACCTGAAATACCGCCTACCATGTGGATCGCACCGGAGCCTGCAAAATCAATAAAACCTAATTGCGAGAGCCAGCCGTTACTATTCCATACCCATCCTGCTTCGATAGGATAAATGACCGCGCTGATTACGATACTGTAAATACAATACGCGCTGAACCTTGTGCGTTCCGCCATCGCGCCGGATACAATGGTAGCAGCTGTCGCGCAGAAAACAAGATTAAAAATAAAATCGGAATAATCAAAATTTTGGTAATCAGTTAAAATACCAAGATTCGGAATCCCGATAACTCCGAATACATAATCTTCTGCGGCAAGGAGGCAATATCCAAGCAGCATAAAGGCGATTGCACCTAACCCGAAGTCCATCAGGTTTTTCATGATGATATTACCCGCGTTTTTCGCACGGGTAAAACCTGCCTCCAGCATTGCAAAACCGCATTGCATAAAGAATACCAATGCAACGCCCACCAGAAACCAAATTGAAAAGTCCATAATACTTTCCTCCAAAAAAAACAGCGTGTGTTCTTTGCCGCGCTTAAAGCGCTTACAAAAAACACACGCCTTTGTGTGAAACGGCAACGCCGTTATTTAATAATATTTTGTAAAAATGCAGGACTTGTAAAACAACTTACCGAGTTATCAAACAAGTCCAATAATCCATTTAAATAATTAAATCACTGAATACAACAACTCTGCATAAGTCGGGATGGGCCAATGTTTCTTTGAAACTAATGTTTCAAGTTCGTCAACGATGAGCCTGAGTTCCGACATTGCTGTAAAAATTTTATCGCGATAGAAAGACGCTTGCGCCAGTATCTCGCGTTCTTGCGAAGTTTCCAGAATCGTGTTTTCTAAAGCCGTCAGTTTTTTTAACAGAGACGCTGATAATTTTATAATGTTATTAAGGAAATATTCTTCCAGCGTACAATCCATGCTTCCATTGTATGTTTTTTTCTGTCTTATTAAATCGATTAATTCCCTTTGATAATCCAAACACGCAGGAATTATTTCCCCTTTAACCATGTCCACCATAGTCAGAGCTTCGATATGAAGCGTCTTGCAATACGCTTCCATCAAAATTTCATAACGTGAATGAATCTCCGCCTCGGTAAACACATGGTGTTTTTCAAAAAGCGTCAAGCTCTTTTTATCAAGGAACTTAGGCAGCGCGTCTACTGTGGTTTTCAAATTTGATAAACCTCTCTTTTCCGCTTCCTTTACCCAATCTTCAGAATAATTATTACCGTTAAAGATGATCCTCTTGTGCTCGCTGTAAGTTTTTTTAACAATAGCGGCTATGTCACCATTAAAATCTTTTGACTTTTCAAGCGCATCTGCAAACTGATTTAAAATTTCTGCGACAATAGTGTTAAGCACAATATTCGGTCCTGCAATGGAGAAAGTAGAACCTAACATGCGGAACTCAAACTTA
>Ga0209755_10009713_pt1 | contig 10152 bp, 6 predicted proteins | sample TergutCo191P1_FD_187301 | JGI IMG/M metagenome (GOLD analysis project Ga0209755, IMG submission 187301) | Cornitermes sp. P1 segment gut microbial communities from Petit-Saut dam, French Guiana - Co191P1 (SPAdes) (version 2) | ecosystem: Host-associated > Arthropoda: Insects > Digestive system >...
ACACACACACACACACACACACACACACACTGTAGAACTCTTCTGAACTCCTCATCTCGTCGCAGAGGCATCTACGTACACAACATATAAAACAATAGAAGAAAATCCATACCCTCAGAGAGATTCGAACCGCGACCTCAACAATCAAGCAACTGTAAATTTACGTCGCAGACAGAACGGCCACCAGGATCGGCTTGATGGGCATTTAAGTTGCATTAAACACTAGAAAGAAAGTGAAGTCTCGAAGAATTTTTATGTCAAGAGGGTCCAGTTAAATCTGTAATTCTAATAATTATTATTTTTTAAGGATCGCCCTGAATTCTAACAATATATGTGCGCGTGTTACCATTCAGTGTAGCCTGCATCCTTGTGATTTCCAATTCCGTCTCGATAGTATCACTAGAATGGAAACCATACTTAATTCAGAACGGGGACAACTTTGACTTCCGTTGTTATAGTTCCCTGCAACTCATAAATGTAATATGTCTCTGAAAAACATCTGAATATTTAAGCTGTTTCGTAACATTTAAAAGAGTATTTAATGAACCCACAAAATTTGTACTTCGCTTTGGTTTGACTGCACATATCACAGAATGCTGCAGTCAGGAATAAAAATGATATGTGATAATCGATCATCGCGATAACACGAGAAATGTAATTCGCGATGAAAAGTTACGAAACTGAAAAGGGCGAAAAACATTTTGAATTGTATTTGGAAAACTTAACGCAATCACGACGAACTCTTATGAAAAGGGTATCGATTATTAATTGTATACATAATTATTTCCTTGTGGTCTCACTTGGTCCCTTCACACAGAACGAAATGAAATCCGGGTCTGAGCCTTCCTAACTTAGAAGCTGGTAAAATTTAGAAGAAGTGAAACAACAAAACTGAGTCCCTGGCAATACGAGGAGGGACTTCCAAGTTGGTTCAACAATTTCTTCAACATTAGTCGGAATACTAATAGGAAAAAATTCGGGATTTCAACTTTTTTACTTGGATTTTCAGAAGGTTTACGAAAATTTTAAGCCCAGACATCACTAATTACCCATAATCTACGAAACGTTAATGACAGTCGATGCTCGAGCACGCAAAACAAATACCAAATGTACACCCGAAGGTCATGTAAAGGTTCCGCTTCAAGAACCTGATGAAAGATGACTCCTAGTTCTTTTGTGAATTATTGGCAATCTAGTTACATCATTTGTTAAGTGAGGATAATTGTCAGTCATCCATTTTAAACAATAGGTTCCATGAGTGTGTGTGTGTGTGTGTGTGTGTGACTACGTGGCACAGACTTTGCCCAGCTACTGGGCTGATAAATATACATTTATAAATTAAGCCTGTATCAATATCCAGGTAAATAAAGGAAGTGACTGCTTCGCCTACATATATCAACCCTTTACGTGTAATCCTGTCGGATTGCCTGTTCATTTTTTGACGATATTACGCGAAAAAACAAAGCAAAAAGTAAAATATTACTGAAATATGAACCCTAAAATAAGAGTTTAATTTTCAAATAACGTTCTCCTTAGAGATGAAAAACTTCTCTTTTAATACACAATGGAAATGAAGTAAATCGTATAAAGTTATTAAACATCATTGACATGTGTCTTACACCTAACCATTTTGTCAAACTAAGTTATTATCTTCTCCAAGTTTTGATCTTGAAAAGTGGAGATTAATAGCTCACAAAATTACAAATTTTCGTGGTAGAGAAATTAAAAAATAGGCCTACATGGAAAAAATTTCCATGTGAGTTCAATATATAAAAAAGATCACTCAGTAAAATAAGGCTATATTGTTGAATTGTCTAAATTTAGAAAGTATTCTACCTAATACACGTACTTAATAGGAAAGAATGCCGGTCCCAGTGGCCGCGCGGTCTAAGGCGTAAGTCTGGGACCGCTCGCCTGCTGAGATTGTGGGTTCGAATCAGTTTGCTTCGAGACGTAGTGGAGTGCGGTTGTGTTTACGCAAGGAGTGAGCCGACCGAAAAGTTACCCTTGAAGCAGTGAGCGTGTTTGTGCGGTGATATTACACCAACAAGCTATCAGCGGGAGATATTAAACATGAATGAAAGGCAACACACGATCGTCTGTGCTTTCGATCAACGTAGCCCCTTGTGTCGACGTTCGATATACTCGAATGGGTCTATGAAACACTCCATTTACAAAAACATGAAGTAGTGATGATACAAATTGGTGGGTCTTGGAGACACGTTTACATAAAATTCAGGGACCCACAGAGGATGCAGACAATATTGACAGCGACCCAGCGGCAAGAGGATTTTCGACACGAAAACGGCGAAATCTCCGAAGTTCGAATAGAGGCAGCTGGATTAGGAATGCGACGAGTGAGGATGGCGAGCTTACCCCCTGAAGGGGAAGACAAAACCTCGAAAATGGTGCTGGGTGCATTTGGTGAAATACGTGACATTCAACCGGAAATAATGCCAAATGCCTATCGCTCTCGGGTTTGAAATTGAGTACGTGTGGTAAGCATGTCACTGGTCAAATATATACCTTTTCATGTGGTTGTGGCAGTGTACAGAACGCTAACATCATACGAGAGGCAGCCGACAACATGTTACAGCTGCAACGTATAGGGTCATCTGCAAACTGCGTGCCCGCACAGACGGCGGGAGCGAGCGGAAAGCACACTGGCAACCACGGCATCATGGGTGGAGGTGGTGGCGAGGGAGGCCCATTTCAAATACCACGACAATAGTGGATAGGGTCACAGACATAGCTGTACCCGAAAATATGGAGGCACAGACACTTAGGCACCTGATAGAACCCCCGCGCCACGGAAGGACGAGATAAGCCAAAGAGGAGTGGAGGCCGTCCCCGCAATGGAGGAAGATCGGGAACTGGAACATACAACAGTCACAGCGGACGAACGACCACAGGTGAAGGGGAGAAGACGGACGCTCAGTAACGACCATTCCCCACGGTCCTGGGAGCGGCTGGAGGACAGGGTAGAGACACCTCAAGAGCAGCAACCAGTGAGGCGGCAGTCCGGAAACGAGGAGAGTGGACGGCCCATCAGCGAAAATACGGACGTGGAAGGGGGCACTTTGGAGTGGAAGAAGAAGGTCGTCTAGCTCCGCGAGACGGGATAAAATAGACAGCTAAGGCGACCAGTCGCAAAAGACACAAAAAAATTGAAGATCGACAGACAGAACGACACTCCTCCAGTGCGACGGCGGAGTAGATCGAGAACTACGGGAATCACTTCCCATTAATAACAAGGCGTCCCCAACCTTAGTAAGACTCGCGATGCCCGAGATTTATAAAATCGCAACCCTCAATATTAACGGCATGGCTACGACACCATGGATAGCGATGCTGGAAGACTTGTTACAAAAACAGGAACTAGACATCATTCTTCTACAGGAAGTCACGCGCCCTGTATTCGATGACATCCGAGGGCAGCTTACACAAACATAGGCACTACGGGACGGGGGACGGCGAGAACATATTCAGCATATGAACATAGTATGTCTCCTTACTGGCAAGGGAATGGCCGCAGATTTCCAAAATGTAACAATAGTGAATATCTACGCAACGTCTGGAACCGAGAGGACGAGAGACAAAGAAAACCACATTTCTAACGAACTCCCATATCTACTGTGGGGCATCCCACCATCGCTCCTGGATGGAGGCGACTTCAATAGTGTCCTTACAAATCTGGACGCCACAGGACACTCAAACTACAGGCGAGCCATGCAAGAGTTCATTACAGGATTTGACCTAGTAGACATGTGGGAGACGGCCCAGGAGCTCGCTAGCTATACCCACTACACCAATCAGGGAGCCTCGAGGTTTGATAGAAAACGTGCGTCGCGCAACCTGAACAGACACAAACGGGGTGCGGACACAGGAGTCGCTGCGTTTACTCACCACCTGGCAGTGGTGATACGAATAGCCCTTGAGGCCACAACCATGCAGCGCGGACGCAGTTATTGGAAGATGAATACAGCTTTACACTATAAGGAAAGTTTCCAGGAACAAGTGCGGTAGCGTTGGGCAGTATGGTCCAAACAGACAAAAAACTACCCTAACATGGTGATGTGGTGGGAACGAGTGGCAAAAGTGCACATAAAGAAACTCTTCATCTGTGAAGGGGATTGTGAAGAGACGAGAGGAAACACAGATGGAAAACGTCTATTACGCCTGTCTTTATGGCGTACTGCAGCGAACGATCCAACACGAGGAAAGGAGGACAGCGATTAATCAACTTAAAGTCAAAATTGTGAAACCCCACAATGCTACACTGGCACAGGGACAGATTGAGCTACGAACACATCTTCCAGGATAAACACATAGCCCTATTCCACTTGATTAAACGGAGACAACGGATCGGGCAGCCATAGAACTCGGAAGTACAGTTCGGGATCACGGATGACAGACGTTTGTGAGGAATATGTTGCGTGTGTTCAGTGAGCATATGCCAAGTAAATATCGCCCCATACACATTGATGAGAACGGTGTCAGGACAATGTTCGAGAAGGGATACGTGTGTATGCCTGAAGTTTGGAGGAAGATACTCGAGATGCCAATTACGGTCGAAGGCTGAAAGCAGCAGCTTTCGAATGAGACAAAAAATCTCCCGGCAGAGACGGTGTAGGACTAATGTTCTTTAAGCAATTTGGGAAGACATAGCAAGTGATATGAAAATACTGTTTATCAGAATTTCCGGGACCGGCAACTATCAGATCGCCAGAAACAAGGTGTCATAATCTGCAACCCGAAAAACGCGAGGCCTCATACACCAGAGGATTATAGGGCGATAGCACTGCTCAATACAGATTATACAATATTAGCGAGACTGATAGGCGCCTTGTCCGGCCCATTCTAGCAGAACTGCTCCACCCTAGCCAGTATTGCGGCGTGCCCGGAAACACGATCTTCGACGCGATGCCCACACCACAAGACGCCATTGCCTACGTGGAGACGACTCGTCGCCCATAATGTGTAGTATCTCTGGACTTCAAACAGGCATTTGATCGGATCTCGCACACACACCTCCTGACCGTCTTGCGTAGCTACGGTTTTGATGCGGGTTCATAGAATGTATTCGAATGATGTACGGAAACGCCACATCGGTCATACAAGTCAATTGAAATATATCTAATCCCATCCCCATCCAATGTGGAGTGCCACAGGATACCCTCTTAGCATGATACTCTTTGTCTTATGTCTCAACCCTTTGTTAAACTAACTGGATTAACACCTACAGGGATTTCGCGCACATGGGAAAAACGGAAGACCGCGGTGATCGCCTACACTGACGATGTCTCCATCTTGGTATCTTAGCAGGAGGACGTGAGAACAGCCCGAAACGCCATAGCCTTTTACGAGAAGACAACTGGCACAACAATGAATGCTGCGAAATCTAGCGCATTGGCGGTAGGTATGTGGTAAACGTCGGGCGATATAATGGGCTTACCTTATAGTGAGGAAATAATGATTCTTCGGATCAAAATGAGGAACAATGTGAAGCAGTCGGCGCTAGCAATTTGGACGAGATTGGCGTCCTTGGTACGCACGCCGGCCCGACGAGCACACAGACCTCAACATAGCACAACGCATTACATACTCACAGGTTTATATGCTCGCCAAGTTATGGTACACTGCCAAATGCTAAGCCCCAGTGAGTGCCTCCGGCAAATTGTATCGGCCATTGTGTGATATATATGGCATGGCGCCATTTTTCGAATTCCACTATCAACAATGCACAGGTCAAAATAGGTCGGTGGTTGGTGTCTGATTGAGATAAATGTCTAATGTCGCGCACTCCTGATAACGAGGATCTGACTTCAGGTGCAACGAAAGGGGACCATGATGGAAGGATGGTAGAGGTACTGGAGACTGCAGGGGATTCGAGATAATCCCCTACATAAGGCAGATTCCGCTCACCCTCGAATACCTGCGTACCTTCTTCTAATAAATGGCGTACATAGCTCTACAAGCTGTGTGTACACCCCCGGACATTGCGTAGGAGAGTGTACTGGACGCTACGAGGGATGGTGGTGGCAGGCAATCTACCGCGCGTGGTGCGCTTCATGCAACGTCATCCGACGGCAGATTGGAAAAGAATATGGACCAACTTGCATGAGTGTTGGACGACGGAGGCAGTAAAGATAAACTGGTATGTGGTGAACGTCTATACAAGATTCGACTAGTCGACTCACCACTTTGCGGACATTGCGGAGAACCAGATACGGTCCAACATTGAGTAACAGCTGACAGAAGCTGTTACATATGTGCTGGAATGTACGCAGCGTACCTGAATGAAGGTATGTTGGTAATAAAAAAAATCCTACAGTGGGCATGGATATCTATTTGTTGTGAATGTTGTGTATGGTCATGTAGCGGTCTTTGCTTAGATCTGATCCCTTGTCTAGAGGAGTGCTAATGACTTGATACGTCGTTGTGTGTGGTCTAGAAACCTCGTGAATAAAGAGGCCCTGGCCCACTGAGGGCTGTTGCGCCAAAAGAATAAGAATAAGAAGAAGAAGATGATGAAGAAGATGAAGATGAAGATGAAGATGAAGATGAAGAAGAAGAAGAAAGAGAAAATAGGAAGGGATTAATTTCTTCCTTTGTTTAAACCTGCCAGTCAATGTGTGGTCGAACTCTTAATTAGTTTCTGGATGAACCTAATTATTCTCAATTAACCCTTCTGTTTCTTACCGACTCTCGTCTCGAAGTCTAGCTCACTTGACTGAAAGATTTATCATGAATTAAAGTAGACTGTACAGAATGTGTTCTCGTATATGTAGGTGTGCTGAAATGTGTGAAAGTGAGTTGTCGTAAATGAAGGCGAGTTATTCTGTGTGAAGTTAGTTGTCTTGACTGACGGCGGACTCTTTTTGACTACAGGAGAGCTGTAGAGTCTGAAGGTGAACCGTCGCAACTAACGTTGGGCTGCGCTAAGTGAAAGCGCGCTGCCAAGACTCAAGATCTTTTGTTCTGCCTGAAGATGGGCTTTTCTGACAGTGGGCTGTCCTATCCGATGGTGTCAGTAGTTCTTAAATAGGTCTATGTCTCCAAGCAAATGTTGACACTCTGCCACAGAATAGGCTAAAACTGTTTCCAGTAAACATTCTTATCCGTTTATCAGTTAAAAGTTACATTTCTTCAACAACTGGAAAACTCTTGTTACTTAGAAATGCTACTGTGTTACGTTCCGGGGGACTACAAATATTTGCTTCACTTTTAGGACCTTGTAATGAAGTATGTGTTTGGTTAATTTAGGTAGAAATAATTTTATGTGGCCTAAGCAGGTCAATAGTTCTATATTTCCTTGGGACGTGTGTTCCGACGGCTGGATGGAATTATTATTTAAAAGGGTTGGGGAATATCTTGTTTATAGCACCTTCCTGTGAAATAGGCGCCCTTAATTACCGTCTAATTGTTAAAGGGCTGCGAGAAAATTTTTATACATCTTTTATTTGTAATTAAGTTGCATTAGTGCTGTTTCTGTTGCTTCCGTCCACCGACACATGCTGCTAGATACAGTCGTACAAAAACGTTTTTTCTTAAAACATGGTGGAAAATTTTTCCTTGTGTAAGATGTACGATTACAAATGCACTGTTTATTGTTTTTCCATACAAAATAAAGGCACACAGAGGTTCAGGGTGGAACATGCAAATTTCTGTGTTTTGTTTTAGCGAAAACCTCCTAGGCCACTAACTTGAGCTGCATTTGTTGTGTGGTGCACAATGTTCTACCGCTCACTTTTCAGTTATTACTAAACTTCGAGTGGGGTCTGAGAGGCTTTCATTGATATATGGCATTTAGTGAGACGCACAACAATCTTTCATTCCAAAGTCGCTTACAGAGAAGAAAATTGCAATGATGCTTTCTTATGAAATGTAATCACAGTCAAAATCAATTGAAACATGCTGAAACATATTTCTGAATGCTTCCTTTCGTCTTCGTGCATCTTAGCACTGAAGTCCTGAATTCCTTTGTTGCAGGTTTGTAGTAGTGAGTTGCAATAATAAATCAGTGTCACGTTATCTCGCTCCACCTTTTTATCTTCGGTGTGGACATAATAAGAAATAGAGGATTTACTCAGAAGCCGTAGGACTTGGAGCTACTAGGAACGGCCATTGAGGCAGAATTTAAGGCTGTGTGTGAGAACAAAAATTAATAGGCTGCAACTGTTAGTTTCGTAGCTGAATGTTATCGAATGTGTGTGGAACACAGTGGCGAACACGTGGAAGGGATGTAATGCACTACTCCTAAATAAATTCCTTCAAACTTGTTTCTTTTTCTCAATAAATCGACTTTAGGCAGACTTTATTTTCGACCAAATTGTGGTTTAGGAAACACAATGCACTTGACATATAAATAAGTAAACAAATAACTACAAACCTGTGCTTTACTTATAGGCCACGAAATTTGTTGTTCGGACGGCAGGGCCGTGGTGTGTAGTTTGGAGTACAGGAATCGAAGTTTCCGAGAAATTTGTTAGCTCTACTAGGGATATGTGTTTGATCTTGCTTTTAGTTTGGCCTACTTCGAATAAACGATATCACATTTTTGTGTCTGTATGTCACTATAATGGGCTTGGCATGAAAAATTCACATTTACTTTTGGGAAGCTGTAATTTATGTTTGCGTGAATACTCTATAAATTTCAAAATAAAATATATGAGAAATATCATGTCAATGAGCACTCAGAGAGGCTGGGCATATAGATAAGTTTCTGTTCTTCATAAGGCAAAATGCGAAGAGCCGAAAGGGAATAATTACTGTATATGAGAAGAGAGGTCACGTTGATTTGACGTCTACTGAGGCTTCCTTGTTATTGAATATTTTAACGGGTAATTAGGAACAATAATTACTTCGTTGTTGCAGTAGGATACACACGTTTTGCTCAGCATCACGCGACAGAAGACAAGTTTATTAAATCAAACATGCATATGGTAGAAACGCACATATATTTTTCATGTCTTTTCATCATTACACAAATGGTACCACCGACTACAACAAAGATACATATTTATTCAGAGCGACATAAATCATGTAATTTGTGTATGAATATTGATAAAACCCAAATATATTCCAATGTAAATTTTAACAAAAGTTACTGGTCTATTACGCAGTCAATTATAATACGTAAATTCATCTATTTAATCACACTGAATCCAGATAGTGTAAATTTAATTATAATTAGAATTAACCCTTCAAAAACCGAGTTAAAGCACACCCGCCACCTGCTGGCATGATTAGGAGCTCACCGTATTCTCCACGTTTGCAGGATAAGGGTTAATCGTAAGTAGATATTAAACATGTGCTGGCGTGCCTTCGTGCAATGTCTCACATTCGAATTTGAACATCCCATGCCTGCACCTCGGGCTACGTTAAAGAGAGAAATTCACATCTTCATTGTGGGTGGATACATCTAGACGGTGATACCCATACAGTTTCTAAGAAAAGCACAAAAATAAAAACAAGAATAACTGGCAGCAGAGTGGCCTTTACCTTAACTATGAAACCAGATGAATTGCAGGGTCTAGTGATCTAAACTAACGCAGATATTCTGTTAGCGTTAGGGGAAGGAGTCTCGAAACCTATACCTTCTACCAACAAATACAGCTTCATTAAACATACGTGTACATTCCTGCAGTACCTGACTTTATCTTTAAATGTTTTGATAGCTCACATAATTTTAAGGCTTCTTTATATATTTACGTAAGTTTGTCTAGACAAAGTTAAACATCAGTGGTTTAAAAAGAAAGAAGATTTTAAATATCATTTACGTTTACTGGTGAAGGAGTTACTGTTGTGACTAACCGGAGATAATCAGTGGTTAGGCTCAGAAACTGAAACGAACTATTATTATTATTCTTATTATTGTTGTTGTTGTCATAATTACAGCCATTTGAAATTACCAGAGAACCATGAAATTTCGAGAATAGGGAGTATAAATGTAACGTATTTTATGACCAAAGTTTTCATATCTCTCTCTATAATTGGATTAATCAACCGTCGAACACATCTATCTGGTGGTTAGATATATGTTGTTTATTACATAGGTATCAACTACGTGTTTCGGCTCTTATGGCCATCTTCAGGTTGATAGATTGACCTGAAGATGGCCATAAGAGCCGAAACATTTAGTTGATACCT
>Ga0209755_10009714_pt1 | contig 10151 bp, 5 predicted proteins | sample TergutCo191P1_FD_187301 | JGI IMG/M metagenome (GOLD analysis project Ga0209755, IMG submission 187301) | Cornitermes sp. P1 segment gut microbial communities from Petit-Saut dam, French Guiana - Co191P1 (SPAdes) (version 2) | ecosystem: Host-associated > Arthropoda: Insects > Digestive system >...
GAGCTACTTGAATAAAAATAAGTAGCGATCCAGGTTCGGTAAACAGAGATTAACGGCCGTGGGGATCCGTTGCGCTGACCACGTGACACCCCTCTATCCGCAAAAGTTGGCACTAGCTTCGCTGACCGGCGGCGGCCGCTCTGTCGGCCAAAGCCCTGTAGGGCTGTAGCGCCACTGGATTATTATTATATTAAACACCTGCAACCTTTTCTCTGTAAGAACAAGATGGGAAATATAAGCATAGTGGAAGAGTCAGGGCGCGCCTGCTCTTTTATCGGCTCTAAATTTGTGTTCGTGCTTGTTATCGCTGCTATCATAAATAGTGTTCAGCGGGCGATTGAAAGCAAATAGCCGATAAAGGCGGGTGTTTAAATGTGTCTTTCCCCGCCTTCTACAACAGTAACATCACTGCGGAAATAATGTTACTGTAAGGAAAGAAATAAACCCCTCGCTCTTTACAATACTTTACCACGGAATTGTCCACTGTTAGCGGACACGTCTTTAATACTGACTAGAAGTGACAACTATAGACTATACTGAATGAATAAACAGTGCATATTAATTTTCACTCTTTGTTGTCGTATGCACACTGCAAGGAAACAAAGTAACCCCGTTTACAAGCTTCATACCTTGTTCAGTATGTGCTTAAACTTGTATTTTAATGCAACACTACAGTAAAAGAACAAAACTGGTATCCTTTGAATGCTGTCGAAGACTTCCTTTTATTTTTTTAGGGATGATTCATAGTTATTTTACGCTGAAGGTGTTTGCACAGACTGTTATAGACCTTCACCTAAAAGTGCGTTATCTTTAAAAACAGAAGTGATTCTGTAGTTTTAGTAGGTGCTCTCTAGGGATGAGAAGTCCTCTGTTAGTGTAAAGTACAACAGAAAGCATAAAAATTAACACGCAGAACCTACTGTACCCTAACGGCCTGCAGTATTCTACGATAACGTCCTTGGTGTTCCGAGGAATGCTTAGGGACGAAATTTCCTTACTAAGGAGGCTGATAGGGTTTGCCAAACTGGCCATCTAAGACGGTTTCTTCCTATCGCATCTATAGGTTGAAAAATGCAAGCTTTCTGTTAACCTACCGGATGACCTAGATTTTTCTAGAATCCCTTCTTTCAGATTTTGCCTTCTCTCCGGGCGCAGTATGGCCAAGGATCTGCCTCCTTCACGAAAGTAGCTTCCGCAAAAATTGCAATGATGTCGTAGGCACAATGAGCCCTCCTGTACGGCTGCCTTGCTTGTCTGGTTTTCATAAGCGAAATCCAGCGCTATGATTTTTGCAGCCTGATTAAATATTATATGGATTCCCGACACGTTCGAACGGCTCACAAATTCCATTCGCTTAGGCGATATGGCCGAACCATGAGGCGTTGCTTCATTTCGTGGTAGAATCCTGCCCGTGGAATTATTACGTAATGAATCGATGAAGTGCTGGAGACACAAAATGAAGTTAAGACTTTCTCCTTTCGACAAAATCGTTTCACGTTAGGACAGGAAAAGATCCAGTTTCCAAGAGGTTGAGCTCCTTTTTGAACACTATAAGAGGTCAAAGTTAAGAAAATGATTAATCTTCGGTGTGCTCAATACTTGGAATCCTTTAGAATTGACTGGTTCCTACCACGTACTTCTTATCACATAGACTCACCCTCCTCATGTTTTTTTCTTTCTTATTAACCCACTCCCACTCCCTCTACCTATATTGCATATTGCAGACTACCAGAAACGTCTTTTCTGTGGTTCAGAAACCCGTTACGAACCATCAAATATATAGAATGGCGCCAGTACAACTGGTGTTATTGAAGACTCTAATTGCGTTGTTTATTTTGCTCTTAATATACCATGGCGTCAATAATATAACTGATCAGCAAGATAAATATTATGATTAATATTTTACAGTCTTTTTCTGGAATTTGTTCGGGTCTGGCATATTTTGCGCCTTGACAGCATCCGCTCTTCTGGGTGACGTCTACACTTTTCACGGCTGTTGATTTTTGCTGGATAATAATAATAATAATAATAATAATAATGGCTAGTTTGCCTTGAAATATCTAATATGCGGGGAAGTCTTGGGTCAGATGTTCAGCAGTCGTTTAGAAAGTTAATTGGTTTTACGTAGCTAGGTGTCTTAAGAAAACTAAATCTTAGAGTAACGGTATGCGTACTAGTTGAGATATTAATATATTTTACGCTGTTATCTATAGAGGCATTTGAATAAATTTAATAACTTGTGGTAATGTAATAAGTATGAACTTTCATCTCCGAAAAACTGAAATACCAAAACAAGATGGAAACGTACGTATAAACGTAACATTGTGACACGTTCGCACGTTGCCATGGAAAAGAAATAATTATTGTTACATATTTTGAGTGTATATCTGTGGCCTTATTTATCCGCATAGCGCGTGCGCCGTATTGTCATCTGTGGCGTGCCGGCACGATTTTCGGAAAGACGCTATCGAACATAAAATGTGTGTTTTGATTGTCTGTGCTATTTTTGTCTGAAATAGTACTCATTCGAAGAAGAATTCACCGAGATATTGTCAAAATGCACATAGGTCTTCGTGTGTAAAGCACAAGTTATTCTTTTCGGATTTTACTGAAATGTGAATTCTCTCGACAGATTTTCGAAAAATACTCAAACATCAAATTTCTTGAAAATTCCTGCAGTGGAAGCCGAGTTTTCCTTGCGGAAGGACGGACAAACCGATACGTAGACAGACATGACGAAACCAGTAGTTGCTTTTAATAGTTTTGCGAACGCGTCTAATGATGACTGCTTGTGAAAATTATTAAATAGTGCAATGGCAGTGAGTGGTTGACAGGAGTTATAGTGTGGTGCGGTGTGTGTATATATATATATATATATATATATATATATCTATCTTTACAGCACACTTTCTTTAGTATTAATCTAATAAATTGACTCATCACGCGGTTTCTTATATACGCGTTGCTGTACGAAATTTCTGTTCGCTAACAATCGATAATATGTCCATCGAATGTTGATAAACATTTTTACGTGACCATTTTTCAGAGACACCTGTAGACTATAAAAATTTCTATTAATTTTACCGCAGCCCAAGTTAATTTCAGTTTCAGTTACGGTTGTGTGCTGCCAGAACCATGCAATCTGCCACGCTACATCGCACTTCAGTTCAAATAGTTTTCTTAACCTTTTGGCGCCGTAATTATTTTTTAATTTTAGCACACCTTGTATATAAAATGTGAATAATACAGGAACCAAATACGTTAGAATTATGAAACAAACTGCATTTTGAAGAGAAAACACGGAGAGTATATAACATATTTAAAATATTCAGTACCTATATTTGTTTAATAAATATATAAAATACAACGTTTAGAATTTAGCGGTGCGGTACGACCACTGTAGGGGTCGTTAGGCGTCAAAGGGTTAAATCGTCAGGTCATTTATATCACATAGCAAACGATATCATTTACTTTTAATTAAACCCCACCTTCCCGTACACAGCTGCTGTTTGCAGTCCTAACGTTGGGTGTGTCTGGTTCGTAGAAAATGAGTGACCGTATTATGCCATATGCAAAGCTTTTGTCTGACTAAGGTTAAACTTTAGAGAATTCTCAATAATTATATTTTTCTTGTTGTGGGTATAAATTGAACAGGTCGGAATATTAAAACAAATTTGAGACATGTATTCACCAATATAATGGGATTCTCCTGTAAAGAAGAGGGAACAAAGCATTTGCTTTGATTCAAAAGTCACTTTAAGATTTTTAAAAAAGTCCAGTTAGTGTAGGTAACTACCGAAAGGGAGATGTTGTTTCCCCTTAGGCTGCAAACAAACGTTTTTGCCTGTACAAACGGGAGCTTCGTCTTTTGTAATATTCAAGCAGATGTATTAAGTCTGTTGGAAAGAAGAGTGCATGACATGTATCATAAAGAGAGAGGTAAGAAATGTTTATCAAATTTTGTTGGAAAAGTACCTGGGAATACGTTTTGAAAAAGCACTAAGTTGCAACTTGAGTATGTGGCCTGTGAAGGTGTGAGCTGAAATTAACTGACTCAGGTTGTGGCCGAGCGGCTGTATATCGTGTGCATGATACCGCCATACAGACATAGAATTATAACTTACTATACAACCACTCAGTGCGCAAGGCAAACATTAGGTTCGTCAGTCTGTCGGTAAGCCATTCTATCACTCGGTCCCTTCCACTTCCTTTTCACGTAATGTAGAATTATCTACTGGTATTTCTTTCTTGTGAGTATTACTAATGATTTTCCATTATTTGTCGTGAATTATATAACTTTTAATGTCTGTTTGTGAAATTATCGATTTAGTGTGATAACTGCTGTAGCTTTTGCTACACAGAGACTTGACAACCAAGAAATATCAGCAAACCTATCATATGCTTCAGCTTGTCCAATTACTTTCTTTGTCCGTTGAAAGAAACTCCAGCTCTTGTTCAAACGCAATTAATAACCAGCTTTTCAACACAAAGGAAATGCATCAATCTCACACAGAAATTCTACCGTTCAATCCAATAACGATTTACCTCTACAAATGTTATTTGCATAAATTACACAGGGTGCCTCTAAATAGAGGCAATGCAAGATTCACGCAATTGTTAAAAAGTAAAGTAATTAATTACAATAATATTTTAAACACACCGATTTTTTTTTTGCACGAGTGAAAGCGCAATGATACGAAAGTGGCGGAAGAGTACTGCTGGGCGATAACACAGGCAGCGGGGCGTCATGCTGCGGCCGATAACATTTTAATGTTTTGGAGTTTCGATTTCAACTGGACGTCCTTCAATTTACTGTTACCTATATATGTACACTCAATTTCGACTTGCGCAGGTCCTTCCGTAGGACAGCTGTGGTGTACGTCGGAGAGTGCAGTGTGCGACATCGGGTCATCGGAAATTTGGGACTTTTTGAGTATGAAAGTCACTGGTGAACACGGATGCGGAAAATTTTTCATAAAAATTACTTTACACAATATTTTCGTTTCTATGCACGTTAGTGTGAAAATTACTGACCATACTTTTAACAAAATTTAGTATTAACAACCGGAAATATGAATTTGACTTAAATTATTGTCAGTCAATGAAAGCTCCTGCATTACGTAATGATGAAATCGAGAGTCTTCGACTTCTCTGAGAAATACTTAGACCTATCGCACAACGTATGTTACAAACATGGGTTTAGGGAACCTGTAAGGACGACGACGTACATACACACCATGAGGGCACATGAGAAAGCTCATTTTTTGCTACATTCATTCATACCGTCTGCCCTAGATGGGGTAGTAGCTAAGCAGTACGAATACAGAATTTTTTTTAACGTAGTAGCCAAGTAGTACGTATACAGAGTTTTGCTAACGTAGTAGCCATGCAGTACGTATACATAGTTTTTTTTAACGTAGTAGCCAAGTAGTACGTACACAGAGTTTTGCTAACGTAGTAGCCATGCAGTACGTATACATAGTTTTTTTTAACGTAGTAGCCAAGTAGTGTGTATACAGAGTTTTGCTAACGTAGTAGCCAAGCAGTACGTATACATAGTTACTTTTTAACGCAGGACGATGGGCGCTGCAGAATGGACGTTACGTAAGAACGACGTTGCCTTCTCTACGGCGAGTTGTCTTGCGATAAAAGAGTGCCCTGTATAATAGAGGTTTTAATATATATTTTATGAGTGGATTTATGGATTCTGTAATCCGGTTCCACTTTACGCTGGGCAGCCTTAATTAACACTGCGGTTAGAGAGTTAATCAAAACAAGCAATTAATTCTGGAGTTGAAGTATGCTAACAAATGTGCAGATGACAGGAGTATACTGTAGTAGGAACTTCTTTGGTGCCCGTATACAGAGCACATCAGACCGTGTGTGTTAGTAATTACAGTGTATAGAAGTGTTCAGGCTTTAATGGCGAAAAATATTCACAAATTCGATATGAAAATTAGACTCGTCACATCTCGTGAATGATGAGCTGGACAAAATGCTTGTACATATCCACGGTGCTGTCATTAATTCTATGGCCGCAAGAATTACGAGCACCTCTGGGTTTTAGTTTCGCTATTAAATGACACTTTCGCATTCTTTTTTATCATCGTGCAAACAGAAGAAATTCTAAAGAATGTTACTCTAAAAAAAAACAAAACATTACGATTTCACTAACTTTGAAGCTTATTAAAAACACATCTTTTATAAATCGGACAGAAATAGAAGTGTATTGATGAATTTTAGATCAGTAAATGGACAGTTAGTGTACATGATAGGAGCAAAACATTTCTGTAAAACAGAGAACATCCTCTTTTATTTCCACCTGTGGTACTGCGGCGAGCGATAGAAAGGTGATTGTGATCCGTGAGCTGAGAATTATACAAATTGGTAGTGAGATAAATTAAAATATATGAGGGAGTATTGATATAGCTGGTCGACCATGTTGGCCCAGAGTATGGATCATTCTAACATAGATCACGAGTAAGAATATCGCTTATTCCTTGTATAATACTGTGTGGGTACAGCAGTCATGACAGGTTAACTTCCCGTCCAAGGAGTCTACCCGAATGAATATGGCCCGTCTCTGAAAAATACAAATTCCGATCCACGTGTCGTTATATGTGGGCATCTCCTTAACGTGCACGCTTGTACAGGCACTGCGGGTCTGTACAGGCCGCACGGCCCATAGGGAGAGTAGAGATATAGCTCTACTCTTTCTTGACCACGACACTAGAGGGGTGAGGTGTCAGCGTCACGCCCCGGCCGCTCTTTACCCCGGGAAAGACCCAGTACCCAGGGTGGGCTCCAGGGGCGGTCTGGACAGGTGCGGAAAATTTCGCCCCCACCGGGATTCGATCCTCGGACCGTGGACATGTCCCTAAGTAAATTATTTACAACATAAGTTTAGAATCTTAGTATCAGCATACGTTTTTCTGCAACATTCAAGCTTCTGGTTATGTGGGTTTGCTGAAGTATGTGTCGTTTTTTTTTTTTTAATTTCAGAGGTTTCGTAGTAGTGTCGAGCAAATTGAAACGCGTTTCAGTTATCCCGATGCGAATGAGGACACGACAAATAAGGCCTTGTCTCTGGGCAGAAAAGGAAGTCAGTGTGTATTGCTTAACAGCAGAGGTAAGATATTGCTCATCTCAGGGAGAAAGAGCGAACGAATCGGAAATAGTAGAAATATTTTTAGTTTAGCTAGCATATTCGTGTATGTTTCTGCGCTGTTTTATAACCGAGTATAATAAAATTAACGTATGTGTCGACGTATTTGATCTAATGACAATGATTCTCCGTAGGTCGTTCCTTGGATGTGCTCGTCCCCAAATAACGAAGTTCATAAATTACTGACTTTATGGCAGCTGTATGAACACTGGATGAGCGCAGTGAAAGGGTTTTTGTACAGTCCTACGGTTTTCTTATACTTTGCCTATTAATTTCGCAACCACCACATCTATAAATTTATAAGCTACTAACTGGCACCGAGAAAGTGATACAGATTTGTGCAAAATTTCTGTCGGATAATTTCCTATATGTAAAAAAAAAAACTGTGAACTATATTGAGTCATAAGATCGTAGGGGTCTATAGGTGACATTAAAATATGAACCTAATTGAAGGGATAGTAAGAGCATTTAGAGAGAAATAACTACAGGAAGACAGTTGAAGAGACCATCATATTCTAAACCTACAGCACCTCCTGTCTTACTTTTCGGAGTAGACGGTGAAGACAAAAGTTTCTTTGAAAATGGCGATAAATCCCTACTATACGGCACAGCTCCATTACCAAAAAAAAAAGTTAAACTCCTGACATCTGAGAAACCCTCAAATATCATAATGTATATTATAATGCAGTAAATAATCAGAATTTTTAAACTGTTTCCTTCCTAGTATACAGAAAATGTGCGGTTGACCTCAGTATACTCAAACTCGAAACATGTAGGTCTATCGGGTAAATAAATGGCCAGTCCTTGTGTTAGATAACAACTCATAAAGTTGGAAAGGGTATGCAGTCAAACACAACTATGTCAATTAAGGTGTATATAATGGCTATACTAGACAACTGCATGTTTCGGCCTTTACTGGCCATCTTCAGGTTGTCTTCAAGGGAACTTAAGGTCCTACTGTATACATTGTGCGCGCACGTGGTGCAGAGATCTCTACATACGGCCCTTATTGCGTAATGAAATTTCCATATGTGGTGGTATGCTCTGACTAGAGGCACGAAAGAGTCTGGTGGCCAGTGTCAAGTATGAAGGTTCTAGTTTCGCTGGTGTTATGAAGAGGCGTGTTCCTCTTCCTTCCTCTTCATAACACCAGCGAAACAAGAACCTTCATACTTGACATTAGCCACCAGTCTCTCTTGTGCCTCTAGTCAGAGCATACCACCACATATGGAAATTACATTAGGCAATAAGGCCCCATGCACAGATCTCTGCACCACGTGAGCGCACAATGTATGTAGTAGGACCTTAAGTTCTCTTGAAGACAACCTGAAGATGGCCAGTAAAGGCCGAAACATGTAGTTGTCTATTATAGCCATTAATACCCCTTAATTAGCATAGTTGTGTTTGACTACATAGCCTTTCCAATTTTCACACACACAACGGGGATGACACTTCCTAGAACTGATAGAGTGTATGGTAAAACCCTATAACATGCCGTGTTTTTACAGAGGAGGGGGTTCAGATATAGGTCTACCCTTTTTTAAACCATAGCTCTAGGTGAAGGTTGGTATTCAACGCCACGCCCCGGCCTATTCACCCGAGTGAAAGTTGTTCAGTAGCTATTTTAGAACTAATAAATATATCAGTTATAGTTGCGTTACACGTTATGTCTGATCGTATAGCATAACCACAGGCCATCACAATTGTTGGTTACAGATGTCTGTAGGTAAGAATTCAATACATGTTTCTGGTATGTGAATATTTTGTGTACGCAGAGATATAAAATTTAGCTGTGCCTAATAATAGAGGTTCCTTTATTAAATGTCATTTTGGATTTGATCATTGATTTTAAGAATATTTTGTTAAAAAATTTCAGGGTGAAAATTCGGTTCTTGTGGAATATATTTTTGCCATGTCGATTAGTAAACACCCACCGACGTTTAGGTGGCGCTTGCTACCTCCATTTTCAAATTCTAGTGGTAAGGTTCTTGGATTGCTTAGGCCATGAGTATGGATAAGCAGGCTTCTCCGAAACGTCGCTGACCGTTGGTCGGTCGGCACGGTAATATATTCCACAAGAACCGATTTGACACTACAACTGATATTCAAAACCCCTGTCGGCACGGTAATATATTCCACAAGAACCGATTCGTCAGTACAACTGATATTCAAAACCCCTGTCGGCACGGTAATATATTCCACAAGAACCGATTCGTCAGTACAACTGATATTCAAAACCCCTGTCGGCACGGTAATATATTCCACAAGAACCGATTCGTCACTACAACTGATATTCAAAACCCATATCGGCACGGTAATATATTCCACAAGAACCGATTCGTCACTACAACTGATATTCAAAACCCCTATCGGCACGCTAATATATTCCACAAGAACCGATTCGTCACTACAACTGATATTCAAAACCCCTATCGTCACGGTGATATATTCCACAAGAACCGATTCGTCACTACAACTTATGTGCAAAACCACTATCGGCACGGTAATATATTCCACAATAACCGATTCGTCATTACAACTTATCTGCAAAACCCCTATCGGCACGGTAATATATTCCATAAGAACCGATTCGTCATTACAACTGATGTACAAAACCCCTATCGGCACGGTAATATATTCCACAAGAACCGATTCGTCAATACAACTTATGTGCATAACCCCTATCTGCACGGTAATATATTCCACAAGAACCGATTCGTCATTACAACTGATATTCAAAATCCTTATCAGCACGGTGATATATTCCACAAGAACCGATTCGTCACTACAACTTAAGTGCAAAACCCCTATCTGCACGGTAATATATTCCACAAGTACCGATTCGTCATTACAACTGATGTGCAAAACCCCTATCTGCACGGTAATATATTCCACAAGTACCGATTCGTCATTACAACTGATGTGCAAAACCCCTATCTGCACGGTAATATATTCCACAAGTACCGATTCGTCATTACAACTGATG
>Ga0209755_10009715_pt1 | contig 10150 bp, 19 predicted proteins | sample TergutCo191P1_FD_187301 | JGI IMG/M metagenome (GOLD analysis project Ga0209755, IMG submission 187301) | Cornitermes sp. P1 segment gut microbial communities from Petit-Saut dam, French Guiana - Co191P1 (SPAdes) (version 2) | ecosystem: Host-associated > Arthropoda: Insects > Digestive system...
ATGTTTGTATATCCTTTTGGAAATGTAAATGGATTTAATCTTTGTATCGGCAATAATCCTTTGCCGCAAGTTAAGAGCCTTCATACTATGGAGAGCTTGACTTACCTACTGCTTTCTCTGCCAAACAATAACGACAGCTTCGGCCCGCACAAAAATAAGCTGAGGCTTGAACAGCGCGACCTTTTGGAACTTATAAAAGATAAGACCCCTGCATTTTACTATTCGGATATTTTAGTATCGTGCAATTCAACATTGGAGGATTTCATCGCAGAGAGAGATATGCAATAGCAAGTTTTTATATTCATCAACATTGCAAGTAGCAAAGCTACTGTATGTGTAAATACATTTTTCAAAATATCAATCCATAAGGAGGATTTGCATGAGTTTACAAGAAACCAAGACCACAAATGCGGATGTTGTTAATATTGAGGATTACTTGTTGGACAAAAGCCCCAGAGAATATGTAAAAACGGAGGCTGTAAGTCCGTATCGGGTGATTTTGCAAGACAGCCGCGATTTTATTATTGCCCGCAAAAAGGGCAAAAGCGAAAAAGAGTTAGTTATCCTTATCAGTAAGGGCCTTTTTTATTTTAAGGAAAAGGAAAAAGTCGAAGAGGTAACAGCCGAAAGGCTACAGGTTTTTCTAAAAGACCTCCGCGACTTTTGCATTGAACTGAATCAAGTGTCATGGATGCCAAATCTCAGCAAAGACGGCATAAACAGTTTAATGAATGTTATAACAAATCCCGCATATATCGCTATGGCGCACGCAAATGTTCTTAACCGGCATAACCATCAGTTTGTATATGCCGACTATTGGAAGGAAGATTCTGAAATTTTTAAGGATGTTCATGCCGCCGCTAAAGGCATGAGTCCATACAACTATAAAAATTGCATGGATGTGGCTTACGAGATAAAGGACATATTTACTTATGATGAAGTCGTTTATTTCGTTGAAATGCTGAAACAATCAAATTTTGAGCGTTTCTCATGCTCACCCAACAGAAACCACTACCCGCAAACTGTGGACGGGTTCTTCCGACTGCTCAATAAGCCGTACAACTTGGATTTGCACCGCCTTATTGACTACGCCTTAATTGATACTCAAGCCCAAGGCATTACGAGAATCGAGGCTGAATTTTGGCAAGCGTATGAAAAATACCTGAAAATGCAACTGGAGGTATTTGGCGAAATCCGAGATAAATACCCACGCTATTTAATGACAGCACACGACGTTATAAAATTAAATCTTAACCTTTTGGAACACAGCCCTTCCGATGAAAAATTCGAGGAATTGATGACCGGGGTTCAATGTCTGGCGCATGAAGATGACGAGTACAGCATTGTTGTCCCGCTTACTGCACGCCAAATCGCAGAAGAAGGTATCGCCCTAAGTCATTGCATGGGGTCTGACTCCAAGCGCATAGCGTCCGGTGACATGCAGGTATTATTTTTGCGCGGGCGCAATGAAAAAGATAAGCCCCTTGTAACATTGCAGTTTAGCCGCAACAGGATTATCGGCGCAGAGGGTCTGCATCGCCGTGGGCTTACAGACGGCGAGAGAAAATTCCTTGAAAGCTGGGGCGATAAAAATAATATTCAAATCACCGCTTAAATGACAGTTTTTGCACAATGTTAAAAGGTCGGGTTGTTATCTTCCCGACCTTTTAACATTGCCTACAACTACAACAAAATCAGAAGGGGTTGCAATGAATGATTGAATCACTAAAAGAACGATTGGGTGCAAAGCTCACTTCTTGGCAGTACGGTGAAATTCTTTCCTATATTTCAGCGTTCTCCCGCAATACATCAGCCACGGTATCAAGGGCTTCAATATGGTGGAAGTTGGAGTATTCGCTGACAGAAGAAATTTTGAACGCTTTGGTTGATATTGGCACATTGCAAAAATATCATGCCGTTCGTTGCCCCAGATGTAGCTTGCTGCTTGAAAGGGTAGAGTATTCGGAGGATTACGAGGATGAATCATACTGCTATGGCTGCAACAGCGACATAACTATGGACGCAAGCGATATAGATGTCATTTATTCGTTGCCGGATTTAACTGATAAGGGGGCGTTGGCATGAGCAAAGATACAAAAATGACCGTTTTGGAGTTTTATAAAGACGAGCCTGCAACTCATCCGCAACTGGGCTGTTCATTGCCGTATACCGATGTAATAGTTTACCTGTACCCGGAGAAATGGCGTGTTACAGAATACGGAGTAGATACCGGGTTGAAATCATATAAACCCGGCATGACCCGCAAAGAATCAATCGTGGAAGCGAAAAAACTTTTTTTGGATGAAGGGTTTACATTGAAGAGGCACAAGACTACCGAGGCGGATTACACAGGCGCGATTATCATGGACGCGCTTATGATTCAACCTTAATTATCAAATCGGAGAGAGGTGATTTTTTGGAATTAAGCGAAGAAGCACAAGGTAAGATGAAGGAAATCCGAGCCTTAGAAAATAAATACGGATATATAATTTTCCGTATGGCTTTTACTCATGTGATGGATGCGGGGTGCAGCAACTTTGACGATGATTCGGTTGAAAAAGGCTTTAAGTCAATACTTGCCGAAGAAGAAGCGCAAAAAGCAAGCGGCGAAAGGTCTTTTGTGACCCCGGACTGCAAGCGCAAAATATTGAGCTGCTCCGCCGAACTTGCTAAATTCAGCATAATGACATTGTTCGCCTATATCAAAGAGCATTTTATCGTTGATATTTAACGGTTACAAAGTCTCATAAAACATGGGGCTGTTTTTATGCCAAAAAACAGACAGGAGTTGAGTTTTATGCGTTCAAAGAGACAATTAACAGGAGCTGCTCTAACGGCAAAGGTGATAAAGACAAGGCTTAAAGCACTTTATCCGAGCGTTAAGTTCAGCGTGCGAAGCGACGTTTTTTCAATGGGTGATAGCGTTGATATAAGGTGGACTGACGGGCCGCTTCGGGAAACTATCGAAGTGATAACCAAGCCATATCAAAACGGCAAATTTAACGGCATGGAAGATATATACGAGTATGAAAGCATCGACTCGTCATTGGGGTGTGAGGGTGCTAAATATGTTATGTGCCACCGTGAAGCATCCGCCGGACTTATTGCTAAACTTGCCGCCAAAGCAAAAGAGCATTTCGGAACGGAGTTAGACCCAAGTGATTACACCTACCACAGCAGACTTGCGGATATTGAAAAAATGTTTTTTCCCTACACAGAGGTCACGCCAAAGCGCAATGAATCTGTTATTGAGGGAAGTGCCGCTATGTCTGGCTTGGAGTACAAAGTCATAAACGATGTAGACACACGGGATAACAGCGAAATTTTCGTTGTGAAAATCATAACCAAAGTTGATGATTTCAAAGCCATGCGGCAGGTTATGGATTCTTTCGGCGGATATTATTCCAGATTCAAAAAAGGTTTCATTTTCAAAGACGACCCGACAGCAAAATTACGGGGCGATTCGGCGGCAGAGGCCGCATAAATTCAGGAGGGCGTATGCTAAAAGTAATAAATGCGTGTGAAACTTTACGCCATATTTGTGATACATGGACACCTGATACCCAAGAACTTGATATTTTTCTGCATGATGTACACTCTTACGCCCTCATCGCAAAAACCGGCGAGAGGGCGGGGAGTATCAAATATTGCCCCTATTGCGGGGTCAATATCGAAAAGGAGGAACGCCCATAAAGCTGTCAAATGAAGATAAGTTAGCCGCCTGCATTGCGATAAGGCGCGGAGATTCATTCACACGGGGGAATGTTACCATGTTCCCGCTCGGAAGCATTGCCGAGTATTGCGTGATGCAGATGATTGGTGCGGCTGACAAATGCAAGCGTACCATAACTACAAACTGGAGCGAGGCTCTTAAAAAGTTTGAGGAATACGCAGAAGAAGTAAATTGATTTTTCACTAAAATTGGATTCTATAAGACGAAGGGAGAACGAAAATATGATGCAAGATATTATGGATAGGCTGGGAGCTTCATTCCCATTTGAATCGGTGGAGGCTAAGGTACAAGTCACCACCCAAGACAAAAAATTAGGCATGGTTGTGTTTTATCTTGATAGCCGTGCCATACAACAGCGGTTGGATGCGGTTGTCGGCATGTTTAATTGGTCGAACCACTTTTCATCATGGCACGATAATTCTCAAATTTGCGGTATCAGTATCTTTAATAAGGAAAACGGTGAATGGGTTACGAAGCACGATGGCGCGGAAAATTCTAAAGTCGCATCCATCAAAGGTGGCTTAACCGACGCATTTAAGCGAGCAGCGGTGCTTTGGGGCATTGGTCGCTATCTGTATCAGATTGACGGCATTTGGGTTGAGGTAGAGCAAAAAGGCAACAGCAGTGTTATTAAGGAAAATCAGCAACCGAAAATCAGAGCCGCTTATGATGCCGCCGTTAAACGGATATTCGGCGCAGGTGCAAACCAACCAGCCCCGACTCCCGCAGGCAATACGAGCAATAATGCAGTTTCTGCGAACAATCAAAATCAGCCTGCCAATAATCGCCCTGCGGCAAATCAACTGCCCGCCGCCAATACTCCACCCGCAAACAATCGCCCGCCTGCACAACCCGCAGCACAAAATACCACTGCTGCTGCAACCACACAGCCCGCCGCACAAGCACCCAACAACGCACAACAGCCGCAAAGCAATGTTATTCCGATAGACGGCTTCAAAATTCAAAGCATTAAGTCTTCCGGTGGCGGCAGTCAGTTATTGGAACTTTGCGATGGCGAAGGCGAGATTACGTCTGCGTATGTTAAATCGGGCGAGCGTGGCATTGCGCTCGGTGCATTTTTGCGTAATGTGAAAATGACAACAAAAAACGGTACACGCGGCAAATACAACATACTTGACAGCTACGATATAGCGGCGTGATGAACATTCTGCAATCAAAGCGGAGGTGAGCGATTCCATGAAACGGATTACAACGGTCATCAGCGGAACGGGCAAGTATGAAATCTGTAAAAATGAGCATGGGTATTGGGCAATCGAACACATGTATCTCAATGCCGAAGGCAGGCTCAGTAAGCCAATAAACGGAGTGCAAGGGCTTTTGCGTGACACCTTCAAGGCTGCGGTAAATGCCGCAACATTTGGTGGAAAGGTTAAAGAGTTCCGCGAAAACAACCCAACAGCCACAGAAGAACAGTTGATTCAATTCATGGTGGCTACAGTATAAACTTGCACAGGAAGGGGTTTTTCAAATGGGAAAGCGTAATAAAAAGAAAACGGTTTGGTGTTTTCTTGACGGAAAAAAACATTGCGATGTTGTCGAGTGGGCATTAGCCGCAAATGTAGATGTGACCGAAGCCAAGAAGCGATTGACTGAAATGTACCCATTGCATGAGGTTACTTTCAAAGTCGTTTAATTTTCGGTAATCGGCGCATTGTTGCCAACAGGATAGTCGGTATTCAATCTGTATTTACAGGTTTGGATACCGGCTATTTTGTTATTTTGACGAGGAGGATGAGTTTATGGCAAAACAGGCTGCAAAACATTCCAATGTTTACTATATCTATAAAGTAGAGTCCGGCTTTGAGGCGGTTGGAAAAGCAAAGGGCTGTAAAAACAGCCACGGGCTGGATTTGTTCAGATATAAAGGAAGTGTGTACGAAGGGCGTACAGGCGTTAAATTCATATCAGAAGCCGATTTACCCAATCTCGATACGAAAATAAAAAATATGGGTGGCGTGGAAAAATTCAATTCACTTGTTGAGGATATGCTGAAAAAAACAGGTGATTCCCCTCGCTATACCCGTCCCGATGAACGTAAGAAGGATATTTTTCCGCCCGACCCAGCGAAAGAAAATATTGTTTATGCTAAAGACACATACGGCAAAAAGCACTATTTCTTTCGCTTTGAATATGAGGGATTTGAGCTTTTTACGATGAATAAGGAAAAAGAGCATTTTCGTCAAGTCTTTGTACAGTGCGAGGGCTATATGCTCGGCATCGGCCAACACCATAGGCTTGAAGAAATAAAAATATGGCTTGAAAGTCTTGAAAATGGTGTAAAGGGGGAGGTTGAGCGGCGTTTTAATGAAAGCCTTGCACATCCGCAAAGATGGGCAGACATTGGATATGCCAACATTTTAGGGCGGCTTGATGAAGCAAAAGCCCACAACGCACCCATCCGTGAAGCCCGCGAACTTGAATATACGCAACAAAATGAAGAGCGAGAAGCCCGACGGACTGCCGAAGAAGCCGCCGCCAAAGCCGAATATGCACAGGCGATAAAGGCGGCTGAAACTAAAATCTTGAACAGGCAAACCGTCAGCAATACGGATATTCAAGGCAAATCTCTGATAATGCAACTTTTTAGAGAGCATAAAATATCCGTTCCTCTTAAAACGCAAGGCTGGATTATCGGTGCATTACACAGCATTGAGTTTGACAAGGAATATGATAGATGGACTTACCGCTACTTCAAAAGCAGTAAGAACAGCACTGTTTTTTCCGATTATCTGTCAAAGCTGGCACTTGTGATTCATGTTAAACACCAAGGCGAAGGCACTAATAAAAATGACGAGTAATCCTAAGCCGGTGGCTTTATAAATTTTTGGAGGTGGTTTTATTGATTAAATGGTGCTTGTGCGTTACAGAGGATAGGGACATTTGTGAGCCGAAATTCTTTGATACCTATGCGGAGGCTTATCAAAACATGAAAAAACTTCTCGTAGGCAACATAGCCGACAGTAGCCATGCTGATGAGCATTTAGATGACAATGGCGAAATAATCAATGTTGGAGAATCCGAACAGCATGGGCGGTTTTATATTTCGCGGGAGAACCCTATCAGCGAACACGATACCATGTGGAGCAATCTCAATGATGACTATTCACTTGATGCCGCAATCTTCAAGGTGAATATCAAGTAAAGCATATCACTCAATTACAAAAAGGGGCTGTTTTATGCCGGTTAAAATCAAGTGTGAAAGAATGACAACTTGGGATTACGACCATTGCCATGAATGTAAACGCTTTAATTTGCGGCGGGGCAAAGGGTTAGATAATTGGCGGTGTGCGCTTAACAATGAAAACGCACAAGAACGCCGTGATTTCGGCAACATATGGGCTACCGTTTTTATGAACAACCACGGGTATGATTTGCCCGACCCGCAAATTGAAGTTATCCATGTCCGAAATTGGAAGAAACAAAAAAGATGATTACACCCCCAAAAAGCACAAGGAGGCTGAAAAATGGAACTGCACACGATTGAAACCCTGATACCGCTTAATGCTGCGTACCATGAGGCTCATGGGGTTTCGCAGAACGATGTTGAACTGGCTAATATGTACAAAGCTCTTATCGAATCAAGCAGAACCGCTAACAAGGTTCAAGTCGGGGATATAGTGGAACTTACAACCGAGTATGGCGATTATTACGCAGATGCACATATTGAAAAATGGTTTGGCGAAGGAAAGTATTGGTCTGTATGTAAGAATCCGCATACGCCCTTCGTTTGGCCGACCCGCACAGGTAAAAATATAGAAACTTCCACAAGCGGAGGCCCGTGGACAAGCATACCTGATAATCTTCGCTATATAGGCAAGCGCAAAAAGATTTTTAAGGATTGGGGGCATTGCGGCAGTTGCGCTAACGGTGCTGTCCGATTTGAAGCAGAGGTTAATGTTTGGGAATATGTGCAGAAGCAAAAAGAAAGCGAGGAATTGCAATGAGCGACTATTTGGCTTTGAAACAACGGCATCAGCAGGAAGTTAATGATTTTCCGTTCTTTTTTGCGTTCAGCAATAAGCAGTTCGAGGAAGGGATGGCTAAATTCGGGCTAACCCCTGATGATACCGACAAAATTTATAAATTCGGCAGCATGGGCGGTTTTTACCTTCGCACGGATGCACCCCGTCTTAAAGAAATGTTTGACCGTCAAGACAAAGAAAAACAAGAAGCCCTTGCCTCAGACACTAAAGGCACCGGTTATATTTATCAGATGTTTTTGTATGAGCTGGCAAACCATGAATACGGCTATACAGGGGATGTAACCGACACGTTGGATGCGCTGGGCTTGACGGAGGACGAAATTGCAAACAGCAAGCCTCTTTTGCATGGGCTGAATAAAGCCATCAAAGAAATCAGAAGAAGGGAGGACTAAAATGCCCGAATTAGCCAAGTATGCCAAAGATAAAGGCATGAATCTTGAACAATACAAAGCATTATCGGCAGAATTGAACCAAACTGCTGACCGCATTTTAGAAAACGTGAAGAGTTGCGGTAAGTACGCCATAGACAGCGGTATGTACTACCCTGTTAATGAAATACTTGCTGACGGCGAGTATACGCCGTATATCATCTGTATGTTAAAGAAACGAGGAATGGAATTTATCGAAAATAACACGCTTTGGCGGGTGTAAAACGACTTTATATGGAGGAACTTAATGGGACAATATTACAGAGCAATGGTAATAGGCGAAAAAGACGACATCAAGGTTGTATCACCCTATGACTTTGACAACGGAGCCAAGCTGACAGGGTTTTCGTGGTGCGGAAATAATTTTATCAATGCTGTTTTGTCGCTTATTCATAATAATAAAGCGAAAGTTGCATTTATCGGTGATTACGCTAACGAGCCATACGAACCATCCGAGGATTACTACGCTTCAATTATGCCGGAAGAATCCTTTGCAAAGTATTATAAAGCCGCTTGGGACAGCAACGAAAAGCTCAATCTCCGAAAATACCGCTTCACTAAAGATGATATGAATATGATGGACATGGACACGACAGGTAAGTATCTCGTAAACCATGATATATGCGAATATATCGACATTGCAGCCTATATAAAAGAGGCTGCTTTTTTCTGGCATGACGATTACTGGGCTGTAAACCCATTCCCCATCCTTACGGCCTGCGGCAATGGTCGCGGCGGCGGGGATTTTTATTCCGAAAACATCGGAGGCGAATATGTGGGAACATGGGCATTTGCCATGATTGAATACACGGGTCAAATCCCGGAAGGATACACTCAATCAGACATTATTTTCAAGAATGAGGAGGCAAAAAGTGAGTAGCAGAGATGAAATTTTGGATAATTTTCAAGACCACCTGCTGGGGATTGACGATACATTTAAGTTCAAATGCCTTGAATGTGGGAAATGTTGCAGAAACCGCGAAGATTTACTTCTCAACAGCCGCGATTTATTCAATATAGCCAAAAAACTCGGAATCTCTATGGAGCAGGCACTGGAGCAATATTGTGAAACCTATATCGGCAAGGATTCTAAAATGCCTGTAGTGCGATTAAAGCCGCAGGGCGCAGGCAGAGTTTGCCCGTTACTCAAAAAAGACGGCAAGTGTTCCGTACACGATTCCAAGCCTACGGTATGCGCTTTGTTTCCTTTGGGTCGCGTGGTTGCCGGGGAAGAAATTTCTGACGGTCTGCAACCAAACAAGCCAATGCAACTTATGTATATCCTAAACCCTGTAAGTTGCGGCAGACGAAAGCATAAAAATACGGTGCGTTCTTGGCTTGAAAAATTCAACATTCCCATAGATGACGAGTTTTATATCCTGTGGGGGCAGTTACTTGTTTCCCTGTCAATTTCGGTTAGCGAATACGAGGAACAAGAGGTGTCCGACCAAATTATGGAGCTTTTATGGCAGAACATCGGAGCTGCACTCTATGTTGCCTACGACACAAAAAAGGATTTTATGGAGCAGTTTATAAAAAATTGCACAACGATTCAAGGGCTTTTTAACACACTTAAAGAGCAGTTCCCTAACGGCATAAACCCAACAAAAACATAAGTATAAGTCCGGAGGTGTATATATGGCCGCAATCGTACTAACGTCCACAGAAAATCTCTCCCGCGAAGAGTGGCTTGCATACCGCAAATTAGGCATTGGCGGCTCGGATGCCCCTGTGGTTTGCGGGGTGAGCAAGTATAAATCTCCCCTCGAATTGTGGTCGGAAAAAACAGGGCAGCATCCGCCGAAAGAGGCGGGAGAACCTGCTTATTGGGGTACGCTCTTGGAATCGCTGATACGGGATGAGTTTACTTTACGCACAGGAATTAAGGTAATCACCGTTAATCAAATTCTCCAAAGCAAGGAATACCCCTTTATGATTGCCAACCTTGACGGTGTTTGCCGTTGTCCCACTCATGGAAAGTGAAC
>Ga0209755_10009716_pt1 | contig 10150 bp, 10 predicted proteins | sample TergutCo191P1_FD_187301 | JGI IMG/M metagenome (GOLD analysis project Ga0209755, IMG submission 187301) | Cornitermes sp. P1 segment gut microbial communities from Petit-Saut dam, French Guiana - Co191P1 (SPAdes) (version 2) | ecosystem: Host-associated > Arthropoda: Insects > Digestive system...
GCCATGTGCAAATTTTAGTTCTAAGGAACCACGTCCCTTGCAGGGATATCTAGGGGCAACGCACTATCCCCGGGGGTTTCATCTTGCACCGGCATCGGCAGTGGCATAGCCGCAGAAACTTCGCATTCTTCTGCACGGCGACCATTGGTTTTTGTTACGGTAACGGTCAAATTTTCAAAAGTAAAGCTGTCGCCCTCTTCCGGTATGCGGCGCAAAACGTCCATTATCCAGCCACCCACGGTGTTAGATTCAGACTCCGCCTCTATGTCGAAATACTCGAACATTTTATCAATCGCCGCAGTGCCAAGTATCCGGTGCTTGTTTTCCTCAAGCGCACGAAAATCTTCAAACACTTCATCGTTCTCGTCCCAAATTTCGCCCACAAGTTCTTCCAAAATATCTTCCATGGTCACAAGACCTTCGGTGCCGCCGTACTCATCGGCAACGATTGCCATGTGGCTTTTTTCTTTTTTAAGCATCGTAAGCACTTCTGTAATTGGCGCACCGGTGACGGTGTAAACCACGGGCTTAATTACGTCTGCAAGCGGCACGGGATTTTCTGAACCGCCGGATGCCATACACTTCAAAAAATCACGCAGATGAACAACGCCGCGTATTTCGTCGATGGAATTTTCAACAACGGGCATCCGAGAAAAGCCGCTTGCAAGAAAATAGCCCGCCACCTCATCAATGCTTGAGTTAATGGGGATAGACTCAATTTTCACCCGGGGCGTAAGAATATCCCACACAGAAACATCGTTAAACTCGATTGCGTTTGTGATAAGCTGGGAGTCATCTTCGTTGATGATTCCGCCGGTTTCGGCTTCTTCCACCATGAAAATAAGCTCCTGCTCCAAGCGTTCTTGGGGTGCGGTTTCCGTTTCATCGCTATCAGTTGAAATTTTTGCGTTAAAATTATTTTTAAGGCGTATAATGCCACGGTTTATCGGCGTTAGGCCGGTCATTAGTACGATGATGAAAGGGACTACAAAAAGTGCAACTTTCTCCGGATTTTCTTTCGTGGTGCTTTTTGGCAGTATGTCCGTGAAAACAATAACGATTGCCGCAATCAGAAACGTCGAGATTATATACCCAAACTCCGGAATAAGCCGCACAAACAAGGATGCAGAAACCGTAGCCGCCGTTATCGCCACAAAGTTGTTGCAGATAAGAACGGTAGAAATTACCTCATCGAAGCGGTTTTCGTACAGGTTTACCACAAGTTGCGCACGCCGCCCTCGTTTGCCACCGCCTTCCGCCAAAGTATTGATTCTCGCACGAGACAACGACGAAAAGGCCATCTCTGCTGCGCTTAAATATGCGCCAAACATCAGCAGGACAACCAAGGATAATACCGATATAGAATTGAGAACCAAAGGTTCCATAGAAAAACAAAACCCTTCCAAGTTTCGTGTATGTTAAATAGTATGTTGCACACTTTGCATATAGTATAACCGCATTTCGTCAAATTGTCCAGCCGGTGGGAAGTTGATTTTTAAGGCGGCCTTGGACAAGGCGTGCCCAGCCTAGGGGGAAATTTTTGTGACACATTAGCACCCATGGTTTTGTGGGCGGAAAATTTTCTGCGTCTTCCAGCCACAAGGACTCGCCACGGAGATATTTTTCTGCATCGGGGGTAGATAGCTCGATGGCGTGGCGGGCGTCTTCTTTGCGAATGCCCATGGCCAGTGCCTGGGACGGAACAAATCGGTCTTTTTTTACCTCGCCCAAAAACCAGCCACTTCTTGCTGTGCGTAGGCCTTTCAAATTAATGGGAACGCTTTGCGCATAGAGGTTATGGTTGTGCAAAACCAGAGTTTTCTCCGCAAATGAGATGTTCAGAAAATCCTCGCAAAATTTTTCAAATTCCAATGTCAAAGTTTTTTTGGAGAGGGGGTTTGGGGGAGAGCCTTTTTCAAAAGGTTCTCCCCCAAGATTTTTCTCCAAAAGTGCAACAAAGTGGCCTTCCCCTTCATCTAAATGCGGCCAAATGCGTTTTTTCTCCAGCAGGGAAAAATCGCTGTGATTTTCTAAAAACGCCGCAATTTGCTCCTCGTTTTCTATCGTATTAAACGTGCAGGTGGAGTAAACCAGCCGCCCGCCGGGCTTTAGCATCATAGCCGCATATCGCAAAATTTCACGTTGCACCGCCGCACAGGCATCCGGCTTATTTGCCGTGTAGGCACGCACCAAATCCGAATCACGGCGGAACATCCCCTCGCCCGAGCAAGGTGCATCCACCAAAATTTTATCGAAAAACGCTTCGAATTTCCCTGCTAATTTTTGCGGTTGCTCCGTTAAAACAATCGCATTCGTAACCCCTGAGTTTTCCAAATTTTTCACAAGCGCACGTGAGCGTGAAGCGGAAGCGTCGCTGGCAACAAGCACTCCCCTACCCTGCAAATGCCCGGCAATTTGCACGCTTTTTCCGCCGGGTGCGGCACATATATCCAGCACAAAATCGCCCGGCTGTGCAGAAAGCATCTCCGCCGGACACATTGCACTCGGCTCTTGTATGTAAAACAGCCCCGCATGATACGCTATCGTTTTTGCAGGGCGAAGCTCGTTGTCATAGATGAAGCCGGTTGGACACCAGGAAACAGACCGTGGGGGGGGAAACTTTTTTTGAGGAAAAAAGTTTTCCCCCCACACCCCCCTTTCAAAAAAACTGGAATTGGAAATTTTTAGAGGATTTAGGCGTAAGCCACGTAGGGGTGGATTTTTGTAGGACGCAAAAAACGCAGAAAAATCTTCTGCGTTTAGCTGTTTTTTTATGCGTGACAAAAAAGTTTCAGGAAGAGCTACCACTATATCCACCACGTTTCGGTTTTTCTTGATAGGCGTTGCACCGCACGCCGGTGCTTTTGTATACCGCAACCGACGGCATCTCCGAGCATCTGAAGCCATAAAATGTACAGCATCTTGGGAATTTCGGATTCCATGTGTTTTCGTAATACACACATCGAAAGCAGTTGATTCGCTTCATTAAATCTCCGACTCTTTTCGTAATTTTTCGATTACCGCAGTCAAATCTTGCGAGCCTTCGTCTTCGCCACGAATACGCACAGAGACTTGGTTCTCCTCGATTTCCTTATCGCCCAAAATAAACATCACCGGGACTTTTGCAAGCTGGGCTTCCCTAATTTTGAGACCCATTTTTTCGTTGCGCAAATCGGCTTCGGCTCGCAGTCCCGCCGCATCAAGCTGTGCAAGAATTTTTTGTGCGGCCTCTGCATGGCGTTCGGCAATGGGAATCACCATTATTTGCACCGGAGTAAGCCAAAACGGGTACCATCCGGCGCAATGCTCGGTCAAAATGGCAATAAATCGCTCTATGCTGCCGAAACAAGCCCGGTGAATCATCACGGGGCGATGCTTGCCGCCATCTGCGCCCACATACGTGAGGTCGAAACGCTCCGGCATTTGCATATCGCACTGGATTGTTCCACATTGGAAACTGCGCCCCATGCTGTCCTTAATATGAAAGTCGATTTTGGGGCCGTAAAACGCACCATCGCCCTCGTTTATGCGGTACTCACGCCCAAGCTCGTCCAGCGCAGCTTGCAAATAACCCGTCGCAAGTTCCCAATCTTCCGCCGTTCCAATTGAATTTTCCGGACGAGTTGACAGCTCAAATTTGAAATCGTCCAGCCCAAATTTTTCGTAAACTTCTTCGTAAAGTGTAATTACGTTCTTGATTTCGTCCTTTAGCTGGTCTATGGTCATGTAGATGTGTGCATCGTCCTGGGTGAAAAGGCGAGCCCGTGCAAGCCCGTGCAATGCGCCGGATTTCTCTGCACGGTGGATGATTCCAAGCTCTGCAATGCGCATGGGAAATTCCTTGTACGAATGCAAGTCCAGGTTATACAGCAACATACCGCCGGGGCAGTTCATAGGCTTCACAAAATAATCTACGTTATCAAGAGAGGTTGCGTACATATTGTCACGATACTTTTCGTAGTGACCGGAGCGTTGCCAAAGTTCGGCGTTTAACATAATCGGCGTTGTAATTTCTTGATACCCGTAGCGTTTATGCACCTTGCGCCAGTATTCGATTAGGCGATTTTTTAGCACAACGCCTTTTGGCAGATAAAACGGGAAGCCCGGGCCTTCATCCAAAAATGCAAAAAGTTTCATTTCCTTGCCCAGTTTGCGATGGTCTCGCTTTTTGGCTTCTTCTATACGTGTAAGATATTCCGCAAGGTCGTCTTTCGAGAAAAACGCCGTGCCGTAAATGCGAGAGAGCATGGCGTTTTTTTCGTCACCACGCCAATATGCGCCCGCCGTAGACAGAAGTTTGAACGCTTTCACATCCCGAGTGCGTGGCAGATGCGGCCCTGCGCAAAGGTCGGTGAATTCGCCCTGCTTGTAGAAAGATGCTTCTTCGCCATCGGGTAGGTTTTCGATTAGTTCACGCTTGTATGGCTCGTCCCCTGCTTGGGCAAGTGCATCTGCACGAGACATTGTGAACCGTTCAATCGTGAAATTTTCTTTGATGATTTTTTTCATCTCTTTTTCGATTGCCTTCAAATCTTCCGTGGTGAAAGGCGTTTTTGTTTCAAAATCGTAGTAAAATCCGTCCTCGATAGACGGACCTATAGCAAGCCGCACATCCGGAAAAAGCCGTTTAACCGCCTGCGCCATAACGTGCGCCGCAGTGTGCCGCAAAGTGTTCAAATCATGTTCCATTTTTACCACGTCCTTTAGTTTTGAAGTTCTGGTATGGAAGTTTTTTTTGTATTCTATCGCATAATTTGAATTCTTTCAAATGGATGTGGCGGTAAAAAATTTTTCATCCGGTTGGTGTGACTAACCGGTTCGTTTCGGAATTTGCCGCATAATTTCCAAAAGCACTAACCATTCCCCTGCAACCGCTTAATCAACCCTGCCAGCGGCAAAATCAGCGTGGCGGCGGCAAAATTACCAATTGCATGGGCTATATCAAAGGGTATGCCTACGGCAATCCAGGCAATCATCCCGTGAAAATTAAGCCCAAAAAAAAGTGCGTGAACCGGCGCATACAATGTGCCAAACGCCAGCCCGTGTGCCGCACAAATTACCATGTACAGCGGTGCTTGCACCTTGCGTGGTAAATTTATTTTACCCGCCAGCATAAACGCACCCCACAGCGGAAGCCATACATATAAATACGGCAGCCACCAAACAGAAAATCCCCAATACAGGCCGTCCAGCAAGATAAAAACGTACAGCGGAACAAGCGCACGCACACGATATGTTAGCGTAATTGCGGCAATAAACAGCCCCAAAACGTGGATATTCGGGAGCATTGCCATAATGATGCGGGACATAAACATTAAAGCACCCAGCATCGCAAAAATCGTTAGGTCTCGTGTGCGGCTATTGACGGAGTACAAACGCATATGTTTGACCCGCCTCGATATAAGTTTGGTCAACGCCTACGGGCGACATTTCGCCGCCTACATAAAACGCCCACCATGCGCCGTCTGCGGCAAAATCTGCCGTAATGCCCGCCACTTCCGTAACCATAAGCCCAAAGGCTGTTTCATCGCCGGAAATTTTACCAAGTACCGATAACGCCGCACCCAGCATAACTTCATCCGTGCTAACTCGCCAAGAATCAACAACGCCGTCACCGCTTGCCACTTCCAGAAAAAACGTCGTACCGCCCTCCCCTACCCCGGGCTGAATGTTAACGGTTACGTTTTCGTCTAAAGTGCTTCCGCAAGCCACCAGCACAAAAAGCGCAATCAAAGCCAAAAATTTTTTCATTTTTTTCTCCTTTTTTCTCGAATAAAATTCGCCCATTCTCAAAAAAACTGGTAGTAATCCGTTTTTATCATCCCGTTAAAAAGTTTGCGCTTGGCACGGGCTTTCTTTTTGTATGCGGTTTCGAAAAATTCGTCGGGGGTAATTACATATACATTCCAGCGTGTTGGGTTGAAAATTCGCCCAAGTTCGGCGTACAGTGCTTCGGCTTCCTTTATTTGCCCCAGGCGTTCGCCGTAGGGCGGGTTGATGATTGCCGTGCCGGTTTCTGCCGGCAAAACCGTTTGGGAAACCGGGCGGTTCTCGAAAACGATACAGTCATCCACGCCGGCAAGTTCCGCATTGGCACGAGCCAATTCAACGGCGGCAGGGTCAATGTCTGCGGCGTGGATTATCGGCTCTGCATCTGTGCGAATTTTTGCATATGCCGCAGTGCGTTCCTCTTTCCATACCCCCGCCGGAATGCGTTTCCATTTCTCACAGGCAAACTTCCTTGCAAGGCCGGGGGCGATATTTTTTGCGATAAGTGCGGCTTCTATTGGAAGAGTACCGCTACCGCAACAGGGGTCGAAAAACGCCTTGCGGCCGTGATATTTGGCAAGGGAAATGAGTGCGGCGGCCATTGTCTCTTTCATGGGCGCACGTGTTGCCCTTGCACGGTAGCCCCGTTTGTGCAAGCCGTTTTTTGCACCGGTTGTATCAATTGTTAGCGTTGCAATATCTTTGAGAAGTGCGACTTGAATCGTAAATTCTGCACCGGTTTCCGCAAACCATTCGATTTTGTATTTTTGCCGCAATTTTTCCACCACGGCCTTTTTCACAATAGACTGCACATCCGGCACGCTGTAAAGCCCTGAGCGCACACTTTTGCCCGTTACCGTAAACTTTCCGTCGGCGGGAATCCACTCGTCCCATGGCAGAGCCTTTGTTTGCTCAAACAGCCCGTCAAACGTGGTGGCAGAAAATTCGCCCAATTTAAGCAAAACCCTGTCTGCGGAACGAAGCCATAAATTTGCACGGGCAATCCCCGCATTATCCGCCGCAAACTCCACCTTGCCATCCAGGCAGGAAATATCGGCAAAGCCCAACTGCTCCACCTCACGCTTAACAACCGCTTCCAGCCCAAAAGCCGCCGTTGCAATTAATTTGTACATTTCAAATTTCCCCTCTTCCGCATCCGTTTGTACATTTTATATGTCCCCCCTTCCGCATTCGCAAGAAACGGCGAGATGCTCTTTCAAAAACAGAATCGCCTGGCGATAACCGTCAATCCCCTGCCCTGCAATGGTTTTCACGCAGGCCATACCCGCATAGGAAATTTGGCGGAAATCCTCCCGTGCGGCAATATCGGAGATATGTACCTCCACGGCGGGAATACCCACGGCTTTAAGTGCATCCAAGATGGCAACGCTTGTGTGGGTAAATGCGGCAGGGTTGATAATTATGCCATCGGCCTTGCCCCTTGCCGCCTGTATTGCATCTATGATTACGCCCTCGTGGTTGGACTGCATCACAGCCGCCGTAATGCCCTCTGCCAGGCAAGTTTCATGCACCAATGCTTCCAGTGCGGCATAATTATCGCTACCGTAAATTTCAGGCTCACGCAAGCCCAGCATATTCAAATTTGGCCCGTTAATTATCAGGAAATTCATAAACACACCCCTCTTACAAAAGTTTCGATTAAAAACACACCCATGTCGGGCTGGTAAAAGTTTCGATTAAAAATACACCCATATCGGGCGAAAATCTACATATTTTTTAGAATTTCCAGCAGCAGTTTCCACACCCGTGCCACGGATGCAATCTCCACCCTCTCGCCGGGGGTGTGATAATCGTAGGCATTTGGCCCAAAGGAAAGTATATCTATGAGTTCGTTTTTTTCTGCAAATTTTTGCGAGAAAAGCCCGCATTCAAGCCCTGCGTGAATTGCGATTATCTCCGCATCGCTGCCAAAAACGCTTTTGTACGTCTCACGTGCGATTTTAAGCAAGCCCGACTCGGGGTTATATGGCCATGCGGGAGTGCGCTGTAAAAACTCGTACTTTGCGCCGCAAAGTGCCGCCAGTGCGATAATTTGCGCTTCAATTTGCCCTGTCAAAAACAAGTCTGCCGCACGTGCCATTGCAGATATTTTCACGGTTTCGCCAATCACTTCAACTCGTCCAATATTGCTTGATGCCGTTACAAAATCCGATATTTCACGGCTTTCTGCCAACACACCGCAGGGGAAAACAATCAGCGCATTTACAATTGCCCGGCTATTCGAAAAGCCTAAATTTTTTCCGGAGGACGCAGAGAAGTTTCGGGAGATTTCCAGCCCGGGGTCGGATGAGGAAAATTGCTTTTTGATATTTGCGGAAATTTCATCCAGCACGGCAGAAATTTTCTCTTTTTCGGCGTGCGGAAATAAAATCACGGCAGAAGCCTCACGAGGAATCGCATTTACTTTCATGCCCCCGGAGATTTCGCCCAGGCTCACATCCCCCGCACTTAATGCGGCATCCAGCACAAACCCAAGAATGCGCAGGGCATTGCCCCGCCCCAAATGTATATCCACGCCGGAATGCCCGCCGGTTAAACCGCCTACGGAAATTTCACAGCGTGTGCAGTCGGAAATTTCCGTGTGCGTAACGGGAATGTCAAACTCCACAACACTTCCTGCGGCGCAACCCATGGTAAAAGTGGTATCGTCGTTGCTATCCAGGTTAATCATCCGCCTACCGTCAAGCTGTGTTATATCGAAATTTTCTGCGCCACTCATACCGGCTTCCTCGTCCGTTGTCAAAATAATTTCCAGCGGCGGATGCGAAAAATCACCCGAAAGAAGAGCCATGCACATGGCAACGCCAATGCCGTTATCTGCGCCAAGGGTAGTCCCACGTGCTTTCAAAAAACCGCCGTCTTCATATACATCAATGGGGTCTTGGGTAAAATCGTGCTTTGTAGCGGCATTTTTTTCGCAAACCATATCCAAATGCGCCTGCAAAATCACCGGCGGTTTTTTTTCAAAACCCGCCGCCCCGGGCTTCTTTATAAGGAGATTATTCCATTTATCTTGCACAGCTTTCGCACCGTTTTTTTGCGCAAAGTCTGCAATAAAATCGCTAACCGCCCGCTCATTCCCGGAACCTCTGGGTATTTTGCTTATTTCAAGAAAGTTTTCAAAAACATTTTTCGGTTCAAGTTTTTCAAGCATATTTTTTCCTCCAATGGCATTTCATTTATAAAGGAAGCATAACCTTGCGAGGAAAACGGGTCAAGGTACGGCGCATAAATTTTTCATCTGGTTGGTGTCACTAACCGGATGGGTATGGACATTGCATCACAAAAGTGATAATATTCCCCTGAAATTCGTATCCGTAGCTCAGGGGATAGAGCGTTCGCCTCCGGAGCGAAAGGTCGCAGGTTCGATTCCTGCCGGATACACTTGACAATCTCCCCAAACTATTCTAAAATAACCGCAAACATCCGCCGGCGGTGTTTTTTTAATGTGCGCACGGCGCACGGCGATAACCGGGGGAGCATATGCAATGCTTATGCGTTCTCTCGAAGCCGGATAGCGTTTTGTATTCAATTTAGGAGGAGAGATTTGAGATGCGTACGAAAATTACATTGGCTTGCACAGATTGCAAGCAGCGCAACTACAACACGTTCAAAGAAAAAAAGAACCACCCCGACCGCATGGAAACAAAAAAATATTGCAAATTTTGCAATAAACACACCTCGCACCGTGAAACCAAGTAGGTTCAAAATAAAGGAGTGTCACCCATGACCGACAAAAACGAACCCGGCGTAGTAAAATCTACATTTCAAGCCTATCGTGCAGAGTTCAAAAAAATAGTGTGGCCATCTAAGGAAACACTGCTTAATCACACCCTTAGGGTTATTGTTGTATCTCTCATGTTTGGTGCATACATCGCTCTCAACGACTTTATTTTCAGTAGCCTGTTTCAGGAATTCGTGTCTCGCTTTATCGTAGCGTAAGGAGTAGCCATGACAGAAGAACACAAATGGTACGTGGTTCATACCTATTCCGGGTATGAAAACAAGGTGAAAGCAAACATCGAAAAAATCGTGGAAAACCGCAATATGCAAGAATATTTCGAGAAAATCGTTGTCCCCATACAGGAAACGCTTGAAATGAAAAACAACGTAAAAAAAGCGGTTCAGCGCAAAATTTACCCCGGTTATGTACTTCTCAAAATGATTATGACCGACCGTACATGGTACATTGTGCGCAATACACGGGGCGTTACCAGTTTCGTAGGCCCGGCATCAAAGCCTGTGCCGCTAACAGATGAAGAAATCATCTCGATGGGACTGGAAATTCCAAATTTCGAGTTGGATTTGGATATTGGCGAGTTGGTACGCATCATAACGGCTCCTTTCGAAGGCTCTGTGG
>Ga0209755_10009717_pt1 | contig 10149 bp, 6 predicted proteins | sample TergutCo191P1_FD_187301 | JGI IMG/M metagenome (GOLD analysis project Ga0209755, IMG submission 187301) | Cornitermes sp. P1 segment gut microbial communities from Petit-Saut dam, French Guiana - Co191P1 (SPAdes) (version 2) | ecosystem: Host-associated > Arthropoda: Insects > Digestive system >...
CCTTTTTTTTATCCATTTTTGTGTGCGTTACTGATGATACTTTTAGCCCTAAAAGTGATTTTTAATTTTAATATTGATATAATTTTGTTATTGTAATAGTAATGTGCAATGTGGGATCCCTCCCACAGTGAACACACAACGACTGTACCGCTGTTGACATCTAATTGCATTGCCTTGCTGTTTGTCTTGTATAGAAGGCCTGGTGATGGAGCAGTTAGTTAACCCAAAATGTGCAGCCTGTGTATCTGATTGAGAATATCGGTTGTGTTCAACTGGAAATTTAATTATTTTTTCTCAATTGGATCAAAATGCAGTGGAATATGTTCTGTTATGTACCGCAGTCAGTATAGTAATTAGGGTACAATACATGTGAGAGAGTAATTGTAGTTTGAATTTTGGCAGAGGCAAGGTACTGTTCTCTTCTCTAAAAAGCCCTAACTGGTTGTAGTTTCTACCCACGGTCTTTTCCACATGGTTGAATTAGGTGTTCCTTTAAGCTCACCATTTACCCCCATACAATGCCGTGGTTAAGAATACATGGAACTCTAACTCCACCCCCTCAATCCTCTCATATTATGCATGAGGCGGACATAACTTCTACATTTAGAAAATAACATAAATCTGACAGAAGGCAGTTGTGTGTATTATGATTGAGCATGATGAGTTTGCTCAACAGACCATTTTCCTCATCATTAGGACATGAAGATGCTTGTGGATTTTCTCAGTAATGAAAGGTAATACGTTGTGTTTCAGCATGTGACAGTGCTGCCACAATTGTCATACTTTAGAGACATTGATGTGAGGATTCCGAGCTACTCTTTTGTCCCAAAAATATTTGATGTCAATATTGTGGCACCCGTATTCTGTGTATTGCGTGTGGCATTTATAACGTTAGAATATTCCAGTGTGTATACAGTGTCCTTATATAACTGTGTCTTCTAACAGAATTATGTTTTATTTATGATTTTACAGAAGAAAATTGATGGAATCAAAGCAGAAAATGATACAGATATTGATATTGAGGAAGGCTCAATCTGCATAAAGACTGATGATGTAGGTGTACTGTCATCTGTTTCCAAGAAAGAGACTGGACCTGAGGTGAGCTCATTTTTGTATTTGGTGCTAGGTTCCCGCACCGTGCCAGTGTGGTGATAATAGACATTAATAGCGTGATGTATATTTCCTATGACGTAGACCACAGTTAAGTACTTGTGTCCTGGACCTGTGGAAGGTGTATTTAACATTCTTATGTCCGTGCATCACTAACATATTCACAGATTGTAGCCAACAAGATGCATTGTTTCACAATTTATTTATTTCTGTAAGACGCTGTACGTGTTTCAGACAGTTTTTCTGTCGGTCATCAGGAGCTCCAAACTGCACATACAGCGTGAGGTATTTGTGAGACTGTTACTGCTACCTGCTGCTAGCCTGGCCAGGCTAGCAGCAGGTAGCAGTATGTGCAGTTTTGAGCTCCTGATGATGGACAGAAAAACCATCTGAAACACGTAGAGCGTCTTACAGAAATAAATAAATTGTGAATCGTTGCATCTTGTTGGTTATAAGCTGCAAACTGTGGAAGGTGTGTTCTTATACTTACATGTTCTGTGGTCTGTAAGCTGAGAATTAATGCTCCAGTACTCAGAACCCCCATGTATTTTCACAGATGGATCTCAGATGAATGGATGTTAAATGAGCTGGGCTTTAAATTTGGCTGTATCCATTCTGTAGAGCTCTTTGCTCTTTGTAAAGCATTTAAAGATGTGGTTAACCTTCTGCCTGGTTAGTGTTCACCGTGTACAGACTCCTTGAATGTGATACAAGACTCAGAATCCCCTGAAAACATCCACCCTGTCATCTTGGCTTTTTGCATGAGCTTTCACTCTTTAAGAACGGTTTAAATGTGATTATGGACAGCATTTTATGTAGGTATCTGAGGTAGGAACAATTTGTACCACTGCCTGGGTAACAATGCTCCACCTGTGTCCTTTCGACAAATGCCAGAGTGGCTGTAACCATACTTGAGACATAATGTGTTGTGACGTGAAACCATGAATGCACCCATGTGGATCTTCTTGTTTTGCCTGTCGCAGATTGTGGTCCTTGGACTCTGGATCCATCACACACATCTATTCATGGCCATTTTCTTTAAAAGCTGCCTTCTGTGTTTGTCCCTGTAATGTGTAACTTGGTTGTTTTCACATTTTAGTTAATTTCCTAGGTTATACTGTCACAGTTTCATCTGTCACATTCAGTCAGTGAAACAGTGTCTGTGGAGATCCTCATGTTTCATGCTTAGTTTTCACCTTGTCATGAGATCTTGCCACTTTTCATCCAGTACAACTTTATGTCATTTTCAACTTAACCTGTTTGGTGGATCAACTGCTATGGGCCTGTGAGCAGAATATATATTGTGCAACTTGTTACATTGACCTGATTATTTTTAGTAGATCTTGGATTCATAAACCCAGTACTATTATCACCATCACCATTTTTGGGGCATTTTTCCTTGTACCATCATGTTCAAAACTGTGTATTGCATTTAGTTTTCTGTCATTCTTAAAATGTATGTGTACTCTTATTACGGTAGTTATTAAGTTATTTTCCATTGTATTCATGCTTGCATTATCTCTCACATTTGATAGCTGTCTTTCTCTCTCACACGCTGTATCTCTGTCTTTGTTTTTTCAACCAGTCCTTCAGAATCTTATTGCATCTGCTGTTACACTTAACAAAATACCTGCCCATGTTCCTCTTCTAATATTGGCACAGTCTGTTTAATGTCAAAGTTGTTGTTATTTAATATATTTTAGTTTTGAGTCAGACAGTTCTTCTTTATGTTGATATTTACGTAGTACTCTTCTCATTTCTTTGCCAGTGTACCCTGAAGGACCATCAACTCATACGTGGTACTGAGGATCCATGTATGCCTGATACAGGTAGTAATTCACTCAGTAATAAGAGGGTTCGTAAGAAACGTACACACTTACGTAGTGGTAAGCATGCATATGTCTGTCAATTGTGTGATAAGTCATTCAGTAGAAAGGGGTATTGGAAGAAGCATCAGTTCACACACAGTGTGAGACGTCGATATTTTTGTGATGTGTGTGATAGGTCATTTCATTATAAGGGTGATCTGAGGAGACATGAAGTAGTACATAATGGAGAGGGTTCATTTTCGTGTCATACATGCAGTAAGTCATTCCATTTTAAGGCTAATCTGAAGCACCATCAACGAGTACACAGTGGGGAGCGTCCATTTTTGTGTGACGTGTGTAATAAGTCATTCAGCACGAAGAGTCATCTGACAACACACAAAATCACACACAGTGGGGCACGTCCATTTCAGTGTGATGTCTGTAATAAGTCATTCAATAATAAGGGCATTCTTAAGTCACACATACTGCTGCATAATAATGAGCGTCCTTACCAGTGTGAAGTGTGTAACAAGTCATTTTATAAGATGGCTACTCTGAAGCAGCATAGTATTTTACACAGTGGGGAGCGTCCATATCATTGTGAAAAATGTAATAAGTCATTCATTTTTAAGTCTCTTCTGAAGAGACATCAACGTGTGAACAGTGGAGAGCGCCCGTATTCCTGTGATATTTGTAGTAAGACATTTGCTGACAAGAGCAATTTGAGGTCACATCGACGGGTTCATAGTGGAGCCCGTCCATATGACTGTCCTGTTTGTAATAAGTCATTCAAGACAAGCGCTATTCTGAAGAGGCATGAACGCATACATACTGGGGAACGCCCATATGACTGTGATCTTTGTAACCAGTCATTCAGTGATAAGTGTGCTCTGAAGAAACATAAGCTAGTACACAGTCAGGGCCATGAATTTTTCTGTGATGTATGCAATCGATCATTCAGTAGAAAGTGTCAGCTGACGGTACACGTAAAGATACATAGTGTAGAGCGTCCGTATCAATGTAACATATGCGATAAGTCTTTCGTTAGTGAGCATACGCTGAATAATCATAAAGCAATACACAATAATGAGCGTTCATATCACTGTAGTTTTTGTAGTAAATCATTCCTGTTTAAGAGTGAGCAGGAGAGGCACGAACTAATACACAGTGGGGAGCGTCCATTTTTCTGTGGCATTTGCAATAAGTCATTTCGTAGGAAGAGTCATCTGCAGACACATCAGTATGTACATTTTGGGAATCGCCCATATTGCTGCAAAGTATGTAATAAGTCATTCATTATTAAGAGTAACTTGAGGAACCATGAACGGGTACACAGTGGGGAACGCCCGTTTTCCTGTGATGTCTGTAATAAGTCTTTCAGTACCAAAGGTTATATGAAGTTACACGTGCTTTGTCATTCGGCGGAGCGTCAGTACCGATGTGAGGTGTGTAATAAGTCGTACAAACATAAGAATACTCTGAAACAACATGAGCTGCTGCATAAAGGGTAGCATCTTTGTTCCTCCAATTTGGATAATAATAATTTAATAGAATGAACCTTCTGAAGGCTTGTCACTGGACAGTTTGTATCACTGACACATGTCTGGGAAGGTCATTCTGTAAGGCAGGTAATTTTAACTACTTGCACTTATGGTGTGGAGTGTCTGTGTCAGTGACTTGAGTTCAGTACATCATTTTGTAGGTACATCCAAATGAATGTTACAGTCAGTTGATGTAACTTCATGTTCAGGGGGAATAAGGGTACGTGTTTCAGCTAAAAATTATTTGCCATCATCGGGCTTAATTACAAGAATATAAAAGAGCATATTACCTTTGCCTCCATATCTGAATTCTCATAATTAGCTATGATAATGGATAATTGTTTTTATCTGAAATATTTAGCCTTATTTTTCTTGAATATAATGTGTGTGGGCCAGGATAATGTAGTTTTTATAGCAACTCACTATGGGCTGGATGATCCTGGGGATCATATTCCACTCCGGGGGGGTGGGATTTTCCACACCCTTCCAGACCGGCCCTGTGGCCCATCCAGACTCCTGTCCAATGGGTACTGGGTCTTTTTTTGGGGTGTAAAGTGGGCAGGGTGTGGTGTTGACCACCTGCCCCCATATAGCGCTGAGGTTATAGAAAGAGTAGAGCTATACCTCTGTTCCCCATCTGGGCCTTCATGGCCTGTTTGAGAGTGAACTTTACCTTTTATAATGCTGTGTTGACTGACTTACATAAATTGTATTTAATAACATTGTGGGTATGTGCCACCTTAAAGCAAATCTAGATACATCATTGCATACATTGTGGAGAGTGTCCGTATCCCTGTCGTGTTTAGTGACGCATTCAGCAGCAGATGGAGACATAGTGGGAGTGACCATGTCGGTGTTATATTTGTAGCAAGTCTTTTCTCGGAAGCATGATCTAAGGAAATGTCGGTGTTTAGGCACTGAAGCATGTCCATTTAACTGTGATATGTGCAATGAGTTACTCACACTGGTAAGTGTGGACCCAAGAGTCTTGGGGATGGTCCATTATTCTGTGCAGTGGACACGTAATTCAGAACATTTGTAGCCCTGTCATGTGTAAGATTGTATTTTGCTGTCAGAATCTCTCAACTTATACATATTGCATTTATACACTATCATTGTCAAGAATCGGTATAGTATTGAGTGTACATATTGAGTAAGTTGGCTGAAGATGTAACACGTTGTAAAGCAGATACTTGATTTGAATCTTGGCTGGGACATCAGCTGTCCTGACTGAAGTGTGTTATAAGTTTTCTCAGTCCTTCCCTTAAGTAAATAAATACAGTGAAACTTGCTTAAGAATTTTTTCACGCCAAAGACGTCAGCATAACGTACCAAAATTTTCCAATGTGATTAACACACACACTGCCCTTTTATGTTTCCAGCGTGGGTCTAGTGGAGTGCATTGTTACTGAAACTATTTTAATATCAGTCATCCAGAGTATTCTGTGGACAAAATTTTGTTCACTTGACATTGTGGATGTGTGCAAGTTTTTGTCCTGTAGAGTGATTAATTATTGCACACATCAGTGTGGTTAATACCACTCGTCAAAACCTGTGTGCTGGCAAGACATTATTGCAGTCCAGAAAATTACACGATGGAGCAGCGTTGTTTGTAATATGGAACTTGTGGTTGTTTCACCTCAGTGCTAATACTGAACTGAATGCTTCACTGAATCGAGTATAAAGTTGAATTAACACTGTCATTAGATTTTTTCGTTTATTTCAGAAAACACGTACTTGAACGTGGCAACATCAAAAACGGGCATAAAACGCAAGCCACTCTCATTATCTGAAAAGCTGCACATAATACAAAAAGTGGATGGCTTTCCGAGTGTCCCTCGCACCAAAATCTGTAAAGAACTAGGCATTCCTGTGTCAACTGTTAACACAATTATGCTAAACAGAAACAAAATCCTTAAACAGTTACTGACGCAACAGCCGGGCAGAAAGAGAATGAAAACAGGAAAATACGAAAAGGTGGAAGCAGTTCTTATGGAGTGGTTCCGACAAAAACGGGCACTTAACTTAACGATTAACGGACGCATTCTTAAGAGTAAGGCGGAAGAAATTGCAATGAAACTGAATATTGAATTCAGACCATCCAAAGGTTGGATAGATAGGTTTAAAAAGCGTTCTGGTATTGTGTACAGAAAATTTAGTGGTGAGGCAAACAGTGCAAATCCAGAAGAAGTGGAAGCCTGGAAAGGCAGAATTCTTCCTCATCTCATGGCCAGTTATTCTCCAAAGGACATCTTTAATGCTGATGAATGTGGCCTGTTATACAATATGCTGCCTGACAAAACATACACATTCAAAGGGGCAAACCGCAGGGGCATGAAGGTTAATAAAGAAAGGATCACCATTCTTGTGTGTTCAAACTTGGATGGCACAGAGAAATTGCCACTCCTCATAGTAGGAAAATCAAAACAGCCACAGTGTTTCAAAAACACAAAGTTTCTGCCGTGCACCTACCGTCACAATAAGGCTGCCTGGATGACATGTGAGATCTTCCATGAATTTCTGGTTTCTTTCGATAGGAGAATGGCATCAAAGAGTAGGAAGATACTCCTATTTGTAGACCACTGTCCTGCTCACCCAAAAGATGTAGGGAACTTTAAAAATGTGCAAGTGGAGTTCATTCCTGCAAACATGACCTCAGTGCTGCAACCTATGGACCAGGGTATCATCAAGGCCTTAAAGCAGAGGTTTCGTAGAAGCTTTGTTTTGAGATTGCTGCAAAGACGTAACTTCACTGAAGACGGCTGCAGAATGTCCTTGCTTGACGCGGTGTCCATGCTTGCCGTGGCCTGGAATTCAGTTGGCAGAGATACTATTGCCAACTCCTTTAAGAAGGCTGGATTCAGCACAACTGCAGAACCTACAAAACAAGATGAGGATCGTGATGAAGAAGTAAGCTGTGATGCGTGGTCCAGTCTCCAGGAGAAGCTAAATATCAGGTCTACTTTTGAAGAGTTTGTACAAGCAGATGATGCCCTTCCACCGTGTGGGGAGTTAGATTTGGACCAGCTGTGTGATAATGTTACTTCTAGCCCAGATGAACTTGAAATGGATGGTCCAGTGGCTTATGACTGTCCATCTGTTCCCACATGTTCTGAGGCGATGGAGTACTTGGAAAAGTACGACCATTTTCTGCAAAGCAACACGAACGTCCCAGAAGATGTAGTCAAAAGTCTGTGGAACCTGAAGATGTATACTGAGACTGTTTTTGAAAATAAGTGCAAGACAAATCATGCTTAATAAATATTGCAAGAAAAATGAAAGCCTGAAATGAAATGTGAACTTGTGAACATACTGTCAGTGGCATTGTATTTAAGGATGTAAGTAAAACAGGATGAAAATTTACTGACAGAGTGGCTGGATGGTGAGATACAGGTGAGAATGTGTTCAGAGTGTCACTAACCAGAACTGCTGCAGGTTACACAAGTATGTTGCACATACGTAACTGTCACAGCTTGGTCCCTTCAACACTCTTATGATCTCAGTGTCCTGGCTAGTCAGTGATAGACTCACAGCCTTGGTGAATATATATGGGCATTACATTTCTCAGTAACAGTTCAGAACAACAAATAATATCCACATTTTGCAACAAATCATTTATTCACTTTGTCACAACACCTTGTTGCAATTAAACAGGCAATTGAATAAAAATTATGCTTTATAATTACAAGACCCTAGACACCCATTACTCTCTCACCTGATATATATGAACTTCCTACAACAAAACATGGTGTCTTGCTACTATGTGATTGACATAAAATTGTTTATTTAATAGTTTAAATAATTTTGAAACCACAGTAAATATTGAAACAGTTACATAATTCAATAATTCAATTCATTTATTGAAATCTGAAGGAGCTGTAGACTGCCATACAATTGTAACAAGTTCTGGAAGTTAAAAATGTGGAATGTTCATTCCTACCATCGTGAGATGTTTTCCCACTTCTTAAGTTTTGATTTGTTGAATTTTTTTCAAAAATGTCTTAAGCAAGTTTCACTGTATGTGCGTATGTTGTGCGTAGTATTTATAGGTTTGTGTAAGGTTGTGATCATGAATACAGCTGTGAGCGTCTCATTACAGCTTGCCTCTTTAATGCCACGTTTGTGATAGAAATGTAAAAATAGTTGGTGTATGGCCCCATCCATCATTAGGCATGGGGGCATGACATGTAACATCATTTTGTTGAGTGCTTCTTGTTATTTGTATTTCATTTTATTTTGTGCATTATACTGACATTCCCAAATAAATATAATAATCCAGACCAGAGGGCACAGTAATCTGTGATCATTGTCAACTGACCAAGAAAATCCTAGCCCTTTATGGACCGTACAGTTGTTGTGTAGTTGACACACATTGATTATTTTTTTTTGTTGTGGTTTTCTTTTAGCATTCTTACATGTACTATATGTTAGTTATAAACTAAATTTACTCATGCTTAGATCTCGCTTCTCTTAAAACCAGGCATGGGAGGAATATAATTTCCTTCCATTTTTTTTTGTTTATAACTGGACTCGCTAAGTGTATCGCGCGAGCAGTATGTGGAGCAACACGTGTACCAATAGCCGCTTTGTTCTGCGGGAGCAGTCTGCTGCGTAGCTAGAACTGTGTCTGAGCAGCACAGTACGAAGCTGAACAGTCGGTGAGTGCGAATGGAAATGAAGAGTCCACTGGTGAGAATTGTCACTGATACATTTCAGTTGTAAATGCAATTACTCTATACTCTTGCACAATAAAACTCCAATATATTCTGCTTGGGGATTATTGAGAGTGTGTGCGGCCTGCCCGACTCTCCGTCTTAACCAGAGTTACGAGCTCCATCCTCCCTGGGAACAGCATCTAAGATACGTGCCTCATCGGGTCCGCAACGGACACAACACAGTGACAGAATGTATTGTAGTGCTGTGAGTTGAAAGTGAAAGCAATGTGGCACAATCAAAAGTTTCCAGAGTAACTGTGAAATGACACTGATGCTGCTAACATGAACTTCTGCTACTGTTTGTAGATGCTTTGAGCCTGTTGAGTCTTTCCTTGCTTGGAATAAGACACATGATGTTGAGTAATGTTTCATAGCACCTTGGTAGTTGATCTGCATGTTGTGTTGTTAGGCAGTCCTTTGGACACCATTTTAAACGCATTAAGCTTCATTCTCATCCACAAGATTCTGCAGCAATTACATATTTGAATAGTGTGACCATTTTCCGTGATACACGTTTTGATATTTCTCTGTTTGAACAGGTTATTGATTTTATTGGTTTTTAGGATAACCCGTATACAGCCTGGCACTAAGACGTTTAAGTACAAGTATGTGTTATTCCATTTATAAATTTCACATACCTACAAAATGACAGATTTGAAAGAACAATGAATCTGCATCACATTTTGTTTGTTTGTTTTTTTTTGGGGGGGGGGGTTGGAAACTTTCAAACTAGAAAGTTGCTTAACCTTTAGAAGCCTAATGTCAACTATAGTTGACGTACCGCACCGCTAACCTCCAAAGTTGCATTTTATATATTTATTCAACAAATATAGGTACTGAATATTTTAAACATGGTATATATTCTCCGTTTTTCTCTCTTCAAAATGCAGTTTGTTTCATAATTCTAACGTATTTGGTTCCTGTGTTATTCACATTTTATATACAGAGTGTGCTAAAATTAAAAAAATAATTCTG